>LQAG01000365.1_pt1 | contig 14247 bp, 19 predicted proteins | sample 1535801 | NCBI WGS metagenome assembly LQAG01 (sample SAMN04331584, study PRJNA305678) | bioreactor metagenome | isolation source: bioreactor_3 inoculated with Wadden Sea sediment 1st replicate of a... | place: Germany:Bremen | reverse complement strand
CCACTGAAACAGGTATGAAGATGATGGAAAAGAATTTAATGAAGTCAGCTGAACTTATAGAAGTGATGAAAAGCATAGCGGGCATGGGAAGACGAAGCGATGCCAAGGAGTTTAATCTAAAAGAAGTCATCGATGATTGTTTGAGCCTCCATCCGAAAAAGATTAGTGAAGGCAAGATTGAAATAAACGTCATTTGTGACCCTGATCTTATGATAGTCAACTCCAGATCAGCGCTGATGCAGGTTTTTAATAATTTAATCACCAATGCTTTAAGCATGGGTTTAAAGGCAGGGAACAAGGGTGCATAAACATCACAGTCCAAGAAAAAGAAGAGGAGATTGACATCCTTTTTACTGATGATGGATTAGGTATTGAAGCAGAATATTTGAACTATGTGTTTAATCCTTTTGGTAGGTTGGATACCATCGCCAAGGGTGTGGGGGCTTGGACTTTATATTGTACACACGGCGGTCGTTAATGGATTGAATGGTTCAGTGAACTGCAATAGCTCGCTTGGACATGGTACACGTTTTGAAATAAAGGTTCCAAGAGAAAACTTTTAAAGCAAAAGGGGGAAAGGCATTTGAAAACACTCATAAGAAACACGCAAATTATAAGCATGGATGAAAAAAAACCTCAAGTGTTCACAGGGGACATTGGCATTGAAAATGACAGGGTGATTTTTGTAGGAAAAACGAATGGTATATTTGAACCAGACTACATCATTGAAGGGGACAATACCATTGCCTTACCAGGCCTTATCAATGCCCACACCCATATATCCATGTCCCTCATGAGAAACTATGCTGATGATTTGCCCTTTTGGCCTTGGTTAACAGAAAAAATCCTACCTGTTGAAGAAAATTTAAATGGAGAAGATTGCTATTGGGGGGCCATGTTGTCCATTGCAGAAATGATTCGATCAGGCATAACCATGTTTGCAGACATGTATTTTCATGGATGATGTGGCAAGAGCTGTTGAGAAAACAGGCATTCGAGCCAATTTATCTCGTGGGCTTGTCAGTGGAGAAGACAGTGACAAAAAGCTGGATGAGGCCATTAAACTCATAGAAGACTGGGCAAAAAAAGCCCAGGGGCGAATCACTGTGAACTTAGCCCCCACGCGCCTTACTCATGTGATCCTGAATTCATGATAAAAATATTAGAGGCATCAAAGGTCCATAATACTAGGATACATACACACTTGTCTGAAAGCAGGCAAGAAGTGGAGGATTCTTACGAGACATATGGTGTTTCACCCATAAAAAACATGCTCAAGCAAGGTGTATTTAAAAGGCCAACCTTTGCGGCCCACTGCGTGCACTTGTCAGATGAAGATATTCAAATTCTTGCTGACAACAAGGTTTCTGTTATCAATAACCCTGGCAGTAATTTGAAACTGGGGAATGGATTTGCACCAGTCACCAAACTTCTTGAAGCAGGCGTGAACGTTGCCCTAGGCACTGACGGTTCGGCTTCAAATAACAATCTCAACATGTTTGAGGAAATGAACTTAGCGGCTTTGATAAACAAGGCCTATACTGGAATCGCAACAACTGTACCAGCGTATACAGCCTTGCAAATGGCCACGATTAACGGTGCGAGAGCCCTAGGTATGGAAGATGAAATTGGAACAATCGAAGTTGGAAAAAAGGCGGATATTATACTTGTTGATATGGAAAAGCCGCATTTATATCCTAGACTTGACCCTGTTGCCACCTTGGTTTACTCAGCTCAAGCCTCAGATGTTTCAACAGTCATTTGTAATGGTCAAATATTAATGGAAGACAGAGTGCTCCGGACCCTGCAGGAAAATGAAGTGTATAAGAACGCTGAAAGATGTTCTAAAAACCTTATAAAACAGGCTCAGGAGGGTAAAAATGAAAAAAATTGAAACCATTCGATTTGAAAATAACAGCCTGATTCTTTTAGACCAGAGAAAGTTGCCTGTGGATTTGGAGTATTTTTACTGCAAAACTTCAGAAGAAGTTGCCTTTGCCATTTCTGACATGGTCGTTCGTGGTGCTCCTGCAATCGGTGCAGCGGCAGCTTATGGTGTCCTAATTGCTGCTAATGAACTCAAGCATTTGCCGAAAGACCAGTATTTTATTGAACTGCTCAATGCATGTGCCCTTATTAGGAGCGCTCGACCAACGGCGGTTAATTTAATGTGGGCAGTTGATCGAATGAAGTCTGTTATAATGCTTGATCAAGAGATGGATCTTGCCAAGCAAATAGAGAACTTGAGAGAAGAAGCATGCGCCATACATAATGAAGATATTTTGACTTGCCAAACTATGGCTCAGTACGGTGGGGAACTTATACATTCAGGAGATACGATACTAACTCACTGTAATACGGGCGCTTTGGCAACCGCTGGAATGGGAACAGCCTTGGGGGTTATTGTCAGGGCTCATAATGATGGGAAGAAAATTATGGTATATGCTGATGAAACACGTCCGAGACTTCAAGGGGCCAGGTTAACAGCATGGGAACTCATGAATGCGGGGATTCAGTCGAAGTTAATAGCTGACAGTGTGGCCGCTACACTCATAAGAGATGGAAAAATTGACAAAATTCTTGTTGGGGCTGATCGAATTGCAGCCAATGGAGACACGGCCAATAAGATTGGAACATTTATGTTAAGTGTGCTTGCTAAAGTATATAATGTTCCTTTTTACATTGTTGCTCCGACAACAACCATAGACTTTGATATAAAGCGGGGACAAGATATTGAGATTGAAGAGCGATCATCAAAAGAATTGACCCATATTGGGGGCGTTCAAATTGCGCCTGATAAGGTGGACGTCTATAACCCAGCTTTTGATGTGACACCCCATGAAAATATTACAGGCATTATAACAGAAAGAGGCATTTTATATCCACCCTTCCATGAAGCGATAATGAAGCTCAATCTTTAAGCATAATTAAATTCAGGCGCTTGAAAATTTCAGATTTATACCTTCGTCATACCATATATTGCATTTTTGATTCTTTCGCATCTATAAGGTATGACGATGGTTCTTGAATAATATTTTGCAAGTCGCTCAAATTAGAAAAGGGGACCAACTATGAAATATGCGATTATAGGAGGCACTGGCGTATACAGTGTTGATGGCACCTTGAGATCAGAAAGTCTGGATACGCCATATGGGACAGTTGATGTAGAAATACTCTCAAAAGAAGGGAAAGAGATAGTCTTTCTTCCAAGGCATGGAAAAGACATGACCTGCCCCTCATATGATAAATTATAAGGCCAATATGATGGCTTTAAAAACCATGGGCGTAACCCATATTCTGGCCACTTGTGCCGTTGGGTCCTGTGATGAAACTATGCTCCTGGCCACATTGTTGTTTTAAAAGATTTTCTGGATTTTACAAAAGATAGAGACCTGACCTTTCATGATGGAAGTGGGGGGTCAAACACACAGATATGTCCGATCCCTACTGTAAAAATTTGAGAGATCATGTGAAGACAGAGGCTGAGTCAATGGGCTAAGCCTATCTGGTCAAGCTGTTTATGTTTGCACGCAGGGGCCACGGTTTGAAACCGCTTCAGAAATCAAATTTTACAGGGGGATAGGGGGGCAAGTTGTAGGTATGACCAATGTCCCAGAAGTCGTACTGGCCAAGGAACTGGGCATGTGTTACGCGGCGTGTGGTATTGTGACCAATTGGTGTACAGGCTTTGAAAGTCAAATATCTGTACATGATATACAAAATGCAGTGGGAGAGAACAAGAGCCTGCTTACTAGATTGTTTATAAATGTTTTTTCAAATCAACTGCAGACTGACAAGTGCCACTGCACTTCAGCAGTCATGGCACTTTAGGAAAGGAGTCATAATGTCAATACATATTGAACAAATAAGAGGGCTTGTGATTGAAACGGGCCTTGAAATGTTAAAGTCCAGCCTCGTGGTGGGAACCTGGGGCAATATAAGTGCACGTATTCCAGAAGAGAACGTTTTTGCCATAACCCCAAGCGGCGTCGATTATGAAACCATAGAACCGATTGATGTGGTCATTATTGATATGGATGGGAATGTGGTTAGTGGTGAAAAAAAACCATCCATTGAATGGAAGCTCCACCTCGCCATTTATAAGGCTAGAGAAGATATTCGTGCTATTGTTCACACTCATAGCACATATGCCACAGCTTTTGCTATTGCACAAAAGGCATACCGGGATCGGCAGAAGATCTTGTCCAGATCACAGGTGGGGATGTGCGTGTCACGGACTATGTTCTTCCTGGTTCTAAGGAGTTGGGGGCTCAGGTTGTAAAAGCCCTAGAAAATAGAACGGCTTGCATAATGGCCAACCACGGATGTGTGGCCGCAGGACGGTCGCTGAAAGAGGCCTTAAAGACAGCCCTGATTGTAGAAAAATCCGCAAAAGCAACTGTATATGCCCAGCTTCTTGGTGGTGTGGTGGAACTGTCGGATAAGGATATAGATTTTATGAGGGACTTTTACCTGCATCATTATGGTCAAAGGGAGTAAGCTATGAAGGCTAAAAGAAATACCTATGGATTTGAAACAAGATTGATTCATGCTCAAAACAAAGAGTCAAAGGCGAAACATGCTCTCAATCCGCCGATTTTATGACGTCTACATTCACTTTTGATATACAGAACAATGTCAGAAAGGTTATGAATTTTGAAAGTGACGATTAGTGTATACCAGAGGAAACAATCCAACCCTGAGAGATTTTGAAACGAAGATGTCCAGTCTTGAAAATGGACAAGGCGCTGTGGCTTTTGCATCAGGAATGGCAGCTATAACCACCACGCTCTTTTCCCTTCTAAAACCTGGTGACAAGGCACTTTACCATAAGACGCTTTATGGGTCTTCGCATACGGTGCTAAAAAAAATGTTACCTGCATATGGCGTGGAAACAGAAATGGTCAGCTTGTCAGATTTTGACCTGCTCGAAGTCAAACTTGTGGAAGGGGTCAAGGTGATCTATTTTGAAACCCCATGTAATCCCACTCTTGAAGTTCTGGATATTAAGGCGATTTCTGAAATGGCTCACAAGTTTGGCGCCACGGTGGTCGTAGACAATACCTTTGCCACACCATATTTACAGCGTCCGCTTGATCTTGGGGCAGATGTTGTGGTTCATAGTGCCACTAAATATATAAGTGGACATGGAGATGTGGTTGCAGGTGTCGCCATTTCTAATAATTCTGATTATATAATGACTTTGAAGTTCGATTATATGTGTGAATTTGGAGGGGTTTTAAGCCCTTTCAATGCTTGGCTCCTGCTTCGTGGACTCAAGACCTTGGCGGTTAGAATGCGTCAGCATGAAAGGAATGCTGTTCGAGTGGCCCAGTATCTGGATCAGCATGAAAGGGTAGAAAAAGTATACTACCCCGGTCTGGACAGTCATAATGGAAACGAACTGGCTAAGGAGCAAATGGATGGTTTTGGGGCTGTTTTAGCTTTTGAAATAAAGGGGGACTTAAACCAGGCCAAGAAATTTGTAGACTCTGTAAAACTGGCCAAGTTGGCTGTAAGTCTAGGGGACTGCGAAACACTTATAGAGCTCCCTGCCGCTATGACCCATCTGGGCTATGACCACAAAGAACTTGAGAATTTTGGTCTGTCAGAAAGAATGATCCGTCTTTCCGTAGGCATAGAAAATGTGGATGATATCATTGAAGACCTAGAACAGGCCTTCGACAATTTGGATGAATACCCTAGGTGAACGACAATTAAATGAAGTTTAAAAGTCCTCTTATTATAAACGACATCTCACGGATGATTAAGCTAAAGTTTGGATGGTTTTTTAAACCATAGCTGAACTTAAGGTCTCAGGTTGACCCGTGAGTCTCTACCAGTTTTGACCGCCCTCTATATGTAAGAGAATAATGCGGCTTAGATTGGATTAGAGACTTTAATGGCTTGCGGAGCAAGGATGTGTTTTAATAAGAGGCTTTTTCTGTAAAAATCTCGCTGACAAGAGGGTTGTAGAATGGTATGATTAAAGGGGTTTAAAGATTTTTACAAGCATCTATCTTTATAGTTTGGAGGCGAGTTGTCTGTGGCAAAAAGAAAGGCTTTGATGCTATTTTGGGTGTATCAAAGAAAATGATTCATTCCGATGTGTCAAAACCTCAAGACAAGAAAAGTGAAGAAGCGAAGCAACAACTATCATCCATCACTCAAAAAATGAAAGAGAAATCAGAGGAACTATCCAGCAAAGTCATAAAAACTTCAACGGAAAATTCTTCGATGCCATCAAGTGACGCCGATGACAAGATATGTTTGAGTGACGCAGAGGCTTCTGCTGAAGACGTGTGTGGACCTTCAACCAGTGATTCAGAAAATGTTTAGACGAAACCACAGATGAACTTTCTGATGAAGCTATAAAGAAAAGACAAGCACAAAATCAAAATTCAGTTGTAGACGAATCAAGGCATACGAAGGAACCAAGTGACCAGCATATATCTCAGTCAGATTACTTGGATCACCTTCATGAGGAAATCAAGTTTTTGAAAGAGCAACTTGAAGTCAAAGACCATCAGCTGAACAAGAAGGATGAACTTATACTGAATTTTCAAGTCTTACTTAAGTCAGAGCAGGATAAAGTTTTGCGCCTTGAATCCTCTTTGGAAACGGAAAATAGAAGTGAAAAAGAAAGAGCCAATGAAAAAGAGAACAAGTGGTTGGTTCGCATATTTGGTAAAAAAGACAAGATAATATAGGGGTGTTTATAATTGAAAGTTATAATCAAAGATAAGTTTTACGAGTTTCAAAATCCAAAAACAGAAAAAATATTTGATCATCAAAGGCATACTTAACTAGATTAATCAGAGACAATCAAGGTGAAGAAAGCTTGAAGAACTCTTAACCTCACTCTTTAGCCTGTATAATCTATCAGAGGCTCTTATTCACAAACTAGTCGACGAGAATGGGAAAGAGGACGTTATAAAAATATTAAAGGCGAATGAAGTTGAATAAATACGGTTATGAAAATTATATTCGGGTAAGTATATGACGGTTGTAAGTGACTCTGAAAGGAGAGTTGATATTGAAAATCGTCAAAAATCGTGCAAGGTGCAGAGTGTGCAACAAAATCATTGAAAGTCTTTCAAAAAATGATGGCATGAAATACTGCAGCTGCGGTGCTATTGCAGTTTATGGAGGCAAAGAAGCCATAATGAGGCTTGGTCACCATAGAGATATTGAAGATATGAGTATTAAAGTGTTTGAAGCAGAGCACCCCGTCTATAATCCAGATGGACAATTACATATACAAGACTAGAATTTAAGGGGCTGTTATAAAAAACAGCCTTTTTTTATGTCCAAATTCACAAGTGAGCGGTTTTCAAAGTATAGTTATTAAAGAATCAGAATTTTATATATGGTATGACGAGCATGTGGATCTGTAATTTTTCAAGCGCCTGAAGAAAGAACCTAAAACCAAATATGTATGGTATTTTGTGAAAAAAATGTGTAACTAAGTCCATATTATGGTATTAATATCTTGGATATGTGGAGGCGATAATATGATTCACCCAAACAAGAGACCTTGATTGATGAAAATGGAAATTTTAGGTACGGCAAATATTCTACAAGTCTAAGGGAGGTTTCTCCTTTGGATTTAAAAGCAGGGGTTCTGGGGCATTTGCCACGGGGTCTTAAGGATTATCGCCTGAAAGAATGGCAGGCTTTTATGATAGGTGGTAAAAGATTTTACCTCGTTATAGGGACTATGAATTTGAAACTGTTTTCTGTCATAAGACTTATGGTTTATGACAAAGACAAAAATAGAACATGGGGTTTTTCGGAAGTTTATCCACTTAGGAAAATCAAGGTGGCTGAGTCTATTGAAAATGATACCATGTTTTTTAGAAACAAGGATGTTCTCATATATGCCAATCATTTTTTAAGAACAAATTTGCTGGAAGTGGGATTTTCATTTACTGATGAACTGTCTGGAGAAAAGTTGTCAGCCTATTTTTCCAGTGCGAGCCCCATCAATGAACCGCAAGTCTCCGTTTTGCCATTCCAAAAAGGAGCAGGCCTCTATACCCATAAGCAGCTCATGGCTCTTGAGGGGTATCTTAAAATACACAATCAATTGTTTCAAATAGACAAGGAAGAAACCAGTATGGTTCTTGATGATCAAAAGACCTATTATCCATACCATAGTGGTTGGGACTGGGTGACCGCTTCAGGCATAATCAAAGATGACTACTGTGGATTTACGGTTCTGATATTCGGGGCATTAAGGGGGCCTTTAATGAAAATTGCTTTTGGAAGAATGGCAAGATCCATGAAGTTCCAAGTGTGAAATTTTGTAGAAACAAGGCATCGGGCACATGGACCATTGTCGATGAAAAAGGCATGGTCAATATCTTATTTCGTCCTGTTGCAAAAAACAGAATTCATAGAAATTTTGGTGTGGCAGCAGGCACATATGAAGGACCATTTGGATGGTTTTCAGGACATCTATCCAGTTATGATGGTCAAACACTTCGCATAAATGGCATGTTTGGCATGGGGGAAAAAATGAATCTTCGTTTATAATTGACCATTTCTCTTGCAAAAGGGATGTTTATGATGTACAATTTTTCTTAATTGAGCGGCTTGTTCATTCAAGTAGAACTGTCTCTATACTATATATAGATGTTTAGGCAATTAAAAACCTAGATATGGTATAGAGAAGGTTTTAATCTGTTTTCAGACAAGCGCCTATATAAAATGGCTCAGGTGATCCTGAGCTTTTATAATTCATTACCGTATAATATTGGAAATATGGTCCAAAAGTTTCTACCCGGCTACCGTAAATGGCTGGACTACGGGAATAGTTCGTCTGTGCTATTTTGACGTATTTTTTCCCGTATTTCTGACCTCGAACGATTTGCAAAATAGCATTTGCCTAGCCATAGAAACTTTTTAATTAGAATCCGGTGATCTCACCGACTTGTAAGTTTTGGATCTGTTAAGAAAGGAAGTTTTTATGGAAGCACTTAAGAATGCAATACTTGAAAAAGGCCAAGTTGTTGGAGAAGATATTTTAAAAGTGGACACATTTTTAAACCACCAACTGGATGCATCTCTTTTAAATGAAATAGGCAAAGAGTTTAAACGCAGATTCGAAGGGCAGGACATCACGAAAATATTGACGATCGAAGCATCGGGGATTGCGATTGCTATTATTGCAGCTCAGTACTTTAATGTTCCCGTGGTTTTGCTAAAAAGGTCGCATCAAAAAATCTTGATGACAGCACTTATGAGACGGATGTCTTTTCCTTTACAAAGGCAAAGAACTACAAGGTTCGTGTGTCAAAGAAGTTTATTAGTGCAACTGACAAGGTTTTGGTTTTAGATGATTTCTTAGCGCGGGGACGGGGCTGCATTAGGACTTAGAGACATTGTTCATCAAGCTGGAGCAGAGTTGGCGGGTGTTGGCATTGTTATTGAAAAAGGTTTCCAAGAGGGTGGCCAAGTGTTAAGAGGCCAAGGCATTCGTGTGGACTCCCTTGCGGTTATTGATTCCTTTAAGGATGGGGCACCGGTCTTTAGAGAGGTTTAAATAACCTTTCTATTATATACAAGAATATATACAAGAAAAACTTTATGTTTAATAAAAACATTCATTTTATAAAGATCAAAAAGTCTTTCTCGAAAGAGAAGGGCTTCTTTTTTGTCTTATTTTATCAGGGAAGCGTTTGCCCATTGTGACCCTATGCATTATTGCGTATAATGGTAGGGGTAATATAGAGGATTTTGAGATGGGGTTGGCATGAAGAAGACTAAAAAAATGCTTTTGATTGCTCTGGTTGATGCAATCACAACACAGATTTATCTGGATATGTTCGTCGGTGGCTTTCGGATTGGTATATCTGTTATTATCTTACCTATTTTTTATTATTTTGACCGGAAAATCAATCCGCTCATATGCGCCATGTATGTGGGATTTGTTGGTTTACTATTTCGAGGCATTATAGGCATACCGGAGTACGGGAGCTTTCAGGCCGCTTTACAGTTAAACCATCAAATATTCGTATTTGATATGGTCTATGGCTTAATGTACTATTTCCTGTTCTACAAAAGTTCAGAGAAGACCCTGACACGGTGGGCTCTGGTCATACTTTTTGCAGATTTTATTGCCAATACATTAGAAATCGTCTCCCGTGTGGGGCCCTTTGTTTCTGAAAACATTGATGTTGTCAACAAACTGTTTGTCGTGGCTTCAACCAGGACTCTAATTGGCATTATTGCAGTTCTGATACTGAACAGGTATCAAATGCTCTTAAAAGGGAGGAACATGAAAATAGGTATCGTCAGCTGGTGACAATGTTATCCGACCTAAAAAGTGAAGTTTATTTTATGTCTAATAATATGGAAAATATTGAAACTGTCATGAGTGATGCCTTTACCTTATATGAAAATCTGGAGGATGATGATAACGAGAATAGAAAGCTTTCCCTTCAAATTGCTAAGGATGTTCATGAAATAAAGAAGAACTACCTGCGCGTTATACATGGGATTGATCAGATTTCTGACAAGGAACCTATTTTTGATATAATGCCAGTGAAAGACATATACGCTATACTACAAACGAGTATTGGGCGGGAAATTGATAGCAAAAATTTACCCATATCACTGGATTTTCAAGTCAAGACCAATGTTCATATATCAGATCACTTCCTGCTTATGTCTGTGCTTAGAAATTTGGTGATGAACGCCATTGAGGCTATGGCCGAGAGTGGAGGGACACTAAGCCTTAAACATGAGAAGGTAAACACCCTTCATCAAATTCAAATATCTGATAGTGGACCGGGTATTAAGAAGCGAGACTTAGACCATATATATGAACCAGGATTTTCGACTAAGTTTGATGAGGAGACTGGGACAATCAACAGGGGGGATTGGGCTAACTCTGGTAAGGGATATTGTTGAAAAACAGTTTAAAGGAAGAATTCGAGTTTCTTCTGAATTTGGAAAAGGCACTGTTTTTGAAATAGAAATACCAGAAAGCGGTTTGGAGGCACAAATATGAGATTCTATTTAGTAGATGACGACATAATGGTTATTCGGATTTTGGAGAATATCATCGAGGAAGCTGAACTTGGCGATGTGGTAGGGCATTCAACGGAAAGCGAAGCAGCAATACAGGATATAATTATGAAGAAACCAGATATTGTACTGGTGGATATGCTCATGCCTATTAAGGATGGAACAAGAGTTGTTTCTGAAGTGAGATCACAAGCGGAGTCCATATATTTTATAATGATTTCACAGGTCAGCACAAAGAACATGATCAGCAAAGCCTATACTGCTGGCATCGAATTCTACATCAATAAGCCAATTAATAAAATTGAAGTTGTGAGTGTTATTAAACGGGTCAAGGAAAAAATCACCCTTGAAAAAAACTTTAAAATTATAGAGAGTATGGTATCCGGTGGTGGAATAGAGTCAAAACCGCGCGTTAAGGATTCGCAACTTAGAAATATTCGGGTTGTTTTTAGCAAGCTGGGCATAATGGGGAAAAGGGTGGTGAAGACATCCTTCTTATTTGCCGCTATATGCTAGACAATGGCTTGAATAATTTCGATTTTAAAGTGAAAGACATTTGTGATATGTTAAGCGAAAATCCCAAGGCAATGGAGCAGAGGGTGCGCCGGGCCATAAACAAGGGGCTCATTAATATTGCGAGTGTGGGCATTGAAGATTATATGAATGAGAATTTTACCAGGTATTCGAATTCACTCTATGATTTCGAAAATGTAAAGGCTGAAATGGATTATATTCGAGGCAAGCGTGACAGTGGTGGAAAAATTAGTGTCAAACGCTTTATTGAGAACATTCTCCTAGTCAGTGAAGTTTCAGAGTGGAATTATTAGTCGGTGGGATTTCCAAAGTAAATAAGATTCGCCGGGTCCGTGTATAGACTCAGCGGATCTTTTTCTATTTTATTGATGGTCGCTTACTTTAAATTAGAGGAATATCACGATGAAAACTACATAATAATTTTTGTTTGTGAATAAAAAAACGATAATGTTAATAGAACGTAACGATGTGTAAAATACAATTTAAAATGTCCGTGAATAAAAAACTTTAGGACTTGCATTTTTGTGCACAAAAAATACGGGAAAAGGGTATTCTAGGTAAATAATGAGCATTTGCCCTCAATAATGCATGGAATTGTGAAAATTACAATCTATATTCAGAAAATTCACAAGCGATTTGAATTATTTTTGATTCATTTTGATTTTTTTTGTATGCATATATTTATAATAAGTTATCTTTTATTAAAGAAGGGGGATAATCATGAAGCAAAAGAAACAAGCAACACTTGGTATTGCACTTATTCCGGTAATTTTTCTGGTTGGTCTGCTGATCGTATCACTGAAGTTCTTCGGCGCTGACCCACATATTCCACTGTTCATCTCAGCGATGTTTGCAGCGGTTTATGCAATGCAGGTACTGAATTTCTCATGGAAGGAAATCGAGGAAGGTATCGTAGACACAATTAAAATGGCTATGGGGGCAATCATCATACTCATGGTAATTGGTATGGTTATCGGTACTTGGATCCAAGCGGGCGTTGTGCCAGCAATGATCTATTACGGATTGAAGGTGCTTTCACCATCAATCTTCTTGGTTGCAACACTTTTTATCTGTTCTATCGTATCACTTGCAACGGGCTCTTCTTGGACGACTGCAGGTACAGTTGGTATCGCGCTTATGGGCGTTGGTATGGGTCTTGGTATCCCGGCTCCAATGGTCGGTGGTGCAATTATCTCTGGTGGCTACTTCGGCGACAAAATGTCACCGCTGTCAGATACAACAAACCTTGCACCTGCAATGGCTGGCGCTGATCTGTTTGATCACATCCGTCACATGGTGTACACAACGGGTCCATCTTACATTGTATCAATCATTGTATTTGGTATCTTAGGCATGCGTTATGCTGGTGGTAATCTTGACCAAGGTACAATTGACGGCATGTTAACTGGTATCGAAAGTCTATTCACGATTTCACCAATTCTACTGCTACTTCCACTAATCGTTATCGGCATCGTTGTCATGAAGACACCTGCGATTCCTGGTCTTTTCAGTGGCGCACTACTTGGTGGTCTGTTCGGAATGATCTTCCAGGGCGCATCTCTTGGTGACGTGGTTGGCGCGCTACACTATGGTTTCTCGCTTTCTGATGAAGCAAGTGCTGGTCTATCAGAACTTATTGGACCAGACGTGGCTGGCGCACTAGGTGATCTTCTAAACCGTGGTGGTATGGACTCTATGATGTGGACAATCTCTCTTATCCTTTGTGCCATGATCTTTGGTGGTGTTATGGAAAAGACAGGCATGCTACAGGCAATTGCTGGCGGCATTCTGAAAATTGCCAAGAGCACAGGTTCACTTGTTGTTGCAACAATCGTAACAGCGATCCTTATGAACATGGGTGCTGGTGACCAGTATCTTGCTATCGTAATTCCTGGTCGTATGTTTAAAGATGCATATGATGAAAGAGGGCTTGCTCCTAAAAACTTGTCACGTGTTCTAGAGGATTCTGCAACGCTGACATCTCCACTGATTCCTTGGAATACATGTGGGGCATTTATGATCGCTACTCTGGGTCTTGCACCTTGGACGTATGTTCCTTACTGTGTGCTTAACCTACTTAACCCACTTGTTTCGATCTTCTACGGATACACAGGTATCACAATGCACAAGGTAGAAGGTTTCGAAGAGAACGCAGCTTAAACTATAAAATGTGATAAAGCTATAAGTGAAATTTAAAAGCACTGACCCTTGTCAATGACGAGGTGTCAGTGCTTTTTAATGCGGACAATCCTGAGAAAAGCTATAATATGGCCTTTCATTCCATCAAAATGATCAATCTTTGGAGTTTAATGGATTTGGGTCAGTTATCTTTGGTATAATGGCTGTGAAATACACAGACAGTCGGGGGAAGGCAATGCGGAAGATTTTTATAGGCTATTATGCAATGGTTGTAATCATAGGGATGCTACTTGCAATCAATGCGATTGTGTTTGGATGGGGCACGGTTCAAATCAATTTGAATTTTGTGCTTATCATGGGACTGGCACTTGTTTCTGAAACGGTTTACCATTTCGTGATGAAGAACACAAGCATGACACTATCGAGTGCAATCATAATATTTGCATGCGTGGCACTGAATTTTGGTGATGTGGTAATAATACTCTTTATTTTCACCCTAACGAGTCGGGTGGTAGGGGTGATAAAAAGAGTTCAAAACGT
>LQAG01000364.1_pt1 | contig 14249 bp, 16 predicted proteins | sample 1535801 | NCBI WGS metagenome assembly LQAG01 (sample SAMN04331584, study PRJNA305678) | bioreactor metagenome | isolation source: bioreactor_3 inoculated with Wadden Sea sediment 1st replicate of a... | place: Germany:Bremen | reverse complement strand
TTCTTCGGCGGTACTTTATCCATGGTCCTCTCACCGATCAAAAGTTCACCACCGGTTTCCTGCTCCAGTCCGGCGATGATTCTCAGCAGTGTTGATTTTCCACATCCGGAAGAACCAAGCAAAGAGATAAATTCACCATCCCTGATTTCCAAATTAATGTCGTGCAGAACTTTTACGGTCCCAAACGACTTGTTGATATTTCTGATTGAAATAGATGCCATAATACACCTTTATGATGTGTTTGTTTAGGCGGAGTTGTTTTGTTTCAACCTCGCTTTTTTGAGGAACTTACAGCGAAATTCCGGAATGAATCAAGTTAGTCTTTTGTTGCGACTGTTTGCGTGTTATTAGGCAGTACAAAGGGAATTTGTGCACTTTAAAGGAAGACCGTTACAGGACGTTAAAAAATCGTCGAATCAGCCGTCGAAATGTCTTGTTGGGGAGGTACTTTTGTACCAGTACCAAATAGGACAAAGGATTTGACAAAAAGGACTTAGAGAATGGAGAAAAGTGAGTTCACCAGCCCCACTTTTATTATTGAACACTTTTTTTCTGGGAGGCCTTTATGATAGATTATTCCATTATTAAACACTTCTGGATTCAGGAAATTTATGAGTTATTGTCAAATGTTGTGTATGGCATCAGGCGGCGCATCGTTTCTGTTCGATTCCACTTACAAATTTTATCCCTGTTATTATTCCGGCAATTAAATTCCCGAATCAAGCTGCATAGGCAATTTTGGGCTGGCGGAAGCAATTTTGACGCCAGTTTTGGCACCCGATCAGCCCAAGGCTAATATTGTCACAGCTTGCTGTCAACTGCCGTCCGTCAAGGAAACCACCCCATTGTTTTTTTAGCAACGTTTTTTGAACATCACCTTCAGTTGCTCAGAAAAAGCTCCATAATGATTCCTCCTGATGATCACCGCCTCTTCATTGTTCATCTAAGGCAAAGACTCTTTCGGTGATCCTATGCTTGCTTTTGGCTGTTCTCGAAAAACAACCAAACTGTTACGTGGGATTCCTGCAGATCACCGGGCATATCTATTTTCTGTATGCCGGCCTGATCTGAAAATGTCCCGTTTAAATCCTGTAAGTTGCGCCGGCCGTTAACACTTCGGCGCGAGCCCGGGTTTCGTTTTTCAGTCGCTCAAGACTGTGATCACAGACATCGTGCCCGGACAGCAGCAGTTGCGCGGGCTGGAAATTGTTGATGACATGAAGGGTTTGATCCAAATCCTGGTCGGTCACTTTCTGCCAGGGCGGTTTGCCCGTACCGATAATGGTCTGGAACCGGATGCCGAAGCGGTTTCCCCGGCCGTCCGTGATGGGAAAATGAAAACCCCCGCCAATGGTGTGAGGTTTTTCCAGTGACAGCCGGCCCGCCATATCCATGATGACCTTCACGGTCGGATGTCCGCACCCGGTGATCATCACCAGGCCCTTGTCCTTCACCCGGGCCACCAATGCCTGTTCCTCGGTATATCCGCCCATGAACAGGCTCCGGGCCAGCGGGCCCGTGGTGGCAATACCGGCAGGCAGCACCATGGGGCGGTCAACCACGTGGGGTTCAAGGCCGGGACTTTGTGCCTGGTCCGGAAGATAGCAGGGGATGGGGACCTTGGGCATCAACGCCTCCGGTATGGCCACGCACTTATTTTTCTGTGCCCGTATCCCCCCCATATGGTCAACATGAAGATGGGAGATCACCAGAGCATCCACCTGATCCAGGGTAAATCCAAGCTTCCGGGCATTATGGAGCAGTGCCGGCCGCGACGGACCGAATCCCACATCAAACAGCAAAGATCCCATGTCGGTTTTCAATACGTAAGACACCCCGGCATCATGGATAAATCCCTCTTTGGCATACCATTCCACAAGGACCGTAAGTTCAATAAACTCAAGCTCCGGCAGATCTAAATCGATGTCCGAGCGTATCCGATCAGTGTTCGCCTTTGTGGCTTTTTCAATATTTTTTTTATACTGCTTGTTTTTTCTGAACAGCATGGGGACAAGAACCGGAGAGAAAACGGCCAGGGCCGGCCACCATGCCGGGGAAATCCGGTATTTCATGAGTGACACTCCTTCAATGATAGATGCGGTAAAATCAAACGGTCAGCAGCAGGCTCTGCCGCCCTTTTTTTTCGGTGTATCCTTCAGCTTGAAACCGGTGTTTTCAGCGTCTGAAATAATAGTTTTAAAATGGCCTTTGCTGACATGGAACACCGGTTCAACCACCAGGAACAAACCGCCGGGTTTCAACAGCGTCTTAACCTGGGCAAAAATTCATTGTGATCCGGTGTTTCGTGAACCATATAGTAAGCCAGGATAAAATCCGCCTGCAGATGATTCAGATTCACCCGGTCCCGGGCGCACTGATGTAAAACAATTCGGTCGGCCAGATTGAGTTTCCTTGCCTTTCTTTCTACTTTTTCAAGCATCTCAGACTGAAGGTCCACTGAATAGACCCGGCCGGTATCCCCCACCAGTCTTGCCATATCAATGGAAAAGAAACCCGGGCCGCACCCGATATCAATGACGGTATCTCCGGGTTTGATATAATCTTTAACGATTTTGGTCGGATTCTGAAACAGCCGCCTGATGAAATTATCCAGATACGCCGAATGAGAAGCCGGGCATACGTGAACGTTGTGGGTCTGGGTGTTCATTTAAATTCCCCTGGTTTAAGTGTATATAGGCTATACGCTATAGTTAAAAAAAAGCAGCTCTCCGGATCCTATTCCGAAGACTGCACTCTGCGCTTCAAAAATTCCTCTACTTTTTCAAGAAAGCCGACAATCACTTGAAGATCCCCGGTTTCCATCTCTTTTAAATACCGTGAAAATCCGCCGTCCATGGTTTCGTGCCAGTGCTTGTGGGCCCAGTAGGCGGTCTGGCCTTTAGCCGTTAATTTGACGATAACCCGGGACAGGTTTTCAGGGTTCTGCTGCTTGTAAATAAATCCTTTTTTCTCAAGTTTTTTCAAGGCTTGAGAAACTGCGCCTTTCGTTATTCCCAGATGCTTGCCGATGTCGGTGACGCTGGAATCCTTCAAATCGCCGATCATCTCAATCAGGTGGATTTCTGAATGAGACATCAATTCGTCAGTACCGAATTTTTTGGGCGTCTTATCCAGTTCACGGGCAAGATCCATGATGGTCTGAAATTTTCCATGTATGGCAAGGTGTTCTTTTTCATGAGCTAAAGCGTATATTTGCTAAACACTTTTGTCAAGCCTTGTCACATTTTATTAATAAATCGATTATTCGGTCCGGCAGGTTATGAATCACAGGGAAGGATCGTGAATGAACTGACCGATAATGGTTTGAACCGATTCAAGTCCGAACTTATCCGGAGCCAGATGGTCAAGGGCAATATATTCGACCCGGAAGATGTCATTCCGGACAGTGATGGGTGCACAATCCCTCAATCCAATTTCAAAAAATCAATACCAACTCTCCAGTTCCGGAATCTGAGGGTCTGCCTCATCGCAGACCAACTCAAGGATACCATCTGAAACCTTTTGCGGCAGATCATGATTACGAACATCCCAGAGATCAAGGTGCGTAATATCCTTTTGATGACGTCAAGTTCTTCGATAAAAACGATAATTTTCATAGAGCCCCGGCATTTTGGACAAATGAGAGGATCAACTTCATAAATTTCCCGGATCAGGCGTGCCCAGTTCTTCCGGGATTTATTCGAATGCCAGCCCTATCATCTGACCGTCTGCTCATATCTTCCGGAATATGTGTCACCAACCTGGCCAGCCGGTCCAAGGCCGTTGAAATCTTTCCTGGACTTTCTGTCTTTTGATGTATAGACCACTTTGGCAACACCATCTGCTGAGTCTTCTGCCGGAACATAGACCACTCTCTCCTGTGGAAAGCAGGCACGGATAATATAGCGGGCCAGGTTGTCAAGACCGGTTTTGTCGGAAGGCGTTATTCTGTCACCGATACCTATTTTTTAAAAATCACAAAATTTGTTCCATTTGTTTTATTGCCATTCAGACAAATACGCCAGAACTGCTTCGGTGAAAACCTCGACACCCGTGGCGAGGGAGGTCTCGTCCACATCAAAGAAAGGTGAATGCACTTCATGAATGATTCCTTTTTGCTCATTTCGACAACCGATACGCATAAACGCACCCGGAACCAAACGAGTGAATAATCCAAAATCCTCCGATCCCATTTGCGGGTTCATATAATGCACATTTTCTCTCCCAACACTTTAACTCCCGCTTTAAAAAGGTCCCCAACAATACGTTCATCACCTTCACAGACTGGCACTCCGTCAACATACTGGAAATTCACGAACACCTGGTGAGATTGTTCCAAACTCAAGGCAATTGCTTTTAAACGATTTTTAACCAATTGCCGAACACTTTCCTTAAACGTTCGGGCCGTTCCGGTCAGAAACGCTTCATCCGGGATAATATTTGCAGCGGTACCGGATTGAAATTGACCCACTGTAATCACAGCAGAATCCAGTGGATCTATATTTCGGCTGACAATGGTCTGAATCGCATGATAAAAAAAAGTTCCGGCGCTGATGGGATCGATTCCCGAGTGCGGATGGGCGCCGTGCGCACCCTTCCCCTGAATCTTAAGTTCAAATAAGTCTGCTGCGGCATGGCTGACTTTTTTAAAAAGGCCCACATGCCCTGCCAGCAGCTCTGAATTCATATGCCCTCCCAGAATACAGTCCACGGCGGGGTCTTGCATCCCTCCTGCCTCGATCACATTTTTGCACCGGAAATGATTTCTTCGGCAGGTTGAAAAATGAATTTAACGCGACCTTTAAGGGTATTCAACATATTGGATTCACATAATTTTTTGGCCACGCCCAGCATGATTGCAGTATGGCAGTCGTGCCCACAGGCATGCATAATTCCTTTGTAAATAGAACGGTAAGGGACATTGTTCTTTTCTTCCATGGGCAGTGCGTCGATATCCGCTCGCAGCGCAATCGTTTTACCGCCTGCCTTTCCAGACAATATCCCAACAACGCCGGTTTTCAAATCCGGCAGATCCTGCAACTGGATTCCTAAACCCCGAAGGATCTCTTTTATTTTTCTGTGGTTCTGAATTCCTTGTTTCCTAACTCCGGATGCATGTGGAAATCTCTTCGAAGTTCACTGGTCCATTCGAACAGTGGGTCTTTTTTTTTCAGCATGATTTTTCGATTCCTTTTTTGGTGGTTAGATTCGTTATCCCGCGGCACTATGCCAGGCAATACAAGTTTCGTCAAGCGGCAGGAAAGAGCAACATGTTTCGAATTTACAGATGAAAAACAGATTTAATAAAAACTATCGCACCCAGCAGACGGCATATCCAAACCCATACGAACAAACCCTGTGACAACAGGCTGATGATCACATGACATAGCGGCGGTGTTTTGATTTACTTGCCATATGCATTATTTATTACTCCTGTAAAATGTCCGTCAAAACGTCCCTGCCTCACCGGCATGCCTTGTCCGGACAATTTACTCAAAAAACATGACAGGATTTCGTATCAGAGTGCTGGAGAAAATTAAAAAATAATAAGAGTTAACATTCGACATCTTATTGCCCAATGTTAACTCAATAAAATTGTAATATCAATTAGTTATAATATACAAATATTTAATTTAAGACTTGACATTAAGAAACATGTTGGAGTAAGTTGCATCCATTGCATGAGATTGATAGATCGCTTTTAAGTAATAACCTGTACTCTGTTTCTTGCGAACCTATGGCATTAACCGATGAAAACTATGGATAGGAATAGCAGATAAACAGAAGACGCTAAACAAGTGAGGTGTTACAATGAAAAAAACAGTAAGCCCCAAAGCCCTCAGTATCAAATCCAACCTACTGCTCACTTTTATCTGGTTAACGCTGTTGATCTGTCCAACGATTTCAGTGGCCAAAGAAAAAGTGATTTTAAACTCCTGGGTCGTAAATTTCGCTGACACCATAGAAATATGGCGCTTTTTAGGCGAAGACTTAAAAAAAGTGGGAATAAAACGTAGACCTCAAGACCGGTACTTTAAACGAATTTGTAGGAGAGATTGTTAAAAAGAAACATGACTATCATCTGGTAACGATAGTATGGGGTGCCGGACCGGAACGATTGGAGCCGACATTCTTTCTCAACGAACTGTTTCATTCGGAAAGAGCAAAACCCGGAGGAAGAAATTACGGATATTTTAGGAATGAAGAATACGATTCGGTCGTCGAAAAGCAATTAACCGAGATGGACCCGATTAAGCGGAAAGCACTGGTTTTTAAAGCACAGGAACTGATCCACAAAACAATGCATTTTTCCCGATTTGCCATAGGGATTATATCCAGGTTTATGACGAAAAACGAATTGCTGACGTTGTGCCGGTAATGGGGACCGGAATTGGATATCCGTATATCCCATGGACATTCTATAAGGCCCGGACCATAGCTGATATTGAAGAGCCGAGAATTGTGGGTAAAAACGATCTATTGACTTTGAATCCCTTTGCGGTATCTCAGGTTCAAAACGAGAGCTGGCTGAGAATGGTATACGATACGCTTGCATTTAGAGATAAGGATGCAAAGCTTATTCCCTGGGCGGCGGAATCATGGGAAATAGTAGATGACAAGACCGTGAATATTATACTTAGAAAAGGTATGAAATTTCAGGATGGAAAACCTGTTACCGTTGATGATGTGAAGTTTACTTTCGATTTTATAAAAGAATGGGAATTCCCTGCTTTCACTGATGTCTGGCAAATAGTTGATAATGTAAAAATTTTAGATGATTCCAAACTAAGAGTTGAATTAAAAACCCCTTATGCACCTTTTGCCGCCAGTATTTTGCTGAAAACTTTTATTGCGCCTAAACATATATGGGCTGATGTTACCAAAAAGGCTAAAGTCAGTAATCCACAAGAATGGAATAATCCCGAACCTATAGGTAGTGACCGTATCGGTTTGATGAGTGGAAAAAGGGTGAATATTTTCATCTGATTGCGAATAAAGAACACTTTGTCAAACCAGAATTTAAAGGACTCTACTATGTTATCGTTCCGGCAAAAGAAAACCAATATGCCATGATGGAAAAACGACAAGCAGAAATAAATTGGCTGGTCTATGGATATGAAACAAGCAAAAAAACTGGCTGAATTTGACCATCTTAAGATGGTTTCAGTCTCTGGTCACGGAATGCACGAAATGAGACCGAATATGGACAAGAAGCCCATGAGTGACCCTGCTTTCAGGAAGGCATTGCAGCATTGCATTGATAGAAAAAAATTGGTTGACATATTATTCGAAGGAGCAGCAACTATATGCCGTAACACACCGATAACGCCTTTAAATAAAGATTGGTCTAATCCCGAAATACCAGAAATGGAATATGATCTGGAAAAGGCCAGAAAAATATTAAAAGATGCCGGTTATACCTGGGATGACCAAGGAAATCTCTTAATGCCTTGATTGAATCCATCTATACATGGTTTGGGTGGCCGTCCGGCCGCCCAAACAGGTCAGAGATGGATTTTACAAAAATGGATGACAACTGGTTAATTTATAAAACCATACAATTTTCAGGTATATTTAGATGCCAAAAAATATAAAGTTGCTCTTGAACAATCCAGTCGGTGTTTGTGGAATCATAATAATGCTAATGTTTTTGTTTGTTGCGATATTTGCAACAAAACTGGCACCTTACGATCCAATGGAATACCAGTATAAAGATGATAAATTGGTCAGATCCAGTCCGCCGACTGAAACTAATTTGCTTGGTACCACTCATTATGGAAGAGATGTATTAAGTCAACTCCTGGTCGGCTCCAGGATTGCACTATCTGTAGGTATTTTAGCGGCACTTATCATATCATTTGTGGGCACCAATATCGGGTTGATATCAGGGTACTATGGAGGCAAAATAGACAATATATTTATGCGTATAACCGACATTGCATTTGGTATCCCGTTTTTACCGTTTGCTATTGTGCTCATTGCGCTTACAGGACCAACAATTTGGAATATGATAATTACAATATCCGCTCTACTATGGCGAACAACCGCACGGGTAATACGGTCTCAGGTTTTAAGCATTAAAGAAAGGCCGTATATTGTTGCCGCCAAAGTAAGCGGAGCCAGTAATTTTAGAATTATGTATCTCCACATTTTACCAAATGTCTTGCCAATGTCATTTCTTTATGTGGCACTGGGGATTGCCTGGGCGACATTGGCTGAAGCCAGCTTGAGTTTTCTGGGATTTGGTGATCCAAGATTAATGAGCTGGGGGCAAATGTTATACTATGCATTCTTAACGGGATCTGCCAGAAGTGACTGGTGGAATGTTATCCCCCCTGGATTATGCATAACTCTATTTGTGATATCTGCATTTATGGTCGGTCAAGCCTATGAAGAAATGGTGAATCCTAGATTGAGAAAAGTGAAATAACGTGGATTATAATATGCGCAACTCTGAAATTCTTGAAAATTGATAATTTAAGTATACAATACAGACAGGAAAGCAGTGTCGTTCATGCCGTTAATGATGTTTCGATAAAACTGGAAAAGGGGAAATGCCTGGGAATAGTGGGGGAATCCGGTTGTGGCAAAACCACGCTGGTAAAAGCCATTTTGGGCATTTTACCCTATAATGCCGATGTGTTGAGCGGGTCAATTAAGTACCGTGAGAATGATTTAATCGCTTTGAGTGACAGGCAAATGGACAAAATAAGATGGGAGCATATCTCATTGGTAACCCAAAGTGCGATGAATGCCTTTAATCCGGTAGCGCGTATTTCAAAACAAATGATCGAAATATTTGAATCTCACACCACCTTGGAAAAAAATGAAATAATCGATCGATGCATGGCAGCCTGGAGAAAGTCGGGATTAATAAAAATAGGTTTTTGATTATCCCCATCAGTTCAGCGGAGGAATGAGGCAAAGAGTCGTTATAGCAATGGCTATCGCTCTGGAGCCAAGTATTATCATCGCTGATGAGCCGACAACTGCATTGGACGTTATAATGCAGGCACAGATTATCAGATTACTGAAAGGATTGTCCGTGTCTGAAAATATATCGATCATTATGATTACGCACAACATAGCAGTTGTCTCTGAGTTGTGTGACCATGTCGGGGTGATGTATGCTGGCAAGTTAGTGGAATTTGGAAGTATTTACGATGTATTTCAAACCCCTGGCCATCCATATACAATCGGATTGCAAGGGGCATTCCCTTCAATAGAAAACCTGCAAAAAACGTTAGTCTCAATTCCCGGAAGCCCTCCGGTATTGAATGAAATTGAAGAAAAGTGCCTCTTTGAAGAAAGATGTCCATTTTCTATAGATATCTGCAAAGAAAAAATACCACCGGTCATAAGTGGGGAAAATGGCAGGTTCGCCACATGTCATAGAACGGCTGAGGTGAACGAGAACAGAAGCAGAATACGCGAATTTTTATCAAAATATGAAGTGACTAAATAATGATTATTGTAGAAAACATTCATAAGCGCTTTCCAGTAAAAGAGCAATTGCTTGATGCCCTGAAAACAAGCATAACCATGCAGAGAAAATGGGTTCATGCTGTCAATGGTGTCTCATTCAAAATGAAAAAGTGGTGAAATACTGGGATTGGCAGGCGAAAGTGGTTGTGGAAATCTACCACAGCGAATCTACTACTGAATCTAATTGAGCCGACCAGTGGTGAAATCTATTATAATGACAAAAACATAGTTGATCTTAAGAAGCAAGAGTTAAAGTCTTTAGAAAAGAAGCGCAACTGATCTTCCAGGATCCCTATGAATCTTTGAATCCGAGATTTTCCGTAAAGAGGGCGATAGAAGAACCTGTTTTAATTAATTTTAAACTGGATAAAAAAGAACGGCTTGATTTGATAAAAAAGGCAATGAAGCGATCAAGGCTGCTGCCTGTTGAGGGATATTTAGATAAGTTCCCCCATGAATTAAGCGGCGGTGAACGACAGAGAGTTTGCATTGCACGAGCGATTGTACTTGAACCCAAAATTACTGGTTGCAGATGAAGCCGTATCAATGCTTGACGTTTCGATCAGAGCCAGCATATTAAACATCATCAGAGAGCTGACAGGTGAGCTTGAAATGGCAACATTGTACATATCCCACGATCTTTCTTTACTGGGAAGTATTTGCGACTATATCGCCATAATGTATGGCGGTTGCATCGTGGAATACGGTAAGCCGGAGTCAGTCATCAAAAATCCGATGCATCCTTATACAAAAAGTTTAATCGACGCAGTCCCAATTCCTGACTTTAAAATGGGGAAAAAGAGTTTTGAAAACATTGTTCCGGGTGAGCCACCGGATATGGTTAACTATAACGGAACATGCAGTTTTGAACCCCGCTGCAATGTTAGAAAAAAAAGTATGTAAAAAAATAAAAACCGAAAAAAAAGTATTTCTCAAACGATCACTTTGCCTTTTGTTTGAATTGGGAGGACTAAATTGGACGGTAAATTTGTTTTAAATAGAGTGATTCAGACTGCACTAACAATCTTGTCTGTCTTAACAATATTGTGGCTGATGTTTAGAGCAATACCTGGAGATCCGGCTTCAATATACATAAGCGGCCGGTTATCTCCGGAGGATATTGAGGCCTTACGAAAGTCCTTTGGGCTCGACCTGCCTTTATATCTCCAGTATCTAAAATATATGAGTAATTTTTTCACTGGTGATTTTGGAATGTCGTTTTAGTTTTCGAGAACCGGTGATGGATATTTTAGTTCCTAGATTTTTCAACACTGTAATTTTGATGGGCCCAACGATGTTGATGTCCATTGTCATGGGCAGCTATATTGGTGCGAATCTTGGTTGGAAGAGGGGGACAAAGCGAGAGAGAATAGGCGTGATTATGTCTCTTTTCTTCAGGTCATTCCCGATATATCTGAGTGGTATCATTTCTCTTATGCTGTTCTCACACCTGTTAGGCATCTTTCCTTTGGGAGGAATGCGGACAATAGGTTTATTCGGACTCTCAGAATTTCAAAAATTCATCGATGTCACTCACCACTTAATATTACCATTAACAGTGGCGACGTTATATTTTCTTGGAGATATTGTGGTTATCTCAAGAACAGCAATGCTGGAATTAATCGGAGAGGAATTTTTATTATTTGCAAAGGCTAAAGGATTAGGAGAAAGACAAAATAAAAAAAATCGCCAGAAGAAATGTAATTATTCCGGTGATCACATATTCAACGGTTATGGTTGGTTTTGCTTTCGGCGGGCAAGTTCTACTGGAGACAGTCTTTTCATGGCCGGGGATAGGCAGATTGATGGTCGAGTCGGTGACAAATCATGACTATCCTGTGGCGCAAGCAGCGTTTTTTATAATGGCAACCATAGTAATAACACTTAATCTGGTTGTCGACTTGTTATATGGATACCTTGATCCAAGAATCACCCATAAGCGCGCATAATTAACAATAGCAGACGTATTGAAGAGGATAAACATGATTATTGATATGCATATTCATCCGTATTGTAAAGAAGCTCACATTACACCTGATCTTGAGACAGGATTAAAAAGGCAATTCGAGTGTAAGTATCGTCCCCAGGCTAAAAAAAAGAATTAAAGCCAGAATCGAAATGTTTAGCAATTTTGGTGTCGATGAAATTGTTAAAGAGATGGATGAGTCAAACATTGATAAAGCAGTCATTGTTTCAATGGATATGACCAGTAGATTCGGCGTAATATCTGCAACCAATGAAGATGTATCTAATATCACTAAAATGCATCCGGACAGATTTATACCATTTGCTGGTGTTGACCCGTCTCTGGGTGCGGTTGCCCTGGATACATTGAAGTATGCAGTAGAAGAGCTTGGATGCAGGGGAGTAAAACTATGCCCCCCTGTTCAAATGTTTGACTTTTCTGACCCCAGGCATGACCCGTTATGGAAACTGGCGACAGATCTGGATATTATAGTTTGGACCCACACGGCCCATCAACAGGGCCATTTCGGCTCCGATGCCAGGCTTGGGGCACCAATGTTACTGGAACCTGTTGCTATAAAACATCCGGACATGAAGCTTGTAATGGGACATTGCGGCTTCCCGTGGGTTTGGGAAGCCTGGTCGCTGGTTGCAAGGCACCCGAATGTATACATTGATATTTCAGCGTTTATTAATTTATATAATCATTTTCCCTGGGATGCCTATACGAAGTTCGGCCTGGAAGAAAAAGTATTGTTTGCAACTGATTATCCGATATTTAACTGGAAACAAACTCTCGACGCTTTAAATGAGGTCGGTTTAAGTGACTCATTTATGAAAAAATATTAGGTGATAACGCACAAAAGCTATTAAATATTTAGATAAAAACAACTGCTCATATTCGTATCAGTGGTTTCGATCTATTCTGTCCCGACCTCAGCCGTATATGATAGCAGACTGGAAATGTGCCCCCTCCGGGTTTAGCGTTTGAAGGCCGTCCGGATAGGACAAAACAAAAGGCCGGGCTATGAGCACCATCTATTTGTACCTTGTAGCAGTGCTCAGGTCGTGCCCCAGCGTTGTCCTATCCCTAGGCAAATATTTAAAAAATGACAAAGGACATGGAAACAGCAACTATATTTTGAAAAATCAGGGTTACCCTAACATTGAAGATTGTACTCAAATTCATATTGATGGCAGGTTAAAGATTATCTCTTTGAGATGCAAAGTAATTCTTCAGTAAAAGAGTTGCCGTCTTAATATCTATTGCTACACTTTTTCTGGACCATAATCGGGTCTGATTTTTTCAGCCCTTCGATAATTTTGATGTGCATCTCAAAATCCGCTTTCTTACACATGATAAATGGCTTTATAAATAAATAAGGACTAAAACGATCCCAAAGATTGGAAATTACATCAACGATAATGGGCATCTGAGAGGCTTCGTATAGGGTGAAATGAAAAATTTTGTTTGATTCTGCAAGCTTAGGGAGATTATTATTTGACAATGCCATAAGACAGTCTTCATGAAGCAGTTTTAATGTATTCACAAGTTCCATGGTCGAATTTCCAGTTGCAATTTCAGCTGCATAACACTCGTTGAGGAGTCGGATCTGAAGTAATTCCCTGAGATCTCCAACCGAAAGCTGAGTGACATAAGTTCCGCGATATTTTATGGTTTGAACCAATCCTCGGCCCTCAAGCCTGTAAAGCGCTTCACGGACGGGACTGGGGCTTACCATCAGTTGAGAAGCCACTTTACCTATATCAATTTTTTTCTCCAGGTAACAACTTACCTGAAACAATTGATTTAAGAAGTGTTTCATAGATAACATCTAAAGTTTTAAGGCTCCCGGAGTCAACCAGATTGTTATTAAAAAGATGATGGTTTGTCTCAGGATTTGTCACAAAATCAATATGGTTACTGTCTTTGTTGTAAAGACGTGTTCCATGTAAAGCCAAAATTCCCCCTTTGTGAGGCAATTTCGAATCCATGAACCAGTGTTTGACTAAACGAGAAACGCTTTGAATTGTCAGGGGATTTGATCCTTTGCGCGATTTGAAAATATAATCATCTCTTGAAGGATTGATGCTTGACACATAAAATTTGAATGAATTATAAATCTGATCCGTGATGAAAAACTGATGTGACTGTTTGGAACCTGGAACGGGGAACATGGAAGACATCGTTGATTTCAAGACCTAAAAGATCTTTGACTTTTAGCTGCAAAAGATGCTTGACAGGTGCAGAAACCGAAACGACAATATCAAAGAGTAAAAGATCTCTGGGACGATCTGTCAGACATTCTCTGATCTGTCGTATGTCATTTATATTTTTAAGTGGTTCTATACGGTTTGGCAATGGATCCTCCTTATTCGTCAAGTATAGAAAAACAGACATATCATCAAGAAAAACAATTGGTGAAAACCTGATGAAAAAAATCTTGCCACTGCCTTCGATACCCCTATGCTAAAAATAGCATCCAAAAATTGCAGGTTAATCGTCCGAGGTATGGAAAACCCAAGCGGCTGGCAACCAAACCGAATCAAATCTGGTCGTGGGATATCACGAAACTGAAAAGCCACGTCAAATGGACATATTTTTATCTGTATGTCATCATGGATATTTTCAGCAGGTACGTTGTTGGCTGGATGGTCTCCCACAGGGAACAAACAGCACTGACGAAACGGCTGATACAGGAATCCTGCCAAAAGCAGAATATACTGCCGGATCAACTCGGGTTGCATGCAGGCCGGGAATCCAGCATGAAATCCAAAGGCGTGACACAGCTTCTTGT
>LQAG01000363.1_pt1 | contig 14254 bp, 24 predicted proteins | sample 1535801 | NCBI WGS metagenome assembly LQAG01 (sample SAMN04331584, study PRJNA305678) | bioreactor metagenome | isolation source: bioreactor_3 inoculated with Wadden Sea sediment 1st replicate of a... | place: Germany:Bremen | reverse complement strand
AAATCGTATGAGTTTCACAGAGTTCTATGTCTTCGTAAGTGTGAATTTGCGAATCCTTGTTTTCCATTAAAGTAGGGGCTGCATTTTGCAACAGCCCCGTGTATACATGCTTTTAGATTGTCAGGTTTAAGTTTTTTATACTGTTCCCAGTATATTTCTATTGTCTCTAATATTAGTTAACTCTATTAGCCGAAGAATCCTAGCATATTTGCTATAACTGCGATAATACCAACTGGAGCAACATACTTTGTAAGCACCAGATAGATGTTGTCCAAGTTTTTCTTCCAGCACGCCTCCATTTGTAACTTCGTCCACGACATCTCCTTTGCCATCTTCCAGCCAACAAAGAGGGAAATGAATAGACCTCCGACCGGAAGCATATGGTCTGAAAGCAGAACCATCCAATCCATAAAATTCATTGAACCTTGATTTAGGAAAGGAATCTGAATATGACTAAGCATACCGTTTGAAAGCGACTGCACTGAACCCAGAAGTGTAATGGCAACAGTTGCTAGAATTGTGGCTTTCTTTCGATCCATGTTGAGGTCTTCTGCAAAATATGCAACCACAACTTCAAAGAATTGATATAGATGATGTTAAAGCTGCAACAGCAAGAAGTACAAAGAATAGAATACCAAAGAAGTATCCGCCAGGCATTTGATTAAACACGTTTGGAAGTGTTATGAATACAAGACCAGGACCCGCGCCAGGTTCAATACCAAATGCAAAGACTGCAGGGAATATTGCAAGACCTGCTAGAAGGCGATGCCTGTATCAGCAATAGTAACCTGAAGGGCTGTAACACTTAAATCCTCTTTCTTGCTAATGTACGATCCGTAAGTGATCATTGTACCCATACCAAGTGATAATGAGAAAAAGGCATGACCAAGTGCTGACATAACAGCTTCTGGTGTCACTTTTGCAAAATCAGGTTGGAATAAGAAGGAAATACCTTCGCTTGCGCCAGGGAGTGTAACGGCTCTGATGTCCAGCACAAAAATAATAACCAATAGCAAAGGCATAAGAATTTTTGCGTATTTTTCAATACCGTCTTTAACACCACCAAGGATAACCGCTGCAGTCGCAGCCATGAAGACCCACTGCCATGCAATTGGAGCAAAACTACTTGTTATCAGACCACCAAACATATCCCCAAGTTGTTCTGGCGACTGACCTGCAAATGCATTCATAATAGCTTTAAACACATAATCCAGCGTCCAACCCGCAACGACACCGTAAAATGATAGAATGACGAATGCCGCTGCAAAACCCAACCACCCTGTTGCAAACCAAGGTGTTTTAGGCGCTAGCTTATGGAATGATCCAATGGCATTTTTTTGCGCTCTACGTCCAATAACAAATTCAGAAAGCATAACAGGTAGGCCAATAAGTGCGATACAAACAAGATAAACAAGAATAAATGCTGCACCACCATAAATACCGGTGATGTATGGGAACTTCCATATGTTCCCTAGACCGATTGCCGATCCGGCTGCCGCTGCTATGATCCCCAATTTCGACGAAAAGCCGTCACGTTGAACATTATTGTTCTCCATGATAATTATTTCCCCCTTACATATCAATTCTATATTCAGATGGCCCATCCATCTAAATATGCATTTTTGACAAACTGTATCTTGTTAACAGTTTGTAATAATTTCTTAAAATTTTAGCACACCCTTGCAAGTATGACAATAGAATATTTCACATTTTTCAGACTTTTCCTTGTTATATTTCAGACAAACGTTTTCTTATACCGCATGCAATAACTTACTTATGCTATTCAATTTTTTTAATAACACCCGCTATAATTTTTAGCAGTTTCTATCCTTCATTTCAATGATTAACTTGCAATATTCTGAATTGTTTGTATTTTGACAATTTAATTAATGTATTTTTATGTAAAAAAACAACCGGTAATTATTGCTTATAGCAATGAATCACCGGTTTTCAACCTTTTTATTCCCTTTGAATTGTCTTCTTGACTATATTTTATTACTAAATTTCATTATTATCTGTTCTGCCACTTTAATGCCATCCACCGCTGAGGACATAATTCCACCTGCATACCCTGCGCCTTCTCCACATGGATAGAGTCCACTTACTTCAATTGACTCTAGGCTGTCTTCTTTTCTATGAATTCTCACAGGCGATGAACTTCTCGACTCAACCCCAGTAAGGACTGCATCACCGCGGGCAAAACCATCCAACTTCTTGTCCATGGCGAGAATCCCCTCACGCATGGCATCTATTATAAATTCAGGGAAAATATCTAGCATGTTTACACCCATAACGCCTGGTGTATATGTTGGCTTAATATCTCCAAGATCTTCTATCTTTGTTTTATTGCCTTTTAGGAAGTCATCCACACGCTGAACCGGTGCCTTGTAATCGCCTCCAGCTATATCAAAAGCCTTTCTTTCAAGCATCCTTTGGAAGGAAACGCCCGATAGTGATCGTCTGATGGAAAATCCTCTGGTGTCACTGAAACAAGAAGGGCACTGTTGGCATTTTGCTTATCCCTGGCATATTCACTCATTCCGTTGACCACAAGGCCATTTTTTTCAGAAGAGGACGCAACCACAAGCCCACCTGGGCACATGCAGAATGTATACACCCCTCGACCACTTTCTGTTTGATGGGTCAGTTTATACTCTGCGGCACCTAGACCTTGTGGCCTCGTTTCGCTGGAATACTGAACCCGGTCAATCATATCCTGTGGATGTTCAATACGAACACCAACAGCAAATGGCTTGGCCTGCATAGGCACCGCTTTTCTTTTTAGCATTTCAAACGTGTCTCTAGAACTATGTCCTATAGCTAAAACAAGCGCATTTGTTGCTATGGCCTGACCATCTGACAGAATAAGACCCACAATTTCATTGTTTTCAATCTTAATATCATCTAGCCTTGTATTAAATCGTATTTCTCCACCATTTTGCTCGATCCTTTTACGGATGTTTTTAACGGTTGGCTTGAGCTTATCTGTGCCTATATGAGGTTTGTTTTTATATAGAATTTCTTCTGGTGCCCCCGCTTCCACAAGGGCTTCTAATACTTTTCTACATCTTAAATCCTTAATACGCGTCGTAAGTTTGCCATCAGAGAATGAGCCTGCGCCTCCCTCACCAAACTGCACATTGGATTCTTCACAGAGTTGACCTGTTTTCCAAAATGTGTTCACCGTCTGAGTTCGAGCATCGACATCTTGTCCACGTTCGACCACTAGAGGCTTATATCCCATTTCCGAAAGGAGGAGTGCTGCAAACATGCCTGCTGGTCCAAAACCGACAACCACTGGTCGTCCAATTAATGTTTCTTGACCACTTTCCACCTTCTTATATTCTAAATCTGGTGCCTGTTGAAGCTTTTTATTCCTAGAAAGCACACGCTCTTCATTCTTTACCGCAACATCAATTGTGTAGACCTTCTTTACCTGGCCCTTGCGCGCATCTATGGATTCCTTGTAAATTCGGTACTTGACTATATCTTGAGTTGGTATCTTGAGCATTTTGCTTATCTTTTTATTTAGTGCTGATTTATCCTCATCAAGAGACAGCTTGATTTGAGACAGTCTGATCATAATAACCTCTATTTTCTAAAACAACGCCATTATAAAAGGCCATGATACCTTGATCATGACCTTTAATAGCATACATGAGCTCCCATTTAAAATCAAGTTAATCATTCGGGAACCAAATATCTATTTCTCTTTCAGCATCTTCTATTGTTGCGGCGCCGTGCACAACGTTCATTTGTACATTGGTTCCGTACTTGTAGCGGATTGTACATGGTCTCGCCTTGGCTGGATTGGTTGCGCCATTAATTTCCCTGACAACTTCAACTGCATTTTCTCCTGCGACCACCATAAGAACCACAGGGCCGCTGCTCATAAACTCAAGAAGGGGAGTATAAAAATCTCTACCCACGTGTTCCTCATAGTGTTTTTCCAACAAGGTTTTGCTTGCCACGGTGATGTAGGCATCTTCAATGCGTAGGCCGTTTTCTTCATATGTTGAAATAATCCTGCCTATCAATTTCTTTTTAACCGCCTCTGGTTTAATGATAACAAGGGTTCTTTGTTCCATAGTCCCCGCCTCCTTTTTATCATTCATACCAAATAATCAAGGGGTGTACACATGAATCTTTAGTCATCGCTTTCATTCTCTTGGGATTCAAGCCACTCTTCTTTAATATCCACCATGCCCAGGTCTTTAGCCCGCTCAATGATTTCAGCATCTGACATGGGTTTAGGCCCATATTTGGCAACGGTTAAATCTATCACGCCATAAACAGTTAAAGACAAACCTATGATCATAGCAATGACGTAGCGAATCATTTTTCTCATATTAATTTGCACGACTAAACCACCTCTTTACCTCGCCTTATGGCATCATCAATAACACCCATATGTCCTTGGTCTCAAACCACGTCTCCATACCTGCTGCGCCCCCAGTTTCAACTCATTAACCAGTGTGGCTTTCTCTCTTATTGATGTTGCATTCTCAAACCATATTTTTTTGAGAGCTCCATTTTCAATATAACCAGTATAATGCTGTCTGGCATCTTCGTCCCATATTAGATGGAGGTCTTTTTCTTCAATCCACTTTTCTGCATTGGGCATGTTTAGGACACCTGAATCCACATCCATCGCATTGGCTCTTTCTCTTGATGGAACCTCTGTCCATACACGCATATAATATGGTATTCCAAGAAGGAGTTTTTCAGAAGGTACAATCTGTGCGATTTTTTCCATATTTGACTTCATCCAGTTATAAGATGATACGGATCCACTGATTGGACTGCTGGCCCAGTGTTCATCATAAGTCATTATAGCAAGATAATCAACTAAGTGCCCAAGAGCTTTTCTGTCATAACATTTGGACCAGGTGTCACTGCCACCCATAACCGTAACGTCCATGCTCACGACCATGTTTTCCCTGCGAAAGGCCGATGTGAGCTCTGCCACAAACTGGGTCAGTTGCCTCTTATCCTCTTTATAGACATTTTCAAAATCAATATTAATGCCTTCATATCCTTTATGACTATATTCAGCCAATAGATTACTGATGAAGTGCTTCCTCGCTGTGGTGCTGTGTAAAAGGCATTCGTTCTTTTCACATCAAAATCATTGGAAACCAGTGCCCAAAGTTCATAGTCTCTTCCTTTTGCCCAGTTTATATAATTCTCACTGGGTTTGGCTGAAAAATTACCAGAGTCGTCTGAAAGAGCATACCAGGCTGGTGATATGACATTGACCCCTCGCATTGGACCGATCTTGTCTGTATCGTAGCCTCGTCCATATATTTCCCAAGTTAGAAAAACGGGTTGGTCCCTTTCAATAGGTGATTTTTTGCTTTCTACTTTCAGCTTTCACTTCCCACGTTTTCACGATGACATCCGATGGCACAAATCCCACTTGATAATCCGCCGTCATAACACGAATATATTCTTCGTCATAGTCTGTGATCACAAGAGATTCTTTTTCACTGATCTCATCAAGAATACGCGACTCCCCCGGTGACATGAGAAGGTCAATTTCATATTCAGCATTTCCTAATGTGTAATCTAGTGTGTTGTCCTTCACAAAAATTGTTTTCGTGTTTTCATTAATATCATAACTTAAGTGGAATACATCTTTCATTTGATCTAGGGGATCCACAGCATCCCATCTTCCACACGTGGCTTGTCCATAGAAAACTCTTGGCCATTGAGTGTGGCTTGTTCGTAAGCCATATCGTAAACAATGGTATCAAATCCATCACTTATAGTCACCAGATCTTCCTCAGCATCAAAGTCTGAGTAAATATAGTAGGCATCAAGCAAGGCACTTGGCACCCATCCTCTTTGATCCAGCCATTCAAGATTCTCTCCCGGTAGATTCATGGTGAGAATTTCGTCTTTAGAAAGAACGACCACTTGCGGGGTCTCTATGGCTTGTATGTCTTTCTGAGACTTTTGATAGGTCATGTATCCAAAATAAGCAATCACTGCGATTAGTATGGCAATGACAAGGTTCTTAAATATTTTCATTATATCGACATCCTTTATATGTTGATAACTCGAGTCAAAACCCACAGGTTTTCCATGGGTTATGAACAGTTTTGCTCTTAATCACACAGGTATTCCACATAAGTGTATACATTTTCTGTGGATATGTTTCTTTTACAGAATACTTAATATTCTGTTATCCACAAGTTCATACACTTATGCACAGTTTCTCCACTTTAATTTCTCATTGACTCACAGTAATCAGTTAATACTCCACGGTATATCCACATGTTATCCACAAAATTGTGAATAAATTCTGAGTTAAGCGACTTATTATTAACATCTAACCACCATTCTGTTAACTTTAGAGTCATTCATGGTTTGTGCATCTTTCTTTTATACAAAAAGCGAAGCGCATATGCCCTCCGCCCTTTTTTATCCAGTTTACTCATGCCGAATAACTTCAAATCTTTCAACGTGGTATTCCTCATCAGCTGATATACCTGCTTTGTTTAATGCAATATCAATCTGATCTTTGATTGTATCGACGCCCTGCAGTTTAGGCAGAAGCAGACCTCTACGGTATCCCGATGTTACTATGACACCATACCTTTCGGGATCAAGACTAGCAATGTTTTCCACTCTTTCAGCTTTGCCCAGTATATCTACAGAAATAATGAGTCCTGATAACTCCGACGGTTCGATTTCAGGAAATCTTGGATCTGCCGTCGCAGCCTTCATGGCATTTTCTACAATTTCTTCTGCTATATTGACCTGTGTGCCTGCAATGGTTCCCATGCATCCTCGTAAACCCGAAGCTGTTTTTATAGAAACGAAGGTTCCGCCACGCTTGTCGAGCATTTCCTTTGGAAGCAGATCTGGGACAGCAAGTCTTTTGCCTGTACGAACCACCTCTTCCACAGCTTCACGCGCCAATCTTACATAAGCGTCTTCATTTTCAAGTCGTTTCTCATGGGCTTTTTTCATGCCATCTTGAATCGCCGGTAAAAGTTCAAACGATAAATCTCTTTTTAAATCTGTTAGACCAATAACACCATATCCAACACCAAAAGGACCTTCATAGCTATAGACTTCAACGTTTCTATCATATCCATCCAGTGCCCCGAGCATAATATCAATGGATCTCTTGCCACATTCCCCCGCATTATCACAAAGTTGACTCTCCATTAAAACAATATCTGAGAATCTTTTCTCCTTGAATAAGTCTATGAGTTGTTGGTCAAACACACGCCCATCAGGATGGTACTTGTATGGTCCATCATTTTTTAATCTGTGGGAGAGGTCACCACTTGCCACTATGACCGTCTTCTTTGCTTGATAATCCGAAGCGCTTTGTATGGCTTGTCCAAATTTGTAGAGCATTTCATGGTCTAAAAAACCATAACTTATGCAGACCAATTGATAGGACTTATACACTTTATCAATAATATGTAGGGGACAACAGCACCATGGTCAAGAGTCTTTGATATTCCAAATCTGTCTCGAAGATCTTTGTCTATTCTCACCGCTGGGATGTTCTTTTCCCCACAAATAAATAGAAGCTCATCTATGAATTCATCATCGGCTTCCTTTTCATAGGTGACAGATGACGCGCCAAACTTGGATAGATCACCTCTTAAGTTGCTGTCATCATAAATGGCTATGGCGTCGGTAAAAGTTGGGCCATGAGGAGTGATTAAGACGATGGTCTCTGGTGCAATTTTCTTGATTTCTCTTGCCGCCCTGTTCATACCATCTACAGTATTTTGGCATTCACTTTCCCGTCCTTGCCCCACTTCAGGTATAACAATGGGCGGATGAGGCATTAAAAAACCACCATGTATCGACATAAAATCACTCTCCTAACTATTTTTCTACCATATAACCCTTTTTCAAGAGTTTATCGATGTGTTCATCAACCTTTTCGTCAATGTTTATACCGTATTGTTCCTCTAAACAAACATCATAGACACAGCAACCTGTGCCACATCTAAAGTTCCATGCTTATTCTATCAACAACTTCTTTGTCCTGAAGGGTTGTGTCTTCACCGTTGAGTCCTCTAAATTTGCCTATAACTTGTGCCAGTTCCCCAGCTTCTTCCATGAGTTTTAAACACGTTGACTCTAACCCTGGCTTAAGATTGTTGAGCTTTGGTAAACTAACTTGCTTATATATTCCTGTTTTCATATTTATCCCTCCAACTTTATTCTTATTATATCCTACACCACTATGTAAATGCGTACATCCCCATTATTTTAATATTTTCGTTACTTCTTGGGCAAGTTTTCAAATTTAGGGTTACAATTTATCCAAAATTGGTATAATCTATTTAGAGTTGTTTATTACATATAGGAGGTTTATTATGACATTAAATATGGCAATCATTCAGCAATATGCTTTTAACCTTGCTGGGGCAATCATTGTCCTTCTTATTGGATGGCCTGTGGCAAATTATTTTGGCAGGTTGATTCAAAAACATTGGATCATAAGTCTGTTGACAAGTCCCTTAACACTTTCATGAAACAAGTCGTTGGCATGACGCTTAAGGTTCTCGTTGCAATTTCTGCAGCATCTGTTGCAGGGTTCAAACCACTTCTTTGTTGCTTTACTCGGTGCAGCTGGTTTCGCTGTGGGGCTGGCATTTCAGGCTCTCTCTCTAACTTTGCCGTGTGTCTTGCTTCTTGTCTTAAGACCTACAAGGTCGGAGACTTTATTGAAGGAGGCAGTGCGAAAGGAACGGTTCAAGAAATCGGTATTGTTTACACAACGCTTACCACACCTGACAATAAAGTAATCACTGTTCCTAATGGCTCTTTAGCCAACTCAACAATCACAAACTTCAGCACCAAAGACACACGTCGTGTCGATTTTGTTTTTGGTACATCTTATGATGTCCCTGTTTCACAAGCCAAGGCGGCTATTGAATCTGTGGTTTCTTCCCATGAACTCATTTTAAAGGACCCTGCATGGACCATTCGTCTGGGGGCTCACAATTCGAGTTCACTTGACTACACAGTTCGGGTCTGGGTTAAGGCTGAAGATTACTGGACAGTTCACTTTGACTTAATGGAAGCCATTAAGATGAAATTTGATGAAGAAGATATTGAGATTCCTTACAACAAGGTTGATGTTAACTTATTTAGCCAAGAAAAATCTTCTTAATCTCAATCCCTAAGCTGGATAATTTATCTTATATGAAAATTATACATTTCAAGCAATCAGGGGGACTATCTTTAGACAGTCCCCCTTTTAATATTTGGAATCACAGATCGCACCTTATGAACCTGGCTGTTCATAGACCTTAATACATCGAATTATTGACTACTTCTGCGCTTTATCATAACATCATAAAGCATTGTCTTAGAATGATTTTATAAAAAATCCGCCCTCTTGCTCCCACATTCAACCGGTTCTATATAGGTTGTCGATGGAATATTTGCTCCGGCAGTCAACTTAATCTCTTAATTGAATAGAAACCGCTAAAAAGGCACTAAAAAAAGGCATTGCAGATAAATCTGCAATGCCTTTTGTAATCGAAATAATCTGTTCTGAAAAGCTGATTAACGCTTTGAGAACTGAGGCGATCTTCTTGCTTTTTTAAGACCGTATTTCTTTCTTTCCTTCATACGTGCATCACGAGTTAGGAAGCCTTCTGCCTTTAGTGCAGGACGCAGCTCAGCGTCCACTTGACATAGGGCACGCGCGATACCATGACGGATTGCGCCAGATTGACCAGTGAAGCCACCGCCGTTAACACGAACGATAACGTCAAACTTGCCTTCTGTTTCTGTAACTGTAAGAGGACGCTTAATGTCTTCTCTTAGAGTTTCGTATGAAATATACTCTTCAAGAGCGCGACCGTTTACAGTGAACTGTCCTGTTCCTGGAACTAGTCTAACTCGAGCGATAGATTTTTTTCTTCTACCAGTACCTTGATATTGGTTTGCCATTTTTCTATTCCCTCCCTACGACTAAATGTCCAGTACTTCAGGCTTTTGAGCAGCATGATTGTGCTCAGCACCTCTGTACACTCTTAGCTTTTTAACCATTTGACGGCCTAATGATGTGTGTGGAAGCATGCCTTTAACAGCTTCGAAAACAACCTTTTCAGGCTTCGTGTCCATCATTTGACGGTATGTTCTTTCACGCATGTGGCCGATGTAGCCAGTGTGCCATCTGAACATTTTTTTGGTCTAGCTTCTTACCAGTTAGTACAACCTTATCAGCGTTAATGATGATTACAAAATCACCTGTATCTACGTGTGGTGTGTATGTTGGCTTGTGCTTACCTCTTAGTACTGTTGCAACTTCAGATGCCATGCGACCAAGTGTCTTGCCTTCAGCATCAACAACGTACCATTTTCTTTCCACTTCATGTGGCTTAGCGATGTACGACTTCATGGAAGTTCCTCCTTGCGAATTATTTCACCGTTTCGTATATTTGTAAAAAACCCGGGGCATAAAGGGTTTTTAATTACCGTTACCTAGTGGGCACAGAACACATATATTCTAATACATAGCATGCGGTTCGTCAAGTAAAATCAACATTAATTTTCTGTTTTTTGCAATTAATTTTTGACAAGTCATATCAAGGGTTTCAGAGTTTTGACAGGGGGTCATTCTGAGCTCTTCAGAGCCCTCTCAAGCGTCTCTTTATTGTAGTAAACCTCTGTCAAATATAATCCTTCTGCAGCCGCTGTGTGCTCAACCAGCGTCCTGTCCTTTGACTCTATTATATGAGGAACCAGGTCTGGTCTTTTTATACCCGTTCCTATATCAACAAGCATGCCGGTCAGTATTCTCACCATATTATACAAAATCCGTTGCCATAAAACGAAGATGAATTTCATCGCCGACTTCATCTACCGTCACCTTATAAATTGTACGAACAGTGTCAGTGACAAAACTACCACTGGCCATAAATGACTTGAAATCGTGTTCTCCAACCACATGGGCTGCAGCTTCTTTCATATCTGATACGTTTATGGTCTTTGGAACCCTATAAGCATGTCTTCTTTTTAATGGTTTCGGTCGATCTGATTTATAAAGCTTATAAGTATAACACTTTCCACAAGCAGAAAATCTTGCATGGAAATCTGTATCAACCTCTTCTAGTGAGGTTATATAAATGTCTTTGGGCAGTCTATGATTCATAACATACTGAAGTTTATCCGCTGGAATCTTTCCCGTCCAGTTAAAAGTTGCCACCTGGCCATATGCATGCACACCACCATCTGTACGACCTGAACCGTCAATCAGAATTTCATGCCCCGCTAAGGCACTTAAGCACTTAACGATTTCCCCCTGCACCGTTCGCAAGTTAGGTTGTCTTTGCCACCCATAAAATCTGCGCCATCATATTCAATAACTATTTTAATGTTCATAGTTAACCTCCTAGAATACAACTTGTACAGTGATCATAACCCCTAAATAGACTGTGAATCCAGCCAGACCGATTATATCTCTATAGGTATACTTTAAGACTTTTAAACGCGTTCTATTCTCTCCGCCTCTATAACATCTGGCCTCCATAGCCATAGCCAGTTCATCAGCCCTCCTAAAAGCACTAATGAATAGGGGGACCAAGAGGGGATTAGACTTTTTGCTCTTGCCACAATATTACCGCTTTCAAAATCTGCGCCCCGGGCCATCTGGGCCTTCATAATTTTATCCGTTTCCTCCAGAAGGGTTGGAATAAAGCGAAGGGCAATGGTCATCATCATAGCCAGTTCATGGGCGGGCACACCGATCTTCTTAAATGGTCCTAAAAGTCTTTCTAAGCCATCTGTCAGTTCAATAGGTGATGTTGTGAGGGTGAGCAGTGATGTACCCAGTATCAAGAAAATAAGTCTAAAGGCCATAAAAAGAGCCTGCTCAATCCCTTGATAAGTGATCTTTACAAATCCGAACTGAATAAATATCTCCCCTGGTGTTAAAAACATGTTGATTGCAAATGCAAATATAATGATGAACATTATGGGTTTGAGACCACGCAACATGAACTTAACGGGCACTTTTGAAAAATGCACTGCAATGCCTAAAAAGCCCAGTACAATCAAATAAACTGGACAAGGCGTCCACAACAAATAATGACATAATGTATGCAAAGGCACATAAAATTTTAAATCTTGGATCAAGTTTGTGGACAAATGATGTTGTTGGATAATACTGTCCGACTGTAATATCTCTAAGCATTATGATCCCCCTTTATAAGAGTGAGCAATGCTTTTTTCGCTTCCTCTACCGTGATGATATCGCCAGCTATATTATAGCCACGATCCCTAAGTGCGCTTGTCAGCTTGGTTATTTGAGGCACACCTAGTCCAATGGATTCAAGCTTATCCGCATGAATGAAAACCTCTTGAGGTTTTCCATCAAGGGCCACCTGTCCCTTGTCCATTACAATAAGTCGGTCTGCCATTTTCGCTATATCTTCCATACTGTGAGATACCAATATTACCGTGATTTCCTTGTCGACATGTAACTTTTTAATTTGCCCAAGTATTTCATCACGGCCCCGTGGATCAAGTCCAGCTGTTGGCTCATCAAGTATGAGAACTTCAGGATTCATTGAAAGAACACCAGCTATAGCCACTCTTCTTTTCTGTCCTCCAGACAATTCAAATGGGGATTTGTCTTTGATGGCTTCATAATCAAGGCCAACCAGTTCTATGGCTTCTTTAACGCGACTTGAAATTTCACTTTCGCTCAGACCGAGATTCATGGGTCCAAATGCCACGTCTTTTTCCACAGTTTCTTCAAAGAGTTGGTACTCGGGATACTGGAAAACCAATCCCACTTTCTTTCGGATGGCATTGAGCTTGATACCCTTTGATGTTAAATCCAGTCCATTGACAACAATTTTGCCGCTGGTTGGCTTCAAAAGTCCATTTAAATGCTGATCAAGGTCGATTTTCCTGATCCTGTGTGTCCTATAAGTCCGATAAACTCTCCGGCCTCTATTTGAACACTCACGTCTTTTAAAGCGGCTGTTTCATATGGACTACCGATGTCATATATATGATTGAGTTTCTCTACAAGAATTGACATAATGCTTTCTCCATATCTTCTACTGTCAAAATATCAGCAGGAATATCCAGACCTGATTTCCTCAGCTCGTGGGCCAAAAGTGTGACTTGAGGCACATCCAGTCCCATCTTTTGAAGTTTCTCTACATTGGAAATACTTGAGCCGGGTCCCTTCTAGCAGTTTAATTCCATTTCCATAACAATCACACGATCTGCATCTACGGCTTCATCCATGTAATGTGTAATATGCACAATGGTCATAGCATCTTCACGATTCAATCTACGTATTGTATCAACAACCTCACGTCTTCCAGCAGGGTCTAACATGGCTGTCGGTTCATCAAGAATAATACACTCAGGCTTCATTGCGAGTATCCCTGCAATGGCAATACGCTGTTTTTGGCCACCTGATAGTAAATGCGGTGGCTTTCTTCTATGTTCATACATGCCAACTGCATGGAGGGCTTCATCCACGCGCTCTCGGATACCATCTGATGGATGCCCAAGTTTTCAGGGCCAAAAGCCACATCCTCTTCCACTATGGTCGCCACAATTTGGTTGTCTGGGTTTTGAAAGACCATGCCAGCGGTCTTACGTATTTCCCAAATCTTTTCATGGTCCTTAGTGTCCATACCCCCGACAAAAATAGAGCCTCCACTTGGAAGGAGTATGCCGTTTGCCAGCTTGGCAAATGTAGATTTACCAGATCCATTGTGTCCAATAATAACTGTGAACTCCCCTTTAGGGATTTCTATATTTAGACCATCTAGGGCGATGGTCTCCTGATTTTCTCTTTTATATTGGAATTTCAGATTTTCACTTTTAATCATGTCATTCCCACACTTTCTTTAGGCCTGTCATCTTTTTCACATTCCTATTTCAAAAGATTTCAGCTTTGATTATTGTTCTCATCAACCCATTATACCTTTTCTAAGCACCCGTCACAACGGCGTTCACAGTAAATTTAAATTCTTTTGAAAGGGGCTTGTTACTCTTTAGTAACTTCTTTGTAACCGGGATGATAATATTTATTTGCATAAGTGCGCTACAATAATATTATCAAAGAAGTACTTATCGACGGGTAAGAAAACTTTGATATTTGGACTTACTATATCTTTAGTTTATATAAATTCCTCTTGTTTAAAAAGTAGTAGAATCCCCTCTATCACATTTCCCCGGAAATGTGATTTTTTGCGTAAAACAAAGAACAGCACATAAATTTAAAAGAAAGCAC
>LQAG01000362.1_pt1 | contig 14258 bp, 14 predicted proteins | sample 1535801 | NCBI WGS metagenome assembly LQAG01 (sample SAMN04331584, study PRJNA305678) | bioreactor metagenome | isolation source: bioreactor_3 inoculated with Wadden Sea sediment 1st replicate of a... | place: Germany:Bremen | reverse complement strand
GCGGCATCTGCAGCCCGCATGGCCAGTCCGCACCTCGTCCGCCACCACGGCGATCCAGCTCCCGCCTCACCGGCACGGGCCGCCTCCACCGCCGCGTTCAGGGCCAGGAGATTGGTTTGAAAGGCGATCTTCGTCGATGGTTTTGATAATTTTGGAAGTTTCCTCGCTGGCCTTTGAAATCTCTCCCATGGACTGGGTCAGCCGGTTCATGGAACCATTGGCCTTGCCCACACCTTCGTTAGCTTCCTGCATAAGCCCGTCCGCCTGGTTGGAATGGTCGGCGTTCTGTTTCGTCATGGAGGCAATCTCTTCGAGGGAGGCGGACGTTTCCTCCAGGGACGCGGCCTGTTCCGAAGCCCCTTCAGCTAGAGACTGGCTGGCAGCCGATACCTGGGACGCGGCTGAAGTCACCTGGTCCGCACCATCGCTTAAGTTTTCGATGATTCGGTTGATGGGTTTGGTAATCCCCCGGGTGATGAAAAAGCCAATGTGGAACCGATCAGGATGGTGCCGATCAGCAACGCGATCAGAAGCAGTTTTACCTTGTGCACCAAATCCACGGCCGCAATGCCAATGTCATAGGCGTCCTTGTCCGCCTGCACTGCGGTTTTGGAAGTCAGGCTCACGATCCACGTGGCTGCTGCGTCTGACTGTTCCAACAGTTCCTTTTGTTTTTCCTTGTTGCTGATCCACTGATCCATATGCTGCAAATAGCTGTCGCCATGGGTGACAGCTGTATCGGCCCGCTCTTTATCCGCGGGATCCGTGGACCGGTCCGCAATATCTTTTGCGACAGCCGCCAGCTCTTTCATTGCTTCGTAGAGTCTGTCGGCGTTTTCCTTATGCAAATCTATCTGATAAAGGTATTGGTTTCTCAGAGCGGTATTGAAAAGATCGATGGCGTCGTTGGCGATCTCGAGCTTGTCAACACGACTGGCGACTTCGTCCAAATCCATTTGACCGATAGCTTTCTTGAGTTTTTCGTTCTGGCTATCGATATAGTCAATCCATTGTTTCTCGATGACCGACGCATCCTCGCCCAGCTGTTTTTCCAGTTCCTTGTTGGCCATGGCCATGGCCGCATATTCTTTTCCGATACCGGCGTATTCCTTGAGTTTCGCCTTGACGTCATTTGCCGCCTGCACCGTTTCCGCATGGTTCAAAGCCGTTGCGATGGGTATAATTTTATCGGCGGCCTTGCCGACTTGTTCCCGCTGGTCAAACCATTCTTGTTTACTCTCTTCGTTCAGCTTGATGTCGAACTCATAGGATAACACATGGGTCTGCCACATGGCCCGCTCGGTCTCCACAACCGCCGAAGTTTCCGGTATTTCCTGAGTGGCCAGCTGTTTCACGATTCCCCCCACATCGGCCATATAATAAATGGCCACAAGACCGATAACCGCCGTCAAAATCAATCCAACGGCAAATCCACCCGAAATTTTGGTTCCTACTTTTAAATCCTTGAACATTTTATACCTCCTTAATTATGCGTGTTTCCGGTTCTTTCGGACCATGAATATTCAGGGGCTGTCCAATCTGGCCCCTTTCCTCGCCAGGCGTATTCCACCAATGGGCCGATTTCGCAAACGCCCAAGACCGGGATCACCCTGCCGCGTAGGCTGATTCTCAATGCACATACTGTGCCATCTTCGATACCGAAGTGATGAGTATCATTCCGATGATTTCCTTTTATCTTGTTTGAATCTGAGACGCTCCCTCCCAAAAGTTATGATCAATCCGCGACGTCTTAACTGTTCGGATTCAATGACACGTCAAGCCGGGTACCACATCCAGAAGGAGCCTTTGCCTCGACCGCCTCTTACCCGCTAACATGATGTTCATTCACCGTTTCGCCGACCTTCATATTTACCGATCAAATTTTAACAAAGGATAAACATTCATTATAACAAAGGATGAAAGAATTTTCAAGAGCCAATATGTGTAGAAAAGCCTGTTTTTTTTACCTGAAAGTCCACAATTCTATACCTAACCGGGAAAAACAGGTATCCAAAGACAAGAATTTTCCGGTAGTTTATCGTAAGATGGCAGGGATCGCCCCGCGCCTCTCACTCTCCTTCCCCTTTGGAGGGATAGAGGGGGATATGTGCTATCGCCTCTTAGCGAATTAAAAATTACAGAAGAAAACAGCGCATGGCCCCGACCTGGAAATCATTAATAACCTTTCCGCCAAATTCAACACGAAAAAAATGCTCGAACTATATCCGCTGCGCCCGCTGCAGCAATCAAATCCATTTCACAAAATGGGGACGTTACAGCAGATATCATTCTTTAATACTGTCCCTGCTTTTCCCGGATCGTTGACTGGCTCTTTGGCGATACGGGATTATCAGCCATTTTTTGCACGGGGTGGCCCAGGATGTATCCCCGGACTCATACCATAATTCATTGAGGCAAATTGAAATTAAGTTTCCCAGCGACCAGGTGAATCATGGCGTAATAGTTTTCACCGTTGTGTAACCCATCACCCGCACCTTTGCCCTCTGTGGCCTTCAGTACATAGGTGCTATCCATGTCTACAAACAAAATGACATAGTTGTATCCACGTTCTCGGAGATCTCATCAAGTCCGACACATGTTTGACATAGCTATGATTGGCATTCTTATATCCCTCTTGGGTATAATCGTGCAGAATCCGTCATAACTGCGTATCATACTCACCAACGTCGCCAATATTTTGACAGGCATTTGCTTGGCCGGTGTACCACCATGGCTTCAAACAGCAGTTTAAATCCACTGTCAAGTCTGGCTAAAGGGATAGCGACGATTCGCGGTCTGCAGTCAGAACAGGCGCCTCCTGGCATCCGGGCAGAAAATGTAGGTTTCGTGCTGAAAAAAATTAGATGACGTTAAGTCTTTTCATCAGTATCGTGAGCTTTACGACTATTGAGTTCGAAAAGTGTGCTGCTGAAAGTCTTTATATTTCTGGTGCCGGAGGCGAGACTCGAACTCGCAAGGGCATGAAGCCCGGAGGATTTTGAGTTCCGCTTTTTCAAATTTTTGATTTTTTCTATTTTTTCAAAGCCTTGGCTTTTCAAGAATGAAGATTGACAGCAATACAAAAAGTTGCCTCCTCTCTTATCCTTGTGGGAGACGAGAATTTTACCAGGCAGCTTGAATTGCACACCATGTCTCCGATCCGTTCCCGCCTTACCGGCGTTATGAAAATAAATCTGATGAATGAACATGAGACAAGATAGTTCATTCTCAATCGCCTGAAGAATGCGCAGGCTCCAGCAGACCTGTTTGAACAGGAGGCGATTGAATTGATCACCGGTTACACCCGGGGTAATAGAAGAGGGGTTATGAATGCTGCCACCATCGCCTTTGGAAGAAGCATATTACCACAATGCGAAAAACGTAACAGCCGAGATCTTCTACAACTCGGACTGGTTCAACGAATCTGAGTGAAACGGAAGCGCTCACGAGGGGACTCCGGCGCCGGGGATAACTCAGTGCGGTAGACTGCTGTCTACAATGCAAAAAGCCGGGAGAGTGAAAGCTCTTCCGGCTTTTTGCATCCTGTGACTCGTCAGGTAACAAAACATGAGATTTTTAGGAGATTGGTACATAGGAATCTACACTTGCTATCTTTTCAGATTGTCCACTTTCCATAACACCAAGTAGGATTGGTTTTGTTTTATGAGCAACACTCAGATTTGCAGCATGCTCAAATACCAATTTCATTTTTTTGAAAGGTCTGACGCAAAAAGGATATTCTTGTTCATTTCAATTACTCTCTTTTATTAAATCTTCCCCTAAAATAGTGTAAGACGTTGTTTGCTCAAAATGCAACCTTGTCTAATCCTTTGAGCTTTAATATTTCCCGTGCCTCATCGGACGTAGCAGGTTTGAGGCTCATTTCTGCAGCAATACGTTTAATCATCTCGACTTGATCAGCACTGGATTTTGCCATAATACCTTTACCGGCATATACCGAATCCTCAAGACCCACTCTTACATTTTGGGCACCCATTGCCATAGCTGTAGTCGTAATAGGAATCTGAAACCGTCCTCCAGCTGCCACCGACCATGTAAAATTTTCTGCTCCAAGAACCTCTTTTGCCTCATCATGAATTAAAACGAGGTGTTTGACTGATGGCTTCATCCAACCCACCATCGGTCCGAATACAAACTGAAGGTGAACAGGGGCTTTCAATAAATTTTCTTCTAGCAACCATTTTACATATGAAATATGGCCAGCTCATAGATTTCGAGTTCCGGCTTAGTATCTATATCCAAAAAAGTTTGTCCATAAATCTCATCATCCCTGAATGTGGGGCGAAATGTAACATTTTTGCACAACTCTAAATATTCTGGTTCCCAATCGTATTTGTATTTTTCAAATCTTCCTGCAATTTGAAAGATACCGAAGTTAAAAGGAGCTGGGTCAAAGGAGCACATTTCCGGCTCTAGTTTTTTTATTGGAATTAATTTTTCTTCCGTGGTCTGATTCATACCGCCACCTGTTGTTGGGAGCAGGATCATATTGCATCTGGCTTTTATTTTTGGTGAACCTCCACGAATAGATCCGGATCCGCTGAAGGATAACCGTTTTCCGGATTTCTGACATGTATATGCGCAATAGCCGCCCCGGCATCCCATGCCCGGACAGCGTCCTCAACGATTTGATCCGGTGTTATGGGCAGATATTTGCTCATCGTTGGTATATGAACAGAACCTGTGATTGCTGCAGTTATGATTATTTTGCCATTCATAAAAAATCCCTTTCAAATAATTGTTTTATCTTCCTATGATATAATGATGATCTACCTCTTCACGAAGTATAGTTTATTCTTTTTCTGTTGGTTCTTGTGTCTCTTTTATTTCCGGGCAATCAACAATTCAGAACCACAGTTTTCCTGCACATTCTCAATTGTAAATCCTGGATTTATAGAGATCACTCTCATTCTCTGTTGAGAAAAACTCTTTCGAACGGTAATCTCCATCGCAGACATATTTTTTACTGCGTCAGACTCCTAATGACTGCCATTTTTTAATAAGCCTGTCGTATGAGATTACATTTAATGCCTTAACAAGGTACTCGAGCAGGAGATTATCCTGTTTTGTATTCTCAGAAAGAGCGCTGGCGTGTTCAAGATCTTTTCTACTCAAATCCAAAACAACTTTTGACATCTCCTTGTTTTTCGAAAACAATTTGTATATTTCAAGACTTCTACTCCAATCAGCACTCATAAAATTTCTACCGGAACTCATTTCCATAATATTACCAAGCTCAACTGGGTCCATATCATATTTAAGTGCTATAGATATTGCCTCGGCATGGAGAAACATATTTGTAACACCAAGCATATTGTTCAGTATCTTGGTAATCGACCCTGTCCCCAATGCACCGATATGGTAGATATTACCGGCAAGGACTTCAAATGCAGGTTTCATATTCTCAACATCTGAAGCTTCTCCACCGGCTAAAATACTTAATGTTCCTTCTCTGGCTTTGGTTGGAAAACCACTTACCGGAGCATCTACCAATCGAATACTTTTTTCTGTACAATAAGGTTCTACTCCATAAATGGTTTCAGGCAGCACGGTACTCATGACCGCTAACAATGGAGGACTTTCGGTATTGACCGCATTTATGACCCCGCTTTCACCCAGCAGGCAATTTTTTACCTGCTCATCCGTGGCAACAATAATAATTACCATATCGTGATCCGCACATACGGCCGGCTCAGAAGTCGTGTTTGCTCCTAATTTCTGGAAATCATTTAAAACCTTTTCATTTAAATCACACACTGTAATATCAAAACCGGAATTAAGCAGACGAGTTGCCATTGGAGCACCGATACTTCCTGCTCCGATAAAACCAATAGTTTTCATTTTTTTTGACCTTATTTTACACCTCGATTAAGACAAATCTCAGCAACGCCTCAGACATTGACCGATATTTTCTTAGATATAACGTTCAGGATGCCGATCCAATTCCCGAATAAAATCATCAACTATTTTTTCCTGGTTATATGACGGGTCCCATGCCCATTCTTTTTTCGCATTAGAGTCATCCAAAGGAAGAATGAGTCTGTCCACAATCTTTTGCAGTTCAATATCCGGTTTAAAGTTTATGAGTGCATCGGGAATTTTTGCTTTTACAGCCTGCGATAATTCCATGGCGGTTGGGACGGGTTTAAATCCATCAATAAGATAATTTACAGTTTTAATATTTTTAACCGGTGCCTTTCCAAGTTTGACAATGGCCCGGGCTGCATCTTTATAGTATATGATAGGCATTCTTGTTTCCGGATTCAGATTAATGGTAAAGGCATTACCTTTAAAACTTTCCTCAATGGTCCAGGAGGTGTATTGCGCCACACCAGGTGCTTTTACCCCGGGGCCAACCAGGGAAGGATAACGGATACACCTGAAATCAAGGCCATATTTTTTTTTATAGAAAAGCCCCATATGTTCGCAAAAGACTTTGGTAGCCCCATAAAACAATACCGGGCGCTGCAGGGTATGATCATTGATGACATCTTCCTGGATATCATACCCATAAGTACCGATGGTACTAGAAAATAATACCTGCCGGACCTCAAAAAGCTTTGCCGCTTCCAGGATATGATAGGTTCCGAATGCATTGGCAGAAATTGCTGCTGCCGGATTGGCATCTGAAGATATGGAAAGCATTCCCCCCAGATGGTAGATAACTTCAGGTTTGACTTTTTTGACGACATCCAACACATGGCCGAAATTACCAAGATCACCCTGGATAATTTCTATATCATCTTTAATGTCGTCCAGAAGCTTGGCGGAAGGATTCAGGTCGAAAAGTACAGGTGTATCTTTGCCCTCATTTAACAGTATCCGTGCTGTTTGGGCCCCTGTAAAACCGGTCCCACCAGTTATTAAAACCTTCATAATATTTCCTTTTTTTCATTATAAAATATTTTTTTATTTGTATGCGATAGATGGCAGCCATGTCACAAGATCCGGCCAGAACATAACAATTCCCAATCCGATTAATTGAAGAATGATAAATGGTATTACACCTCTATAAATATCCAGAAGTTTAATTTCGGGCGGTGCAACCCCTTAAGATAAAAATGGCAAATCCTACGGGCGGGTTAAAAATGAAGTCTGCAAACTGATGGCAACCAGAACGGCAAACCATACCAATTCAGGATTATCGACGACCCCAAAACCATTGATCTCGAATCCCACTTTAGCTATAACGGGAGAAAGAATCGGTAAAATGATTAATGTGATTTCGATCCAGTCCAGAAAAAAACCCAGTAAAAAAACCAACCCCAATATAACTGCAACGATTCCGTACGGTCCAAAGGGAAGGCCGGTAAAAAAGCCTGAGATAAATTCATCCCCGCCAAGTTCTCTTAAAACAAGTGCAAAACAGGTGGCACCCACAATGATTCCAAAAATATAACCGGTTGTGTTCAGGGTATCGAGAAGCACCTCCCTAAATGCTTTAAAATTCAGTTTTCTATTCATAACGGCAAGAATTGTGGCACCGACGGCGCCTATTCCACTTGCCTCAGTCGGGGTTGCAATACCGAAGAAGATAGTTCCCAATACAAGGAGAATTAGTGAGGCTGTTGGCAGAATCGTAACAAATACTTCCCAGACAATTTTAAAATTTAAGGTTTGCTGGTCAGCTGCCAGGGGGCATTGTCGGGAAAAACAAATCCGTAAAAAATAATATATACAGCATAGAGAATACCGAGCAAAATTCCCGGAAACAAAGCCCCCATGAAAAGGTCACCGACTGACAGGCCTAGCTGATCTGCCATCATCACAAGCATAATACTTGGAGGGATAAGAATCCCCAGAGTTCCCGATGCACAGATTGTTCCGACAGCCAGGGGTTTTGCATAATCCTGTTTGAGCATGGCAGGAAGGCTGAGCAGCCCTAGAAGCACCACAGAGGCTCCGATAATCCCGGTGGCCGCTGCAAGCAGGACACCTATAATGGTGACGGTTACTGCAAGGCCTCCTCTGATGCGCCCGAACATTTTCTGCATGGCGATCATCATTTTTCTGCAATACCTGATCTATCAAGCATCAATCCCATGAAGATGAAAAGAGGCAGCGCAATCAATATCCAATTGTACAATACTTTATACAACCTGTTTACGACCATACCCACAGTCATAAAATCAAGACCGGTTATACTGCCCAGATACATGTCCGACAGATAGCCGATAAAAGTAAAAAGCATGGCTACACCACCCAGGATGAAAGCAATCGGATAGCCTGTAAACAGAAGGCTGATAAAGGTGAGCATCATACATAGGACAAGTATACCGTTAAGATCCATTTGCGGTATTCCTTTTAATAACAAGGCCAATTCTTTTTCAGACGGGATAACGATCCCAAAAATAATAGGAAAAAGGCAAAGGGGATAATGGATTTTATGGCCCATCGGTATCCGAGGCCCATGGGCGCCATGGATCGCTCGCCCACTCTGAACGACTCAGCCACAAAAGACAGGCTGTGTATGAAAAACACATAAATCATGGGCCAGAGCATAAAAATAATACCGATAATTTCGACGATTTCCTTGTTTTTCGTAGAAAATTTTGAATGTAAAATATCAAGTCGGATGTGGGAATCTTTGGCAAAAGAATAGACCACTCCGATCATCACAATAACCGCAAAAAAATGCCATTGAATTTCTTCAAGAGCCGTATAGCTTTGCTTGAACAAATATCGCAGCACCACTTGAATCGATATCGTGATAATAAGTACCGCAATAAGCCATGATACTGCATTCCCGACACCCACCAGGACTGAGTCCAGTTTGCCAAAAGGCTTTGTTGTTCCTTGTCAGTGTTCATCATGATCTATTCCTTGAAATTGCCTTTTTATTTTCCCTTGGTAAAAAGCCCAGTTTTTTCCAATAGGCGTAGTCGGCGCGGAATGCACTTAAATCATCCCATATTCTTTTAAATTCAGGGCTTTCATTGGAAAGTTCGACAACAACTTCATCCCATGACTTTTTGAATAAGTCGAGCATTTCGTCGGACCAGTACATGGTTTTAACACCACGCTCTTCAACATTGGCACGAATGATTTTTCCTTGAATTGCTTCACTTTCAGCAATACAGCGTGTAACATTGGATTTAGCAGCCATCTCAATTATGGCACGCTGGGAATCGGACATCGCATTCCATTCATCCTTGTTTATCAGCAACTCAAATACACTTGCCTGTTGATGCCAACCGGGGAAATAGTTGTATTTTGCAATTTTATAAAATCCCAACACTTTATCGATTGATGGATTTGAGAATTCAGCACCATCAATTACACCTTTTTCAAGGGCCTGGAAAATTTCTCCTGCGGGGAGCAGCGAGACAGCAACACCAAGCTTTTGCAGAACTTTTCCGCCATATCCCATGAATCTCACTTTCAAACCCTTTAAATCCTCAGGTGAATTTATTTCTTTGGTAAACCACCCTGCTGTTTCCGGGGGAACGATCCCAAACGGCATTACTTTTACATTGTAGCCGCCATTGTCATACATTTCCTGATAAAGCTTAAGCCCATTCCCATGGTACAACCATGCCAGAAATTCATCTGCTTCTGGACCGAATGGGACTGCTGTGAACAATGATGCTGCCGGTAATTTACCCTGCCAATATGCCGAAATTGTTATTCCGGCATTTACCGAACCTTTGGAAACAGCACTGAGTACCTCAAAAGGCGGGATCAGCTTGCCAGGTTCATAGATTTTTACCTGAACGCTTCCACCACTGGCAGCTTTAAGCTCTTCAGCAAACTGGGGTACAGTGGTTCCAACCACAGGTAGAGCCGTTGGCATAACTAAAGGAGTTTTAAGCAAGATCTTTTTTTCTGCAGCATGAGCTGAAAAGAATGTAACTGCTACCAGGTTTAAGATTAATACAGCGATTGCTAATTGTTTTTTCATCGAATTTCTCCTAAGATTAATTGATTTTCCTTGGATATAAACAATATTTAGGCCCACTTAATCTTAGCTAACCGAACTGAAAAGATATCGGACTCGTCAGCAAAAAAATCGTGAAAAGTCCTTAAAAAAAAATAGGGAAACCCCCTATAATTTATTCAGTTTGAAAATGTATTACTGGAAGAAAAAAGATAAAAAAATGATAACCCTGGTCAGCATTTAATTTCTTGATGCCTATAACGATACCCCAACATTTGGATCCTTAACACTGATGTTTATTGGAGTTTTGGAAGGTGTTTATTAGGCAAACTTATTAACAGATTACCGTAAAAGATTTGTTATAAAAAAAATCAAAAGTCCAGTTTTATAAGCCGCGGATGTTCTGAGATTTTGTCAAATCAGTTATAAAGCCAAAACAACCCGAATCTAAATGGTAAAGTTGAACATTCTCATCATACCGATGAACACAAATTTCATCAGTTGACTTCTATTAAAGGCTATGTCGATTTTCATGAAAATTCGATGAATGAAAAAGCGTTTATAATGTTTGCAATTAAAGTGTTACAGAATGCAAAAACAACTACGAAATTTTTAAACTAAATTTGGTTGTCTGAAATTTAAAAATCATTTTGTGAAAACTAAAAAATTAAAAATAGTTAAAAGTAAATATCAAGCGCAACTTTACCAAGTTAGATCGTTAGCCTTGCGAGTCAGGTGTCGAAAATAGATCTGATTCAACCCACAATACAGCAAACCGTACCATCTCACTTCCGGTTTTCATTCCTAATTTGTTTTTTATGTTTTCACGATGAGTACTGATAGTCTTTTTGCTCAAATTCAATCTATCTGCAATTTGAGTAGATGTAAGTCCCCCCCCCTATCAACTGGAAAATTTCAAGCTCACGGTTGCTCAATCTTTCTACCTGGTATCCTTTTTTTTCAATTTGTCTGTTATGCACAAAATTGATCAAGGAATTGTTCAGTCAGTTTAGGGCTGATATACTTTTGTCCTTTAAGAAGAAGCTTGATTGCTTTTATGACCCTGTCTTCCGCTTCATGCTTCATTACATAGCCTTTTGCTCCGGCTTTAAGACATCGTTCAGCATGAAAAGATTCTTCGTGCATGGAGAGCACCAGAACCGGGATATTAATATTATCTTTTCGAAGTAAATCTAAAAGTTCCATACCACTGCCTGTTTTAAGGGTAAGGTCCAGAACAATCAAATCGGGGTTAACTTGTTCAATTAAGTTCATTGATTCAGTTACTGTTTCCGCCCATCCACAAACTTCCAATGAATCTTCTTGGTTTATAAGTTCACAAACCCCCATTCGAAAGATTGGATGGTCCTCTACAACCATTATTTTTTGTTTTGCACCCATTTCATAGTTATCCAATAAAAATCATTTTAATTATCTATTTCAAGCAAAACTTTTGTTCCGCCACAGGATCTTTTTTCAACTGTGAATGAAGCATCAATTATTTTTGATCTATACTGCATTATTTTCATACCCATACCTCTATCTTTTAAGGATGATTTTATACCGCATCCGTCATCTTTAATTTCAAGCAGGCTTTTTTCACCTATGCCAATGAATTTTATGAATATATTTTTGGCATCTGCATGTTTAATGGCATTATGTAACGCCTCGTGAATAATATAGTAGATATGCGTTGCCATGGTAGTGTTTATGAAATTATTGATTTGATCTACCTCTATGTGGCAAGAAACATTGTATATGTCTTTTACATATTGAGACAATTCAGCAAGAGCGGATTCAAACCCCTGAGAGGCAATATTTGTCGAACAAAGCCCCCTGGCAAAAGGCGAGTTTTATTTATAGATTCCTGGATCAACGACACTATTTTTCAAATTCCTCAACCAGTTTATCAGGTTTTGCTGATAACCTCCTTTTAAAATTCCTGCAATTACCTTGATTCCTATTAATTGCGGGCATAAATCGTCATGAAGATCAAAGGCCATTTTTGACGCTCTTTTCAACCATGGTCAAAAAATTCATTTCAAGTTGTCTGGCTTCAGTAACATCTTCAAACGCAGATAATATGCAAAGGTCGCCCTGAATTTCTATTATCTCTGCAGAAAGTCTACCTTTTCTAATTTCCCCAGATGCTTTTCTATACTCAATTTCTTGGTTAGTAAGCCTTTGATCCTTTTTTAATATACCTAACAATCGTTCCCTGTCTTTTTTTCTTTTTATAGAACTTGAGACTAACAAGATCGTTTCCAATCGTTTTATCAGTGCTTAAACCGCTATATTCTAAAAATGTGCTATTCACTTTTAGCAATTCTCCGCTATCCATTTTTGAGAGAGCCATACCTACAGGGCTGAAATGGAAGCATTTGGAAAACAATTCCTCGGATAGGGCAAGAGCTTTTTGAGTTTGATGTCTTTGCGTAATATCACGGACAAGTCCTCTGCTACCTATTATTTTTCCAGAGTCATCCGTTTTAGTGTACAAAGATGTTTCTACATAACAAGTTGAACCGTCTTTTTTAGATAATGCCCATTCAAATATTTTTCCTTTCGCTTCAAGATTATTTTTGTCATCAAAATTACGACGAATATCATCTGTTTTTATTTTTACCGACGAAAAAAGCTATATTTTATTGAGCAGTTCGTTTTTGGAATAACCTGAAAATCAAAGAAAATGATTCATTAAAAAATGTGAATGAGCCGTTTTTATCAATTTCGAAATACCCCTCATCAATGTAACGTAGTATGGATTTATATTTTGCCTCACTTTTTCTCAGCGCATCGGTCGTTTCCAGATTTTTTTTTAATTTCGAATTTTTAAACTGGCATTAGAAGATTCAAGTTTTTCCATGAATTTATTTTAAACAGATTGAAAGAGCTCCTATTTTCATCGGGTCTGTCAAGTTTTGATCTACGCGTTAGGTCCTTGGAAGCCAATATTGCAAAATCCGTCAATTTTTTCAATGGATCAGTAATCAACTTGCTTAACCACAAAGAACTTAAAAGCATTGAAAACAGAACAAGGAAACATCCAATAATTATTATATTTTTAATTTGTGTCGAGAATTTGAAAGAAATCATCAAAGTAGCCTGAAGTCGCTACAATCCAGTTATATTCAGGTAAATAGTTGAAAAGGGCGATTTTTTCGCGACTGTTTTTATCATCTGGTGATTTCCATGTATACAAAATTTTCCCGTTCTTCTTTTTAATCATTTCGGTAGCCAGATACGTTCCCTCGCTATCTGTCAGGTTGAGGATGTTACCCTGAAGATTGGGATGTATTATTCACATTACGTTGACATCTAGGACAAGGATATCACTTTCCCAAACCGAATGGATAAAATTTCATTCCTGAAATCATTAACATTGATTAGCTGGTTTAATTCCTGCGTATACGTGGATGCTGAAATGATCCAGTCCCAAGGAGCAAAATAACTCATAAAGCAAACTTTAGGTCGATAGTTTTCTTCTCCTGGATTTTTCCACTCATATTCCAGAAAACCGTGTTTCCGACTGACCATCTTTTTTACAAAATCATGATTCACCCAATCATCCCTTCCTTTTACGTCCGGATTCGGGTGCTCAACAGGTACGCCTTTGCTGTTAATGAGTGATATATATCCCGTTGATCCAATGGTTTGCGAAAAATTAGTTGTCTGACATTATTTTTTGCTTCGTCTTCTGTTATACTACCAAGTTTATATTGATTGTAAATCGCCTCTATATTTTCTTTGGTTTTTTCGCTAATTGCCCTCAGATAGTTTCGAACGGCTGTATTCCCTGCCGTTTTAACCATCATTAGAATAGTCTTGTTAGTGCTCGACAACTCTTGATGGATATTATCAGAAATCGTTTTCCTAACCTGAAAATAGATAAATAGACCACCCAAAATTAAACCAATACAAAATATTGTAGAATATCCTGATAAAATCTTGAATTTGAGTCCTTTTTTGATTCCAGTTTCGTCTCATAAGTCCTTCTCTGATTTGCATATTCAGTCATTATAGTAAAGATGCTTATAATTCAAATTCTTTATCTTTAATTCAACTTTCGGGTTTAACAACAACTGGCTAACTTTCGCTTTTCTAAAAACCGGAACATTGCAGTGCTGTAGTTATTGCCGCATCAAAAAAAGCTGTCGCTGTTTTTTCGCAATAGCTGCCAAGCTTTTTCAACTGGTTGTCGGCAAACGTCATTATCCTGTAAAACGATTCAACAAATGAAATATCGGAAACCTCATCACAGCAGGCATAGAACAATTCTCCAAATGTCTTGTCATCAGTTTCCATACGATGCTGATACGCCAAAAACATATACCGCAGGAAAACAATAGTGGTGTGGGCC
>LQAG01000361.1_pt1 | contig 14381 bp, 22 predicted proteins | sample 1535801 | NCBI WGS metagenome assembly LQAG01 (sample SAMN04331584, study PRJNA305678) | bioreactor metagenome | isolation source: bioreactor_3 inoculated with Wadden Sea sediment 1st replicate of a... | place: Germany:Bremen | reverse complement strand
GTCTGCATCAAACCGTCCGACACCGGCATTATCCCACAACACCGACACCACCCAGTCTTTTTTCTCCTTCAGTGCCAGAGTGGGCTGCTGAATATAAGTTTTGAACAATGAATGCTCAACGGTATTCTCGCCTGTATGAATGTCCGTATACCTGAAAATGCCCCGGAAGGTATTATGGTTGCAATGATCGCTTCTGGCCTGGGAGATATATTCCAGTTCCACGTCCGTGGGACCGGTCAGACCCATTTTTTCCCGCTCAGCCGCCACCCGGGATTGAGAAATACTGCCGGATTACCGGAATATCTCTGGCATTGAGGGCCAGATTCCGCTGATCACTGATCTGTGCCAGGGTCTGGTCGGAGTCGATATTGATGAAATCAAACTTGGGAGTATGGTCCAGAATCACCCGGGCCGGTTTGACATCCGCCCCTTTTTCAGGATGCCAGTCCGCTTTGGAAACTATTTTGAACTGTTGAATAATCGGGTTGGACAACAGTTCTTTGGCCAGCGTTTCCACCTGGGGCCGGTTCAGGGTTTCGCCGGTGAGACAGTAGCGCTTGGAGGCATAGATACCTTCATTCGGGGCGAATGAACTACCCAGCAAATCCTCAATGGCTTCCATGGCCGTGGCACCGGGATTGTCCTTGACCCCTGGCCGCAATCCAATCCAAATGCACCAATCAAAGTCAATGTCCAGCGGGGACAGCGAAGACACCTGGGTCACCGGATTAGTGAAAATCTCCTGCCGGACCCGTTCCAAATCTTTGTTTTCAGATCCGAATCAATGACCAGTATATGGACGGTTCTGGCTGTCTGGATCTGAATCCCGAAATAGGACGTGGCTTTCTTAATGAGTGAGGACGCTTCCGCATCCCGCAGATGGTTTCAATGCAATCTCGATACAGGAAATCATGTTATCCACCATTGAAAATTCGAATTATATCGTTGTAAAAACAAACACCATCAACGCCACTAGAATGACCGCGCCGAACTGAATCATCTTTTCTCTGAGCTTTTCACTGACCTGTTTTCCCGTGACCGCTTCCATACCGAAAAAGACCAGATGACCGCCGTCCAGTACGGGAATAGGAAACAGGTTGATGATCCCCAGATTCACCGACAGCAGCGCGATGAACCACACAAAATTCACGACGCCGGCCTTGGCCTGTTCCCCGGCCATCTGGGCAATCATGATGGGGCCTCCCAGATTATCGGCGGAAATGCGGCCGGAAACCATCTTGCCCACGGACAGGATAGTCAATTTCACCAGACCATACGTGTCTGAAATGGACAGGGCCATGGCCTGAAACGGATTCAACGGCTGCTGAAACACTTCACCGGTCCCCCGGATCCCGATGACATACCGGTCCACGGATTCACCGAACACATTGGTGGTTTCCTGTTTTTTCGGCACCAGGGAAAGCCTCAGATTCCGTCCTTCCCGGTTTACCCCGATGTCCATTGCCTGCCCGTCTGAGTCACTGACAGTTTGAGAGATATCTTCAAAAGAACGGATCTCTCTTCCGTCAACCATGGTCACAACATCTCCGGGCAACAGACCGGCGTGCTGGGCCGGTGTATCATCCAACACCTCACCGATTACCGGTTTGGACAGATACAGGCCGGAAAACTGGTACAGCACATAAAAAATAAAAAATCGCCAGAAAAAATTAAACGCCGGACCTGCGGCGACAATCAGGCTTTTCTGATACAACGGTTTGTGAGAAAATGAAACCGCCTCTTCTTCCGGGGCCAGCTGCCTGCCCGGCTCTTCGCCCACCATTTTTACATATCCCCCAGCGGCACGGCTGAGATACAGTATTCGGTACGGCCTTTGATTTTTTTGAATATTTTGGGGCCAAACCCCAGAGAAAACACATCCACGCCCACTTTGAAAAACCGGGCCGTCAAAAATGACCCAGCCTCGTGAATGAACACCAGCACACCAATAACAATGATGAATGCGACAACGGAATGACCCACGTTTACCTCTCTATTTTATAAGGGAGCCTGCTTTTTCCCTGGCCCAGTGATCGGCCTCAATAATACCTGAAAGTTCCGGATTGTCAATGCAGGTATGGGCATCCATGGTGGCGGAGACAAGGGTAAAAATATCGGAAAACCGAATCTGCCGGTCCAGGAAAGCCTGAACCGCCACCTCATTGGCTGCGTTCATCACCGCCGGCATGGTGCCGCCGGAATCACAGGCCTTGCGGGCGAATGTCAGAGAAGGGAACCTTTCTGTATCGGGTGCTTGAAAGGTCAGCGACTGGATCTGTTCAAAATCCGGAAACGGCAACCCCAGCCCCAGCCGTTCCGGAAAAGACAGTGCAAACGAGATGGCCTGTTTCATGTCCGGCACCCCCATCTGGGCCATCACCGATCCGTCCGCAAACCCGACCATGGAATGGACAATGCTCTGGGGGTGAATAAAAACCTGAATGGTTTCATGGGGCACACCGAACAGATGAACCGCTTCGATGAGTTCCAGTGCTTTGTTCATGAGGGTGGCGGAGTCAACGGTGATTTTTTCCCCCATGGACCAGTTGGGGTGGTTCAACGCATCTTCTCTGGTAATGCCCTCGAATTCGGATCCAGGGGTATTTCTGAAAGGGCCGCCGGATGCGGTGAGAAACAGCTGGGTCACATCTTGGTTTTGATTGCCCAGCATGCATTGAAACATGGCGGAGTGTTCACTGTCCACCGGCAGTACGGATACGTTTTTTCCCGGGCACGGGCCATGACAATATCACCGGCCATCACCAGGGTCTCCTTGTTGGCCAGAGCGATTTGTTTACCGGCATCGATAGCGGCCAGAGCCGGTGACAGTCCGGCCGCTCCCACCATGGCCAGCAGGACCATCTCAACCCCGTCCCAGGCAGCAGCGGATTCATAGCCGTCAGCCCCATACAGAATTCGGGTTCTGCTGTTCGGCCCCACCATATCGCTCAGTTGCAAGGCTTTATTCTCATCCATAACCGCCACCATCTCCGGCCTGAATTCCATGATCTGACGATGAAGCAGGGTCAGATTGTTGGCAGCGGTCAATGCCTTTACTTGAAAGCGGTCCGGGTGCATCCGGACGATATCCAGGGCTGAGGTGCCGATGGAACCGGTGGCACCCAGAATGGAGAGCTGTTTCACAGTCTCACCGCCATCAGATAACTGAAAAGAACGGGAACGGCGAACAGCAAACCGTCAATGCGGTCCAGCATGCCCCCATGCCCCGGCAGAATCCGACCGGAATCCTTGACAGAGGATGCCCGTTTCAACGCGGACTCAAACAAATCTCCCACCTGTCCGGCCACGGCAATAAAAAAAGAACAGGGGAGCATGATCAAAGCCAAAACAGGTGAACGAAAAAACAGCAAACCAAAAATCAAGCCGGCGGCCATGGATGCGGCAATTCCCCCGGCTGATCCTTCCACAGTTTTTTTGGGACTGATTCGGGGAGCCAGTTTTCGTTTTCCAAAATAAGTGCCGGTGTAAAACGCGCCGGTATCGTTCATAAAGCAGACAATCAGAAGCCAGAACACCCAGAGCGCCCCCTGTTCCATATTTCTGACAAAGAGCAGCAAAGACAAGGACAAAGGAATATACACCACCCCAGCATTTGCCTGGCTATGACGTCAAACAGGTACTCCCAGGCAGCAAACCGAAACAGGACATACCCGGACAGTACCAGCAGATTGAGTATCAGGGATAGAATCATCGCCGGCCAGGAACCAAAGGCAGCTGAAGTCACCAGAAATATACTAATGAAATAAGAAAGCCCGGAAATCATCCAGGAAACCGGGGTGTCTCCGGTACGGAAAACAATGCGAAGATATTCCCGTAAGGCAAATATGGCCACGGCAGACACCAAAGCCGCCAGAAGTACGGGGTGCCTTTGATCAATATCCATATGACCAAAGCGCCAGAACTATTGTGGTGATCCACCGTTTGGCATGCTGCATTCCACGTTACCGAACCGTCGGTCCCTTTTCTGATAATGGGTTAGAATGTCCATAAATTCTGATCGGGTAAAATCGGGCCACAGGGTGGAGGTAATGAAAAATTTCCGCATAAGCGGACTGCCAGAGCAGGAAATTGGACAACCGGAATTCTCCTGAAGTGCGGATCACCAGATCCGGATCCGGAATTCGACCGTGTATAGGTGATCGGATATCAGCTGTTCGCTGATGTCCTCTTCAGACAGTTCACCAGTTCTTACTTTAGCTGCGAGTTTTCTGACGGCATCGGTGATCTCCTGTCGGCTGCCGTAACTCAAGGCCAGGTTCAGTGTCATCTGGGTATTCATGCAGGTGGCAGCCATGGTTTCTTTCGCCTGCACCTGAACGTCTTTTGGCAGTCTCTCCAGCTGTCCCAGGACCTTGAGACAAATCCCTTTGTCTTTCATCTCATCGCGCTCTGACGTCAGGAACTTTTTAAGCAATTGCATGAGGGCAGTCACTTCCGACTGCGGTCTGGCCCAGTTCTCAGTGGAAAATGCGTACAACGTCAAAAAGGAATCTCCAGTTCCCGGCAGGCTTTAACCAAAATTCTGACGGCCTCTGACCCTTTTTCATGGCCCTTGATTCGGTTCATCAGCCTTTTTTTTGGCCCACCGGCCGTTGCCATCCATGATCACCGCCACATGGCCCGGTAATCGATTCGGATCCAGACCATCGGTCCGGATGAAATCAGATTTCAAGGATTTCCTTTTCTTTTTCGGCAAAGATGTCATCCAGTCGCTGGATATACTCGTCGGTCAGTTCCTGAACCTGTTTCTGACCCTTGAAACTGTCATCCTCGGAAATCTCTCCCTCTTTTTGGAGATCCTTGAGCATATCATTGGAATCCCGCCGGATATTCCGAACCGCCACTTTGTATTCTTCACAAATTTTAGATACGTTTTTGGCGATTTCCTTTTCTACGCTCCTCGGTCAAAGGAGGGATGGCAATGCGTATCAATTTGCCGTCATTGGATGGTGTCAGTCCGAGGTTGGCTTTGAGAATGGCTTTTTCCACGGAATTGATCACGCTGATGTCCCAAGGTTTCACCGTGATCAACCGACTTTCCGGGATGGACACCGTCGCCATCTGGGGCAGCGGGGTCTGGGTTCCGTAGTAATCCACTTTCACACTGTCCAGCATGGACTGAGACGCCCTGCCGGTCCGAACCTTTCCCATCTCCTTGACAAAGGCTTTCTCCGTCTTTCCCATTCGGTCCCTGGTTTCCTCAATCACTTCATCGATCATAAATGGTACCTTTTCGATGGTGGCAGGAACGCCTGCTTATTGCAAAGGATCTCGATAAGCCGGGCCTGATCCCGCCTGCGTGTTATTTTATCCGGGTGCCGACGTCCTGGCCCAGCACCGCCTTGAGAATGTTGTCCTTTTGTGCAAGTCAAACACCTGAAGGGGCAGATCATGCTCCATGGCCAGAGAAATGGCCGTCATATCCATGACATGGAGCTGTTTTTCGATCACCCGCATATAGGACAGTTCATCAAACATCACTGCATCATCATGAGCCATTGGGTCTTTGTCATATACGCCATCCACCTGCGTGGCCTTGAACAATACCTGAGCGCGGATTTCATGGGCCCTGAGCACGGCTGCCGTATCAGTCGTAAAATACGGATTGCCCGTACCTGCCGCAAAATCACGACCCGGCCTTTTTCCAGATGACGGATGGCCTTTCTCCTGATGAACGGTTCCGCCACCTGATCCATGCGGATGGCGGTCTGGACCCGGGTAGGCACATCACATTTCTCGAGCGCATCGCACAATGCCAGAGAATTGATGACGGTGGCCAGCATTCCCATATGGTCGGCTGAACTCCGGTCCATACCGGCGGAACTGCCGGCCACGCCTCTGAAAATGTTGCCCCCCCCCACCACGATACTGACTTCGACGTTCAGGCGGGCCACTTTGGCAATTTCACCGGCCACATAATGGATCATTTCCGGTGTAATGCCAAAGCCCTGATTTCCCATCAGGGCTTCACCACTCAGTTTGATCAGGATCCGTTTGAATTCCGGCTCGTTATCCAAGAGTTACTCTCCTATCTGGAAGCGTGCGAATCGTTTGATCTGAATATTTTCACCGATCTTTCCGATGGTTTCCTTTAAAAACTCTTCAATGGTTTTCTGGGGATCCTTGACATACTGCTGGCTCATGAGGCAGACTTCTTTGTAGAATTTTTTCCACCTTGCCGTCCACAATCTTGTCGATGATATTTTCAGGTTTGCCCTCTTCCAGCATCTGGGCTCTGAAAATTTCGCGTTTCTTTTTTCCACCACGCTCTGATCCACGTCTTCCGGGATCAACCCGGCCGGGTTTGCAGCCGCGATGTGCATGGCAATGTTTTTGGCAAATTCGACAAAATCATCGGTTTTGGCCACAAAATCAGATTCACAGTTCACTTCCACCAGCACACCGAGTTTTGCGCCGGTATGAATATAGGTATGAATAATGCCCTCGGAAGTGGACCGTCCCGCCCGCTTGGCCGCTTTGGCCAGTCCTTTCTTGCGCAGCAGTTCGATCGCTTTTTCCATATTGCCGTCTGCTTCAGCCAGCACCCTTTTGCAATCCATGATGCCGGACCCGGTTGCTTCGCGCAGTTCCTTAACCATTGCTGCGGAAATTTCAGCCATATTGTTTCGCTCCTCTTAAATTATCATCATTCGGTTTCAGTTGTTTCTTCAACGGGTTCAGCAGGTGCTGTCTTGCGCTTGATCTTTTCTACAACCGGGCCGTCGGTGCCATCCGACAGCACTTCGATGCCCACTTTCTGGTCTCCGATATCCGTGTCTCTTGTCTCATCACCATCGGCCCGGGCCTGCATTTTTTCTTCATAAATCTGATGACCTTCGATACAGGCATCGGCAATACGGGAGGTGAATAGCCGGATGGACCGGATCGCGTCATCATTGCCCGGAATCACATAATCGATATCATCGGGATCACAGTTGGTGTCCACCACCGCGACAATAGGAATTCCCAGTCTTTTCCTTCTTTGACCGCAATAGCCTCGTTTTGGGATCAATGATAACATGGCGGAAGGCAGCCGTTCATGTTGCTGATACCGCCGATGGCAAACTCCAGCCGTTCCTTTTCCTTGAGCATTTTTCGCCTGCTCTTTTTTGGGATAGTTTTCAAGGGTCCCGTCATTTTCAATGGAATTGAGAAAATGAAACCGGTTAATATTGTTTTTGATGGTCTGGAAATTGGTCAGCATGCCGCCCAGCCATCTGTTTTCTACATAAAACATCTCCGCCCGGTTGGCTTCTTCATAGATGGCTTCAGATGCCTGTTTCTTGGTTCCGACAAACAGGATATCCTTGCCTTCCGCAGCAATTCCCTTAATAAAATCGTGGGCGTCCTTGAACAGTTTAACGGTCTGCTGAAGATCAATGATGTAAATCCCGTTTCTGGCCCCAAAAATATATCGTTTCATTTTAGGGTTCCAGCGTTTGGTTTGGTGTCCGAAATGAACACCGGCTTCCAGCAGTTCTCGAATGGTAATGTAAGCCATTGGTTCTCCAAATCAATCTTAATGGTTTTTTAAAAATCCTTCATCCACTTCATCCCCGGTCATCGACTTTGTAAAAAGCACCGGATGCCGGGTCCATGAATGTGTTTATTAAACGCTTCGATAAAACAAATCCTATCTTGTTTATCAAAAATATAGGGATTAATCAATTTTTTTTTGAGATGTACCACCCGGTCATGTCCGGCCAGATCCTTAACAACCTCAATGAGGTCCAATTCAGGGCAGGTTTTAGCCAAAACCGTCACCTTTTCTTTCTGGTCAAATCCCATTTCCATCAAAAGATGCCCGCCGGGGAACAGAAACCGACCGGCATGGATCATTATCTCACGGATACAGTCGATGCCCTCTTCTCCGCCGTCCAAGGCGGCCACCGGTTCATGATTTCTGATTTCAGGAGCCAAATCAGGAATATGACGGGTCGGAATATATGGCGGATTGGAGACGATGGCATCAAAAATGGCCCCGGTTTCAAAGGATCCAACCATGACCCGTTGAAAAAATGGATGGGGCCGATTTCTTTTTCCCGGAAGGCATTTTTCCGGGCCGTATCCAAAGCGGACCGGGAAATATCGCCGGCAAAAACCGATGTCCGGGATGGGCTTTTGCCAGGGATACAACAATTGCCCCGGACCCCACACCCAGCTCCAGAATGGCCCCGGGAGGAGAAACCATGTCCGCCAGGATCATGGATGCTGCCGTTACCAGAGTTTCGGTATCCGGGCGGGGAATGAGAACCCCCGGTCCCACCTGAAAGCTGGATTCGAAAAAGCCTTTCTCTCCGGTAATATAGGCGACCGGCTCCCGGTTTCTCCGCCGCTGGATCAGGGTTTTGAATCTGGCCAGCTCCTGTTTTTCCAGAGGCCGGTCATACTGCAGATACAGATCCAGACGTCGATTCCCAGGCAATGCCCCAGCAGAATTTCCGCTGTCAGGCGGGGCTGTCAATCCGGTGTCTGGCAAAATAGGCTTCCGTCCAGGAGATCAGCTTGAATACGGTCCAGTCCATTACGCAAAGGTGTGGTTTTCCTGCAATGCCTGGGCCTGATGAAAGGTTTTCAATTCATCAATAATAGTCTGGATGTCACCTTCCATGATGCTGTCCAGCTTATACAGCGTCAGTCCGATGCGGTGATCGGTCATCCGCCCCTGGGGAAAATTATAGGTTCGGATCCGGCCGCTCCGGTCTCCGGTACCCACCTGCCCTTTGCGCTCAGCAGCCCGCTTGGCATCCTCTTCCCTGACTTTGGCGTCCAGGATACGGGATTTCAGAACATTTAGGGCTTTGGCCTTGTTTTTGTGCTGAGATTTTTCATCCTGACAGGTAGCCACCACCCCTGTGGGAATATGGGTGACCCGGACCGCCGAATCCGTGGTGTTCACCGATTGCCCCCGTCCGGAAGAACGGAACACATCCACTTTAATATCGGCCGGGTTGATTTCAATATCAATATCTTCCGCCTCGGGCAGCACCGCCACGGTTACGGCGGAGGTGTGGATGCGCCCCTGGGTTTCGGTTTCCGGCACCCGCTGCACCCGGTGGGTACCGCTTTCATATTTGAATGCGCCGTAAACGCCTTTCCCCTGAATCAAAGAAACGATTTCTTTGAATCCACCGGCACTGGAATCATTTTTTTCAATGACTTCAATGATCCAGTTTCGGCTCTCCGCATACCGGGAATACATCCTGAACAGATCTCCGGCAAAAATACCGGCTTCTTCGCCGCCCGTCCCGGCCCGGATCTCCAGGATCACATTTTTTCATCCCTGGGGTCTTTAGGCATCAGCAGCACATTGAGTTCGGACTTCAAGGCATCGGCTCTTTTTCCAGATTGTGGATTTCTTCTCTGGCCATTCCGCGCATGTCCGGGTCCGGGTCCTTTAACAGCTCCCGAGCTTCCTCCAGTTGCGCCAGAACCTCTTCGTAAGTCCTGAACACCGGAACAATCCGGTTGAGTTCCCCGTGCTCCTTGACATATTTCTGGTATTTGGACTGGTCCTTGATCACCTCAGGATCGCTCAGAAGGTGTTCCAGTTTCACATACCGTTCTTCAATGCCTTTTAATTTCTCAATCATGGTGTCAAAATCCAAAAGGGGTGGCTGCAGCAGCCCCCCTTTTGCAACATTTTTCTGATGTCAACCTATACCAGTTTGCTGGCATCGAATTGGCGTATTCCTCTTGAAACGGTCAATACGACCGGCAGAATCCACCAGTTTCTGTTTTCCGGTGAAAAACGGATGACACTGCGAACAGATTTCCACCTTGATATCCTCACGGGTGGAACCGACTTCAAAAGTGGCACCGCAGGCGCAGGTCGCGGTGGTGTGGGCATATTGGGGATGGATGTCTTTTTTCATGCTTCTTATCACTCCTTGCTGCATCTGCCTTTGGGTTCCGGCAGATGATTCATAAAAATTCGGCTCATGAATTCATCAATTCAAGAAACTCTTTATTATCCTTTGTTCCCTGCATTTTTTCAAGTAAAAACTGCATGCTGTCCACAGAATTTAAACTGGACAGCAGTTTTCGCAGGATCCAGACCCGGTTTAAAGTCATGGAATCCAGAAGCAATTCCTCCTTCCGGGTGCCGGACCGGTTGATGTCAATGGCCGGAAAAACCCTCTTGTCCGCCAATTTCCTGTCCAGCACCAGCTCCATGTTGCCGGTTCCCTTGAACTCTTCAAATATCACCTCGTCCATGCGGCTGCCGGTTTCCACCAGTGCAGTGGCGATAATGGTGAGGCTGCCGCCGTCCTCAATGTTTCGGGCCGCCCCGAAAACCGTTTGGGCCGGTCCAGGGCATTGGAATCCACCCCGCCGGACAGAATTTTTCCGGATGGCGGCATTACTGCGTTATAGGCCCGAGCCAGGCGGGTAATGGAATCCAGCAGGATCACCACATCATGTCCCTGCTCCACGATCCGCTTGGCTTTTTCGATTACCATTTCCGCCACCTGTACATGCCGTTCCGCCGGCTCATCAAACGTAGAGCTGATCACCTCTGCATCCACGGATCGGGTCATGTCCGTGACCTCTTCAGGCCGCTCATCGATGAGCAGAATCATGGGCACGATGCTTTTATGGCCCTTGATCATGGAATTGGCAATGTTCTGGAGCAGCATGGTCTTGCCGGCCTTGGGAGGCGAGACGATCAATCCTCTCTGACCGAAACCGATAGGTGACATCAGGTCGATGATACGCATGGAATAGTTTTCTGGCTCGACTTCAAGGTTCATCTTCCGATCCGGGTAAAGCGGGAGCAGATTGTCGAACAAATGGTCTCAGCCGCCACTTCAGGACTCTGAAAATTGACCGCTTCCACCTTAAGCAGCGCAAATACCGTTCCGAATCCTTGGGCTGCCTGACCTGGCCGGAAATGGTGTCCCCGGTTCTCAGGTTGAAGCGCCGGATCTGGGAGGGAGACACATAAATGTCATCCGGTCCGGGCAGATAATTGTAACCGGGAGCCCTCAGAAATCCGAACCCGTCCGGAAGGATCTCAAGGGTTCCCTCTCCATAGATCTGACCGCTCTTTTCGATATTGGCCTGGAGCAGTGCAAAAATCAATTCCTGTTTTTTCAGACCGCCGATCCCTTTGATATTGTTTTCCTTGGCAAGCTTGGTCAGCTCGCTGATTTTCATTTTGTTGAGTTCTACAAGATTCATTCGCGCTCCCGAATTGTTGTTTATTTTTTCTTTTTTTCGGCATATTTCAATTTCTGGCAAGGATCAGTCGATGTTGCAGGATGCCATTGATGCCCGAATTTTTTCTAAATTCAAAATTCTATGGAAAAAGACAGACCGTGGACTGGTATTAATCGAATACCATGTGACTAATAGTGCATTAATTTTTTCTTGTCAAGAATTGTTTTACAGAACCGGTCCTCATATTGACTTACAATAAGCGAATATGGTATTTTCCGACGTGATTCATGCGCATTCCTCATGGCAGGATACAGACTTGCAACATCAGCCATTAATCCTGTCCTGCCGGTACAACATTAATTAAAAAAATTGAAGAAAGGAAAACCAAACATGGAAAGAACTTTATCCATCATCAAACCTGACGGGATTGCCAAAAACATTATCGGCGAAGTGATCAAGCGGTTTGAAACCGCCGGGATCAAAATCGCTGCCATGAAAATGCTTCAGTTGACCAAATCCCAGGCCCAGGGATTTTATGCGGTTCATAAAGAACGCCCGTTTTCGACAGTCTCACTGATTTCATGACCTCCGGCCCCATCGTGGTCATGGTGCTGGAAGGCGAAAACGTGATTGCCAGAAACCGCAAAATCATGGGGCCACCAACTTCAAGGAAGCCGAAGAAGGCACTATCCGCCGCGAATATGCCACCGACATCGAAAAAAACGTGGTCCATGGGTCTGATGCCCCGGAAACCGCCGCCTTTGAAATCAGCTATTTTTTCAACAATCTGGAAATCCAGGCCCGGTAACCCATTTCCGAAGCAGGCCCGGTCTCCATCAGTGTACCGGTCCTGCTTCGGATATCTTTATCATACAATAACCATCCAGATTTTTACAGTCTTTACGGGACCAGCAGGTCAAACCCGGTGAGTTCATCGGTCTGCGCATCCCGGCCGATCCGGTCAATTCATACAGGATCACCTCCATCACTTGCCAAACTTTCACGCCCTTGCGGACACAACCGGTCACGCCTGAATCCCCACGGCCACAGGACAGGTGCATGTGCAGCACCGGATTGCCGGTTTCATCCGGAAACAGAGTCCCGGTGCCAGTCACCTCGTGGACCTCATCCAGAATGCGGGTCTGGGGCACGACAGGAGATTGCCGGCCCTGCTTCGGGCCGGTCACCAGCACACTGCCCTGGTCAGCCCCGCCCAGCACCATCAGAGACGCCGCCCGGATCCCCTGGTTTCTGGCGAACGTTTCAATGGTTTCATGAAGCACCTCCCCGTCTTCAAGGCGGATAACAAAGACCCGCCCCTGCTGTGCCTGTGAATACTTCATATCCGGTCTCCATTTATTATTTTCTATTGATATGGGTGCTCCCTGATCAAGCGATGCCCTTTCTCTGCCATCCCCACATTCTATTTCAGGCGATCAAGTCCGTTCAAGTGTCAATTTTCACACCGATTCATTTACCGGTATGATACCCGTCCAGGTCCAGGCTCACATACGTGAAACCGTAACTTTTCAGGGCTTCTGAAATCCGATTCCGATAATCCACCAAGGCCTCGATATCCGCCGCATCAGTTTCGATACGGGCCAGCATACCATGCTTCGCACCCGGACCCGGGCAAAGCCCAGAGACTGGATATACTGCTCCGCCTGCTCGATGCGGCAAGGGTCTCTTTGGTAATCGTCTCCCAAAAGGAATCCGGGCGGCCAGACAGGACTGGGACGGCAGATCCCAGGTGGGCAATCCCATTTCTCTGGAACAGATTCGGATCTGATGCTTGGAAAACCCCGCTTCCACCAGAGGGGACAAAACCCCCAATTTTTCAGCCGCCTTCAGCCCGGGCCGGTAATCGGACAGATCATTAATGTTCACCCCGTGTAGTACATGAAACATCCCGGCCTGCTCCGCCGCTTTCCGTATCAGGGAAAACACCAAGGTTTTGCAGTGATAACAGCGGTCCGGCGAATTGGCCGTGACCTGTTTACAGCCCAGAATGTCCACCTCCAGCACCTGATGCATCACCCCGAGATCCGCTGCCGTCTGCCTGGCCTGCTCAATCTCCTTTCTGGTTACAAATACGGAATCCACGGTCACCGCCATCAACCGCTTTAGGCCGGACCGGGCCGCCACAGCCAGGAGAAAAGCGGAATCCGCACCACCGGAAAAAGCCACGGCCACTGTTTTCAATTTTTCAACCCAGCCTTGAGTTTCAATAATTTTTCATCACAGATCTGATCTGCCTGATCACTCATGTTTCATCCTTCAAATTTTTAAATCCTTCTGGACAGAAGCCCTTTTCCAAATTTATACCGGCTTCCCAGAAAATCCTTGACACGTCCGGGCCTTTGGTGTAAAAACCCGGTCATTCCATACAGATGGGTGATCGTCCAATGGCAGGACTACGGACTCTGACTCCGTCAATCTAGGTTCGAATCCTAGTCACCCAGCCAAAAATATCAAGGGGTTACAGCTTCGGTTGCAAGGTCTTTTTTTTGTTTTCAATTTTTGTATGGCATTCTGTAAGCATTTTTGCCAACATCCCCCCTTCACCACTATCCGCTAAAATAATTTGGCCCCGTGATCCACTCCAGAAGTGGACCTAACTCTATTTCGCCCAATCTGAAAAAGCCATGCCTTTGACGGGTCGCCCGAAATAAAAATTTAGACGGAACCCTGGCAATGCAAAAACAAAGAAACTATTTAGAAAAAAAACTTAAAACCCCTATGAATAAAGACTATAACTATTTTTGGAAACAAAAAAACAACCATATTCAGGAGACCGCCTCAAGTAAAATCCAGTAAAACACAAATTCTTGCAATATTCCACAAAATTCCGACAATTTGTTTTGAAGATCAGGAACCGAAATCTTTTTGGAAATATGATTAAAAATTTATAGTGCAATAAAAACTTAAACTGGTTGTCATTTTTTCGAAAAGATGGGTCAACCTGAATGTTGACAAAAGACTTGACAAATAAAAAATTGGTTCAATATATGAACTATAAGTTCGTTGAAAGAAACATTTGAGAAAATGTAATGTCTGAATAAAAAACATTAATACTTTAAAAGGCAAAAATGAGCAGCAACAAAGCAGTCATCTTAAGCACTCACAAACTTGGAAAAAGATTTGGAGGAATCCATGCCCTTTCCAATTATTCAATGGAAATTCGGCATGGTGAGCTA
>LQAG01000360.1_pt1 | contig 14411 bp, 17 predicted proteins | sample 1535801 | NCBI WGS metagenome assembly LQAG01 (sample SAMN04331584, study PRJNA305678) | bioreactor metagenome | isolation source: bioreactor_3 inoculated with Wadden Sea sediment 1st replicate of a... | place: Germany:Bremen | reverse complement strand
CCCGCTTTCCCTGGCTGTGTCAATAATCTGGCGGACCTCTTTCACCCCGGACAGCACGGCCGAAAATCCGAACAAATTCACATTTGGTTTCATTTGCGATGATATTTGCCAAAGTGGTTTTGCCGCAACCGGGCGGTCCCCACAGGATCATGGAAAACACCCGGTCATCCTGAATGGCCGGGCCAGGAGACTGTCCGGGGCGATGAGGTGATCCTGGCCCTTGAGTTCGGATAACCGCCGGGGACGCATCCGATCAGCCAGCGGCGCTGTTTTTCCAAATGCGGATCAGAGTGGGTGTCAAACAGGTCCATCAGACCCCCGGTTTCCCATCCCGCTGCCGTTTTCTGCGGCTCTGTTCTTTGCGCTGTTTTTTCCGCTTCAAGGTGATCCGTTCCTTTTTATCAGCGATCCGTTCCTTTTCCCTTGTTTTGTCCGAAAATCGATCCGGCCGGTTTTTTCCCGGAAATACAGCCGGACAGGGGTCAGGTGCAGCGGGATCATCTGGCGCAGCTGGTTGATCAGATACCGCTGATAGGAAAAATGGACCGCTTTGGGGTAATTAACAAAACAGACAAAACTGGGCGGCCGGGTGGCCACCTGGGTGGCATAGAAAAATTTGAGGCGGCGGCCCTTGTGCAGGGACGGCTCCTCCCGCTGAACCGCATCGCCAACGATCCGGTTCAATGTGCCGGTATTGATGCGGAACCGGTATTCGTCATACACTTTGGCCGCCAGATCCAGAATCCGGTGGCACCGCTGGCCGGTCAACGCGGAAATAGTCATGGCCGGGGCATAGGATAGAAACTTGGCCATGTAACGAAGTTCGGTGATAAAGGATTTTTCACCTCTTTCCTTCTTGTCCACCATATCCCACTTGTTGAGCAGGAAAATCGCGCCGCACCCTTTTTTTTTCCGCATACCCGGCAATGGTGATGTCCTGGTCGGTGATGCCTTCGGCCGCATCAATGAGAATCAATGCCACATGGCAGTCATCCATGCTTTTCAGTGATTTGAGAATGGAAAACTTTTCCAGTTTTTGGGTGACTCTGCCCTTACGCCGGATCCCTGCGGTATCCACCAGCACAAACGTCTGTCCCTTGCGGCACACCGACAGTTCAATGGCATCTCGGGTGGTGCCGGCCTGGTCATTGACCACCACCCGGGAAGATCCGAACAGCTGGTTTGCCAGACTGGATTTTCCCACATTGGGCCGGCCCACAATGGCGATACGGATCGGTTCATCTGCAGGCAGTTCCTCTTCTCCGGCATCAGGAAACCCCGGCTGTCAGATCCTCCAGAAAATCATCCATTCCGATGCCGTGTTCCGCGGAAACCGGGTAAAACATCTCAATCCCAAGGGAATAGAACTCACCCAGATGGGCCTGCTGGGCGGCGGTTTTCAATTTTGTTCACCAGGCAATACACTGGCTTTCCGGATCTGCGGAGCATGGCTGCCAGATCGTGATCATAGGGCGACAGCCCGGCCCGGCCGTCCAGTATGAACACCAAGGCATCCGCCTGTTCCACTGCCGCATTCAGCTGCTGTCTGATCTGCGGGGCAAACGGATCGTCATCCCCGGTCAGAAACCCACCGGTATCGATGACGGTGAACGGTTTGTCGTTCCACAGGGCTTCACCATAATGGCGGTCCCGGGTCACGCCGGGCAGATCGTCCACCAGGGCTTTACGGCCCCGGACCATCCGGTTGAACAGTGTTGATTTGCCCACATTGGGCCGGCCCACCAGGGCCACCACCGGTTTCATATTGATCTCCTGCAGTCTATTTGAGAAATTTTTCTGTCAGATCGTTCGGTCATACGTTGTTGTGCCTGTCTGAGCAGAATCTGTTAATACCTGAGTATTCAGTTGCCGGCAGTATACATCATGTCATGAAATTGTAAAACCGGCATGATCCGGATCTGGTGACACGGGCCGGGCTATCGGGTCCAGGAAACAGCCGGGTCTATTTCAGGCTTCCGGAATGTTGAGGTGCTCATGGTTTGGCACCGGATCCGCCACCGGAAACACGCCGATTTTGAAATGTTTTCCGGCATCCGGTCCAAAAGGCGATACTGAATGCCGCCACCAGTAGAAACGGAAACAGGATGTTCCAGCCAAAACCGGCCCGGTCCCGAATGAACTCCAGATTGCGGGCCGTAAAAAGGGCCCACATGCGCTTCAGGATCATGGAGTTACTCCCTCAACTGCTTACCGGTCAATGCAAGAAACACCGATTCCAAATTCCGGGATTCCGAAGCCATGTCCGAACAATGCGTTTCAATCAGTTCCCCGGGTGACCCATGGGTAATAATTCTGCCCTCATCCATGATAGCGACGATGTCGCATAAGACCCAGGCCTCTTCCATATAATGGGTGGTCAAATGGTGGTCTTTCCCCGGGAACGGACCCCTTTGATAATATTCCACACATGCTGCCGGCCTGCGGATCCAGGCCAGTGGTGGGTTCGTCCAAAACAGCAGATCCGGATCATTGATCAGGGCCAGTCCCAGCAGAAGGCGCTGACGCTGTCCACCGGATATTTTATTGTTCCGCTGCTTTCTGATCTCTTTAAGCATACACAGTGTCATCACCTGTTCCACCGGCAGGGGGTCTGCGTAAAACGATGCAAAGGTCTTCAGGGTTTCCTCCACGGTCAAAAACGCCATCAATTCGGTCTGCTGAAACTGAATCCCCACCTGCTCGTTAAAGGACCGGTCCCGCTCTTTTCCCTTGAACCGAATCCATCCGTCGTCCGGGGCCTGAATATTTTCCATCATCTCCACAGCCGTGGTTTTCCCCGCCCCGTTGGGCCCCAGAAGTCCGAAACAGGTTCCAGCCTCGATGGACAGGCTTATGCCTGCCACTGCCGGCCGGCCGTTGAATAATTTCTTAAGTCCGTCAACCTGTATGATGATCTGTTTCGACACAGCAATCAGGGTCCTTGAAGGGTCATATAAAAGAACCATTAGATTTTCCGTTCTTTTCATGGGTTGTCGTGTTCATCCGAACAGACCTGTTTATGCACTGGCATTAACAAATAAAGGCCTCCAGCAAATTGCTGAAAGCCCTGATCCTCCGGGTGACGTCCCCCAAGGAGGACGTGTTCTGTATCATAGCTAACTGCGCCCGTATCGGTTATCGCATAAAGGTTTGATAGTCGATGAATTTTTCACATTCATACCACTTCCAGTTGAAACCGTTTGCCAAGCGCCCTTGCAAACCTTTCCATCGTTGACAACTTGATATCCCCAGCATGGTTTTCAATTCTTGAAATCGCAGATTTTTTGATATTGAGCCGCAATGACGGTTCTTCTTTGAGTTAAACTGCTTTCTTCACGGGCCTGCTTGAACAAAACAACAAGTTTTAACAGATTCATATCCGAAATCAAAATTCTTCGCAAACTCCGTATCTCATGATATTTAACTCCCACGCCACTTTTTGGGCCTGTTTTGCATCCAGATCATCAAACAACTCATCAACAGGGTATTTTTCTGATTCAGGCCTGGAAAATATTATCTCTTTCATGCACGCAGCATGTTAACACGAAGGTTAACATTGTCAAGATATAAAAAACCCCTTCTTATACAATGCCTTCCACCGGTAAAAACCATTTTTCAAACCATATGGGATAGAAACAGCACACATTGCCTGCTTACCGAGTTTGGACTCTCCGAAACAATACCAGAAAACCTCACTCTGAATTGGCGCTTCCTATTTCACCTTGATATTGCTTTTGCCTATGCGAACAACCAAACCAAATTCTGTCTTGTGCCACTTGTTTTTTGGTAATATAAATATATAAAAAACGGAGAAAAAACAATGGAATTATTAGACTTGTTACATACTGATTTTAAAATAAAAACCAATTCAAGAGAAATAAAGAAAGGGGACGTTTTTCTTGCCTTAAAGGGGAAACGAGCCGATGATGAAAATATGAACGCTCATCCTTTCGTAGAACAGGCGATTGAAAACGGAGCGTCTTATGCTATTGTTTCGGAAGAGCTACCTTGGATTCCTGATCAAAAATTAATAAAAGTAGAAAATACTTTAGATGCCTATGCGATTATAGGAAATAATTTTCGAAAAAAAATTTAACAAAAAAGTTATCGGAATTACGGGGAGCTCCGGGAAAACTTCAACAAAAGAAGCACTAAAACAAATGTTATCGAATTTTGGAAAAGTGTATGCAACTCAAAAAAACCTAAATTCTCAAATTAGGAGTTCCAAAAGTTTTATGCGACATGGATATGACAGCTGATTTCGCTATTATTGAAATGGGAATGAGCCATGTTGGAGAAATGCAAAAACTTACCAAAATGGTCGAGCCGGATATTGCAATAATAACAAATATTTATCCTATGCATTTGGATTATTTTAATTCGATCGAGCAAATTGCTTTTGAAAAATCTCAAATTTTCAATGGCTTACATAAAAATGGAATAGCTATTTATAATGCAGATTCCCTTCAAGTTGAAACTTTGAAAAAAAATGCAAATAATTATAAAATGTTATCTTTTGGGGAGAAGTCTAGAGATATTTGTTTGAAAAAAGTAGTCAACACAATTGCCCATGTTTTAATAAAAAACAAAATGATTCAGTATGCCCTACCTGAGGATAACATAGCTTTTCGGTATAATTCTTTGGCAGTTATTGCCGCATCGATGGCGTTGGAATTAAATTTAGATAAACTTTTCCCACTATTAAAAGAAATAAAACCTGCTGATGGAAGAGGGGCAATTATTCCAATAAAATATAAAGGGGAACGAATTTCCTTAATAGATGATGCTTATGCAGGCGGTCATGCCGTAGCTATGGAAATCGGACTCCAAAAGAACTAATGAATGCAAAAAGGAAAACGAAAAAATTGCAGTAATAGGAAATATGGCAGAGCTTGGAACTCAAATGAAGGAACAACATAAACGGGTTGGTAAGGTTCTAAAATAATCTAAAAAGTTGATAAAATTTTTCTTGTCGGAGAGCCTACGAAATGGATTAATGAGGAACTTTCAAATCATAAAAACGTTACGCAGGTTGAAAAAAAATTGAAGATCTTGGAACGCGAGTTGAAGACATGTTAAAATTTGGTGATGTGCTGTTAATTAAAGGGGCGCGATATTCTTCACAAGTATATAAACTTGCGAATAAATTAAAAAAAGGTTAATTTTTTTATATTTTTGCCGAATTAATATCTCCAAAACTCATCAACCAGTCCAACATTGCTTTAATTGCGGGTTGATCAACGCGGTTGGGATGGCAGACCACATAATAACCCTGTTGGGCTTTGATTGGCATGTTAAAGGGAGTCACTAATTTACCACATTCAAGATCAGCCGCGATTATCCTATGCCGTCCCATGGCAATGCCATTTCCATTTATCGCAGCAAGTGCGGCCAAATAGGAAACATCAAAAGTATAATTATTCTTGAAATCAAAACCCGTCAATCCGGTCTCACGGCACCAGTATCCCCATTCTGACTTTTTACGTGCCTCAGGCCAGGCACAGACGTCATGAAGAAATCTGCAATTCTCCATATTCCCCGGTTTATTGTAAAGATCATGTTTGTCTGCATACAAAGGTGAGCAAACAGGCTGCAGGTACTCTTGCATAAGAAGTTGCGCAGAAAGTCCTGGATAGTTGCCGCTTCCATAATAAATAGCAATATCAATATTATCTCTTGAGAAGTCGTATAAACGATCATAGGTAAAGAGATGTATGAAAAGCCTTGGATACATTTTTTTCAAAATCGACTAATTTCGGAGTCAGCCAGCTCATGGAAAAGGATGGTGGTGCTGAAAGAAAAAAGGTCTCCGCTACAATCATTATTTTGCAAATCGCAAATAGTTGTACTCAGTGAATGGAATGATTTTTCCAATGTTGCCAGCAGTTGCTTGCCTTCTTCGGTCAGTTGAATGCTTCGATTGAACCTGAGGAAAAGTTTGAAACCCAAGTATTCTTCGAGCTTTTTTATACGGCTGCTGACAGCTCCCTGAGTCAAAAACAGATCTTTTGCTGCAAGTGTAAAACTCAAATGGTTGGCGGCACAGACAAAACAGTACAAACTCCCCAGCATCATAATACTCGAGTCATTCAATTTCGCATTAAAAAAATTAATGCGTGCATGAGATTTTATCGTTTGCACTCCAATTTTTTCCTGTGTTACTAGCCACTAAAGTTATATTAAGATTTTACACATTTTCTATTTTAATGCAAGAGGGGTTGATGCGTCTTCCAACTATAAATAACATTTTAATTGACTCGTGGTATGAATCTCACCCTCTATTCCGCTTTTTGCTGCTACTCAGGAGTTAACCTGGTTAAACAGTCAATTACAAAATTTCAGCGATGCAAGAGAGAAGCTACCATTGGGGCCCGGTGATATTACCGATGCTGCAGAACGTCTGGCCAGGTTTGCACCATGCATCAGCCAGATCTTTCCGGAAACCGCTGTAAACCATGGTATTATCGAGTCTCCGATTGTACCCATTCCACATGCTAAAAAAGCGCTGCAAAAAATGACTGGCCAACAGCTCCCGGGAAAACTCATGCTGAAATGCGACAATTCCTTACCGGTGTCAGGTTCTATCAAAGCACGTGGCGGAACCTATGCGGTTTTAAAATACGCTGAAACCATCGCTCTGGAGGCAGGTCTGCTTAAAACCAGTGATAATTATCTAAAATTGAATTCAGAAACCTGTCGTACTTTTTTTGGTGAACATCAAGTTATTACTGGGTCAACAGGCAATCTCGGATTAAGTATCGGGATCATAAGCACCCAGTTAGGATTTAAGGCGACGGTGCATATGGCGGCAGATGCCCGTCAGTGGAAAAAGATCTTTTGCGATTGCAAGGGGGTTCATGTCGTTGAACATCGAGGCGATTACAGCAAAGCAGTGAGGGAAGCTCGCCGGCAAGCCCGGACTGCAAACCGAAGTTATTTTATTGATGATGAAAAGTCTATAGATCTCTTCCTGGGGTACAGTGTTGCAGCGCAACGGTTAGCACAACAATTTCTTGAACAAGGTATAATGGTGGATGAGCATCATCCCCTTTTTGTCTATCTTCCGTGTGGTGTGGGTGGCAGTCCGGGTGGCGTGACTTTTGGCTTAAAGCAGATTTTTGGAGACGATGTGCATTGTTTCTTTGCCGAACCGACCCATTCCGCATGCATGTTTATTGGGATGTATACTGGACTGCATGACAAGATCAGTGTTGCAGATTTCGGGGTTGACAACATAACCTGTGCAGACGGGCTGGCTGTTGGGCGACCTTCGGCTTTTGTCGGTCGACTTATGGACCGTTGCTGAATGGGATCTATACAGTAACCGATGAAAATTTGTACCGGTACTTGGCACTGCTTAAAGACAGTGAGGGCATTGAATTGGAACCGTCAGCTCTCGCCGGATTACCAGGTATCTCAAAAGTTGTGGCAGATGAAACATTATTCTGACAAACAGAGTAAATCTGCTGTCCGGATGGAAATGCAACTCATTTGGTATGGGCAACCGGCGGGAGTCTGGTTCCCGCTTCTGAATGGAAGAATTATTACCAGAAGGGGAAGATACTTCTGAATGACTGACTATTTTTACATTGTTATTCATAGTGAATAACGGAATTTAGAACAACCATACTAACAATTAGGAGACTGTTTATGAAACGATTGATTTTTACTCTTCAAATTTTCCTGTGCCTGATACTGACCGGGTTACCTGTAACAGGAATAGCGGCCGGAGTCGACACTTTGGTTATTGGTGTCTCCACTGACATCCATACCTTGGATTCAGCGTCTCAAGCGACAACTATGATTGGCGTCAAATCTATCCATGTTACGACCGGTTGGTAAAATATCGGACAATCGATGGAGAAGGCTCCACTGAAGTAGAGGCCCAGGCAGCGGAATCATGGTCTGTTCTGATGATGGCAAAACCTGGATTTTTAAGATTCGTAAAGGAATTCTGTTTGATGATGGGACCCCACTCGATGCGAATGCAGTAAAATTTTCATTTGAGCGGACACTTTCCATAGGGAAAGGGCCTTCGGATAATATCAGTTCAATCAAATCTATGCGAATCCTTGACTCTCATACAATTGAAATTACACTGAAAAATGCTTTTGCACCATTTTTACAGGTCCTGGCAACTGACGCCGCCTCCATTGTTAACCCTGCAATAATGAAACATGAAAAAGAAGGCGATCTGGGGCAAGGCTGGCTGGCTGAGAACACCGACGGCAGTGGCCCTTTTCGACTGGTGGAGTGGTCCCGTGGACAGCAGGCTGTATTAGAGGCGAAACCAAATTACTGGGGTGGTGCGCCAAAGCTGAAAAAAGTTGTCATTCGGTTTATGTCAGAATCTGCAGACAGGCGAATGGCGCTTGAGCGCGGAGATATTGATATCGCTGAGAATATCCTCATCGATCAGATTCCAGCTTTGGAAAAAAATGCGGATATTGTTGTTAACAGGTATCCATCTCAGCTTGTAGAGTATGTATATGTGAACAACCAAAAACCACATCTGAACAGCTCGAAAGTACGCCAGGCATTGAGCTATGCTGTCGATTACAAGGGTATTATTGACTATGTTCTTCAAGGTAACGGAGTTCAGATGCGGGGTCCGGTTCCCAGAGGGATGTGGGGCCATAAAAGCGACCTTTTCCAACATTCCCGTGATATTGAAAAAGCCAAATCCCTTCTCAAAGAAGCCGGGGTTGATTCCGGCCTGACGCTGACATTGCTTTATTCCAATAGAAGGGCCTCCTGGGAGCAGATCGCAACGGTTCTCCAAAGTAACTTTGCAGATATCGGTGTAAGCTTAAAACTTCAGTTGATGGCTAATCCGGCAATGCGTGACCTGGTTGACAAAGGTGATTTTGAACTGTGTCTCGGAGCTTGGAGTCCGGATTATGCCGACCCGTCTATGTTTATGAATTTCTGGTTTGATTCAGATCGCTGGGGACTTCCCGGGAACCGTAGTTTCTACAAGAATGACAAGGTTGATACGATAATTCGCAAAGCACTCACCTCAAACGATCAAAAAGAACGCACAATGTTGTATCAAAAGGCACAGGAAATAATCATGGATGATGCACCCTACCTTTTCCTATACCAGGTTCAGACCATTGTCCCTGTCCGAAAAAACGTGCAGGGTTATGTTTATAACCCGATGCTCGAGTTCATGTATAACGTTGAAACCATATCTAAAAAATAAATCGTAGGGTAAATTGACGGGGAGAGTGCATGAGATGCACTTCCCCTTCATTTTTTTCGAATCGAGATTCTATATGAGAATACTGCGCTTTATATTTAAAAGACTATTGTATATGATTCCTGTCCTTGTTGGCGTGTCGGTGTTGATTTTTATAATTTCCCATGCCATCCCAGGAGATCCTGCAAAGATGATGGCCGGTCCCAAAGCCAGCAGGGAGGCCATTGAGAATATACGAGAAGCCTATGGCTTAAATCAGCCCCTTCCCAAACAATACCTAAACTATATGATCGGTCTGTCTAAGGGAGACTTGGGAATTTCTATTCGGAATCATCGCCCTGTAGCCCATGATCTTTACGACTTCTTTCCTGCTACGTTGGAACTGACACTGGCAAGCATGATTATCTGCATTTGTGTGGGTATTCCACTTGGCACTATTTCCGCAATCAAACGCAACCGTTTGACGGATCATCTCACCCGGGTCTTCTCTGTTTTTGGAGTGTCAATGCCGGTTTTCTGGCTTGGTCTGATGCTGCTGCTGATATTTTACAGAAATTTGGGTTGGCTTCCTGGATCAGGGAGGCTTGATATTGATTTCAGTCCACCTGTTTTTGTTACAGGTCTTTATTTGATAGATACTTTACTGGAAGGACGTCCTGATAAATTTCTAAATGTCCTTTCCCACTTAGTTCTTCCGGCCTTCTGCCTCTCCTATGTTTACCTGGCAATCGTAACTCGGATCGTCCGGTCATCGATGATTGAGGTTTTGGGGCAGGATTACATTACCACAGCGCGTGCAAACGGCATCTCCGAGATTATGATCGTGATAAAACATGCCTTTAAAAATTCACTTATCCCTACAGTAACCATCATCGGGCTTTCCATTGGCGAGCTTTTGGGCGGCGCTATTTTGACAGAGACGATCTTTGGCTGGCCAGGTATGGGAAAGTATGTGGTTGACTCGGTTAACTATCTAGATTTTCCGGCGATCATGGGTTTTACTCTCATTGTTTCACTGGCCTATGTCTTTGCAAACTTGTTTGTGGATGTATTGTATGTATTTTTAAATCCCAGGATAAAATATTGAGCCTTATGTCATGAAATCTTTCTTAAAAAATAATTTAGCCTGGCAGGAGATTAAATTAACCGGAGCGTTACTCAGGCAGAATCCAGTTGCCATGGGCGGCCTTATTATTCTTTTGACGTTAACTCTTGTGGCAGTTTTTGCAGGTATACTTGCCCCCTATGATCCAATACGTATCAGCTTGAGCGAACGTCTTATGCCTCCGGGGATATCCCACTGGTTCGGCACAGATGAAATGGGACGGGATATTTTCAGCAGGATATTGTTCGGGGCCCGTATTTCTTTGAAAATTGGTTTTATTGTAATTGCCATATCCGGAGGTGTTGGTTCAATATTAGGCTCGGTGGCGGGCTACTACGGCGGACGAATTGATAATTACATCATGCGGTTGATGGATGTCATCCTCTCCTGCCCTTCGCTTGTGCTGGCCATGGCTCTTGCGGCGGCCATGGGGCCCAGCCTCAATAATGCGATCATGGCGGTCTCGTTTGTCATGATACCCAAATTTGCCCGGCTGGTACGTGGGGATGCCATGGCTGTCAAAGAGATGCAGTTTATTGCCGGGGCCAAAGCCTCCGGTGCAGGTGATGTATGGATTATTTTTCATCATATTCTTCCCAATTGTACCAGCTCTGTAATTGTACTGGCAACGCTCACCCTTGGAGATACCATCCTCATTGCAGCCTCTCTGAGTTTTATCGGTCTTGGAGCCCAGCCACCGACACCGGAATGGGGCGCCATGATCAGTGTTGGAAGAAAATTCCTTATGGATCAATGGTGGTATGCAACTTTTCCAGGGCTTTTTATTTTGACTACAGTGGTCGGCTTTAACATCCTGGGAGATGCCTTAAGAGATATCCTGGATCCCCGAATCCGAAGGTGATGGTAATGAACCCATTATTGAAAATAGATAGTCTGTCAATAGCGTTTTCCAATTATCAAGGGACCTCAAAAGTCTTGGAAAATATAAATTTCACTATTGAAAAGGGTGAAATCCTTGGTCTGGTTGGTGAAAGCGGATGCGGCAAATCAGTGACGGCTCGGGCAATCCTCCAGCTTATCCCACAACCGCCTGGCAATATTTCAAGCGGTGAGATTCACTTTAAGGGTGTCGATCTTTTAAAGGCTTCCTCAAAACAAATCAGGCAGATCCGCGGCAATGAAATCTCCATGATTTTTCAGGAACCGATGAGCAGTCTCAATCCTGTTTTTACCATCGGGAATCAGATGACTGAAGTGGTGAGGCTCCACAGAAATGTCAAAAAAAAACGGGCAAAAGAGATGTGCATAGATATACTCAGGCAAGTTCAGATGCCCGATCCTGAACAGGTGTTAAAAAAATATCCCCATGAACTTTCCGGCGGTATGCGGCAGCGAGTGATGATAGCCATGGCAGTTGTCTGCGAACCAGATCTCCTCATCGCCGATGAGCCGACCACAGCCCTTGATGTGACGGTTCAGGGCCAGGTCCTGGCAATTATTACCTCACTGAGCCGCAAACGGGATCTATCAATTTTAATTATCACCCATGATATGGGTGTTGTTGCACAGATTTGCGATAGAATAGCTGTCATGTACGCCGGGAAAATTGTTGAACTGGCTACAGTGGAAGAGCTGTTTAAAAACCCCATCCATCCTTACACCCAGGGACTAATCGCCTCTATCCCTGACATGAATGACGAGCAAAATATAGACCCGAAACTTGATAAGCCGAAAAATCTTTATTCAATACCCGGAAGCGTACCCAATTTGATTCATCCACCAAAGGGTGCAGGTTCATCCCAGGTGTGATTTTGCGTTGCGTTCCTGTACCAAACGTTCCTGAGCTGAATTGGATTAACCCCGATCATTCAGTCGCGTGTCATAACAGTAAGGCTAAATTATTATGATGCCCATTATTAAAACCGAGAAACTTATAAAAATTTCGAGCAGACAAAGGATTTTCTGGCAGCAACCTAAATATCTGACTGCTGTTGACCAAGTATCGCTCAGTATTAACAGTGGAGACACGCTTGGTCTTGTGGGCGAATCCGGCAGTGGAAAATCAACAGTGGGGAACTGCATACTAAGGCTTCTTCAGGCCACCAGCGGTTCCGTACTCTATAAGGGGGAGGAGATTCTCAGTAAAAATGAACGTGAATTCAGGAAACTTCGTGGAAAGCTTCAGATCGTTTTCCAGGACCCCCAATCGTCCTTAGATCCCAGGATGACAGTTGAGAAAATCGTAGGAAACCCTTTGCGGATCCAGCAGGGAATTAAGGGCTCATTGCTGGCAGATCGGGTTTTATCGACTTTAAAAGATGTTGGACTGAGCGCAGAGCATCTATACCGGTATCCCCATGAATTTTCAGGAGGGCAGCGTCAAAGGATAGGTATTGCACGAGCTCTCATTACCCAGCCGGAATTCATTATTTTTGATGAACCGACCTCAGCCCTGGATGTTTCCGTGCAGGCCCAGATTCTCAACCTGATCACGGAACTCCAGAAAAGTATCATTATGCCTATCTGTTTATTTCCCATGATATAGCCGTGATAAAACATATAAGCACCCGCATTGCGATTATGTATCTGGGAAGAATTGTTGAAACGGCACCACAAAAAATTTTCTCAACCCCATCACATCCTTATACAAAGGCATTGATTGCCTCTATACCCAAACCCGACCCATTCAACAGGCAGCAGCTATCAGTTGTAAAAGGTGATATCCCAAGTCCGCTGCAATTACCGGCCGGCTGCCGGTTTTCCACCCGTTGTCCCGAGGTGATGGATATTTGCAGAAAAGAGGCCCCACCCAATTTAAACATTGCATCTGATCATTGGGTGGAGTGCCATCTATACAGGTAACGATTGTCATATGGCACCAGTCATGACCATCTTTCAAATTTACCAGTACCCACGCCAGCAAAAGGAAAGCCAATAACAGGAATGTCTGAAAGGGTACTTAAAAATTTTAATAAAGCTCAAATTCAGAAACCAACGAAACCCAGTACTAATTTTAAAATAAAAGAGAAAAAAATGATAAAAGCTCAGCCCATAGATGCATCTACTCCGAAGATAATTCTGAACGGTATAACTTATGATTATTTCTGTGGATGTGGATACCACGATCTTCAGGATTCGGTGGAACTGCGACAAGCGGTGTCAGAAAGCCTCAAAGACAAACCATTCAAACATGGTTCCTCTTCTTATGGATATGGATCTAATCCTGTTCAAAAAAATTTACTACAACAGCCAGCCAGTATTTTAAAACGGAGACGGTGTTAACTTTTCCTTCGGGCTACATGGGAAGTACAATTCTCTTAAGAGCGCTGAAAGAGAAATATGATAAAATTTTCGTAGATGAACAATCTCACTACTCTATGAAAGATGCCTTGGAGTTATCCAAAAAACCTGTAGTACAGTTTTCACACCTCAACTTTTCAGATTTATTGCAAAAGATTAAAACCATTTAAAACCACAGGAAAGGCCCCTAATTGCAAGTGATGGCGTGTTTCCTATGTCCGGTGCGATTGCACCGATTCCCGATTATTTAGAAACAATTAAAAACATTGAAGGGGCGATCATCTGTATTGACGATTCACATGGAACAGGTGTTTTGGGCAAAAATGGAAGAGGGACCTATGAATATTTTGGCCTAAACCACCCAATTTGTACTATTGTGGAACGATGAGTAAAGCATTTGGAAGCCATGGCGGGATTATTCCCTGCACTCAAACGTTTTTCAATGAAGTGAACAAAGTTCCTATATCCTCAAAGGAGCAACAAAAATTCCTATGCCAACATTAGCCGCATCAATTAAAGCTATGGAAATTTTGATGAGCACGCCCACATTGTTAAAAAATCTTTGGGCGAATGCAATTTATTTTAAAAAAGGGTTCAAAAATCTTGGATTTGATATTGAACTATCCCCGAGTGCAATGTTATGCCTCAGTTCATTTAGCAATATTAATTTAAAAAAGTTGTTTAATTTCTATAAAGAAAACCACATTTTACCTAGATACAGTCATGAAGGTTCATATACAAGCGTTCCAAAGGGTGGCGGAATAAAATTCACGATTTTCTCAAACCACTCAACATCTCAATATGATAGGTTCTGGCTTTAACCAAAGAATTTTAAAAAAAAAT
>LQAG01000359.1_pt1 | contig 14413 bp, 17 predicted proteins | sample 1535801 | NCBI WGS metagenome assembly LQAG01 (sample SAMN04331584, study PRJNA305678) | bioreactor metagenome | isolation source: bioreactor_3 inoculated with Wadden Sea sediment 1st replicate of a... | place: Germany:Bremen | reverse complement strand
CACCTGCGGATCCTGCGCCGGCATGTTCACGGCCAATTCCATGAACTGCCTGACCGAGGCCCTAGGAATGGCCCTGCCCGGCAACGGCACCATCCCGGCCCCCATGTCCCGCCGCATCCGCCTGGCCAAGGAGACCGGGATTCAGGTCATGGTGCTGCTGGAACAGGGAATCACCCCGGACCGGATCCTGACCCAACAGGCGTTCATGAATGCGCTGACTGTGGACATGGCGCTTGGCTGTTCCACCAACACGGTACTGCACCTGACCGCCATCGCCCATGAGGCAGGGGTCCCCCTGGATCTGTCCGTGATCAACCGGGTCAGTGAGAAAACTCCACACATTTGCTCTTTAAGTCCGGGCGGATCCGACCATATCCAGGACCTGGACCGGGCCGGGGGGATTCCTGCGGTGATGAAAACCCTGGCCGACCATTCCATGCTGAACACGGGCTGCCTCACCGCCACCGGAAAAGCCTGGCGGACAATCTTTCATTCGTGGAAGTCAAAGACCGGTCCGTGATCCGGCCGGTTTCCGATCCCTACCATATCAAAGGAGGTCTGGCCGTGCTGTTCGGCAATCTGGCCCCGGACGGGTGTGTGGTCAAGCAGTCGGCCGTGGTGGACGAAATGATGACGCACCAGGGCGGCCCGGGTGTTTGATTCCGAGGAAGCCGCCACTGAAGCCATTCTGGGAGGAACTATCAACCCCGGGGATGTGGTGGTGATCCGGTATGAAGGCCCTGCCGGGGGTCCGGGCATGCGGGAAATGCTCACCCCGACCTCGGCCATTGCCGGAATGGGACTGGGGGCGGACTGCGCGCTGATCACGGACGGCCGATTCTCCGGAGGCACCAAAGGGGCCTGCATCGGACATGTGTCTCCGGAAGCAGCGGACGGCGGCCCCATAGCCGTCATCAAGGAAAACGATCTCATTCACATCGATATTCCGGCCAAAACCATTGAACTGCTGGTCCCGGAAAAAGACATTCAGGAACGGCTGGCCCGATGGGTCAAGCCGGAACCCAAAATTAAAACAGGCTATATGCCCGGTATGCCCGGCAGGTTTCCTCTGCCGGACAGGGGCGATTTTCACTCATGATACAGGAGAAAACCATGAAACTGACAGGGGCACAAGTCCTGGTTAAAATGATCAAGGCCCAGGGCGTTGACACCATATTCGGATATCCCGGCGGTGCCACCATCGATATCCATGATGAAATCGTCCGGCATGACGATCTGCGCCATATCCTGGTGCGCCATGAACAAGGTGCGGTCCATGCAGCGGACGCTTACTCCCGGGCCCACCAGACCACGGGCGTGGCCCTGGTGACCTCGGGCCCGGGAGCCACCAACACGGTCACAGGCCTGGCATCGGCCCACGCAGATTCCATTCCCATGGTGGTGTTCTGCGGCCAGGTACCCACCGGGCTCATCGGCAATGACGCATTCCAGGAAGTGGACATTGTGGGCATCACCCGACCCTGCACCAAACACAATTATTTGGTGAAAGATCCGGACAAACTGGCGTCCACCATCCAGGAAGCGTTTTACATTGCCAGATCCGGCCGGCCCGGCCCGGTGCTGGTGGACCTGCCCAAGGATATCATCCAGGCGAAAATCGATTTTACCATGCCGGAAGAAACCCATCTAAGATCCTACAGACCCAATTACAAGCCTAACAAAAACAGACCCACAAAGTGGTGGAAATGATCAAGGCAGCCAGGCGGCCCGTAGTGTTCGCCGGCGGAGGCGTAATTCTGTCCCGGGCATCGGACCATGTCACAAGGCTGGCGAAAATGGCACAGATCCCGGTGACCACGTCTCTGATGGGGCTGGGCGCGTTTCCCGGCACTGATCCGTTGTGGTTGGGCATGCTGGGCATGCACGGTACCTTTAGGGCCAACATGAGCATCGGACACTCTGACCTGATCATTGCCGTGGGGTCCGGTTTGATGACCGGGTCACTGGCAACATCAGCAAGTTCGCCCCCATGCGGACATCATCCAGATCGATATCGATCCCACCTCCATCCACAAGAACATTGAGGTGCAGTGCCCCATTGTGGGAGACTGTAAAGCCACCCTGGAGCATATTCTGGCGCTCATGGAAAACAGGATCCCAAAACCTGGTCGTGGACCGGGATGCCTGGCTGGCACAGATCGATCAGTGGAAGCAGACCATGCCTTTAAAATATGAACAGAAACCCGAAGTGATCAAGCCCCAGTTCGTGGTGGAAAAACTGTGGGAACTGACCAAAGGAGACGCCATCATCACCACGGAAGTTGGCCAGAACCAGATGTGGGCGGCCCAGTATTACCACTTTGACCATCCCCACCATTTCATCACCTCCGGCGGTCTGGGTGTCATGGGGTTCGGTTTGCCCGCGGCCATCGGTGCCAAAGCGGCCTGCCCGGACAAACTGGTGGTGGATGTGGCCGGAGACGGGTCCATACAGATGAACATCCAGGAGCTGATGACGGCCGTGGAGAACTGTCTGGATGTCAAGATCGTGATCCTGAACAACCGCTTTCTGGGCATGGTTCGCCAGTGGCAGGAATTGTTCTACAACAAAGCCTATGCCTGCACCAATATCGAAAAGGCGCCTGATTTTGTCAAACTGGCAGAAGCATACGGCGCCACCGGATTCCGATGCACGGATCCGGCCTGTGTGGAGGAAACTTTGAAAAAAGGGCTGGAAACTCCCGGCACCGTGATCATGGATTTTGTGGTGGAAAGAGAGGAATCGGTCTACCCCATGGTTCCGGCCGGGGGCGCCATCACGGAAATGCTTCTGGTATAAAGGAGACAACAATGGAAACCAGCAGATATTTGCTTTCAATTCTTGTGGACAACGAACCGGGCGTGCTGTCCCGGATTGCCGGCCTGTTTTCCGGCAGAGGGTTCAACATCGACTCGCTCAGCGTGGCTTCCACGGATGACCCGGTGGTCTCCAGAATCACCATGGCCACCACCTGTGACGCTCAGACCATCGAGCAGATCAAAAAGCAGCTGCACAAGCTTATCAACGTGATCACAGTGACCGATTTAACGGAAAAAAAATATGTGGAACGACAGCTGGCCCTGGTCAAGGTCCATGCCAAACCGGAAAAGCGGGCTGAAATCCTGCGCATCGTGGATATTTTCCGATGCCGGGTGGTGGATGTGGGACATGCCCACTATACCATAGAAATTTCCGGGGACAGCGGCAAGCACGAGGCGTTCCTGTCATTGGTCAAACCCATGGGAATCGTTGAAATTGCCAGTACCGGGGCTATTGCCTTGGCCAGAGAGATGGGGAAGTAACAATGGAATCTGTCAAATTATACGACACCACGTTAAGAGACGGCATGCAGGGGGAAAATATTTTTTCTCTCCGGAAGACAAGGTGAAAATCGCCAATCGCCTGGATGATGCCGGTATCCACTACATCGAAGGCGGCTGGCCCGGTTCCAACCCCGGGGCGGCCCACTTCTTTGAACTAGCAAAAAAATCACTTTCCAGCAGGCCAAAGTGGCGGCCTTCGGTGCCACAAGACGGCCGGGCATCTCCTGTGACAAAGATGCCAACCTGTTGGCCCTCATCAACTCGGGCGCACCGGTGATTACCATCTTCGGCAAATCCTGGGACCTGCATGCCACAGAAATCATGGACAACACCCTGGAGGAAAACCTGGGGATGATCAGAGAAAGTGTGGCGTATCTGCTGAATCAAGGCCGGGAGGTGATGTATGATGCCGAGCATTTCTTGACGGGTACAAATCCAACCGCCAGTATGCGCTGGATACCCTGGAAGCGGCCCTGGACGGGGGCACCCAAACCCTGGTGCTGTGTGACACCAACGGCGGATCCCTGCCCTGTGAAATCGAAGAGATCGTCCGGTCGGTGGCGACGTATTTCAACGACCGGCCCGGCATCTGCTACGGCATTCACACCCATAATGACTGCGCCATGGCCGTGGCCAATGCGGTCAATGCGGTGCACGTGGGGGCCACTCTGGTTCAGGGCACCATCAACGGGTACGGTGAACGGTGCGGCAACGCGGACCTCACCGCCATCATTCCGATCCTGGCGGTGAAAATGAGAAAAAGATGCATCTCTGACGACAATTTGAAAAACTGCTGAACCTGTCCCGGTTTGTGTCGGAAACCGCCAACATGCCGCCGGTCAACTCCGCCCTTTGTGGGAAAAGCGCATTCGCCCACAAGGGCGGGGTTCATGTGTCCGCCATCATGAAAAACCCGAAAGCCTATGAACACATGGATCCCGGCAAAGTGGGGAACATCCGCCGGGTCCTGGTATCGGAACAGTCGGGAAAAGCAACATCATCTACAAGGCGGAAGAGCTGGGTGTGGATTTGGGGAACGATGCGGTCAAACAACGGCAGATAGTGGCTTCCATCAAAGATCTGGAAGATGACGGATTTGAATTTGACGCAGCGGAAGGATCTCTCAAACTGATCATGGAAAAGCTGACCGAACAGTACAAAAGTTATTTTGACCTGGAATCCTTCCGGGTGGTGGTGGAAAAGGACAAGGAGCGGCCCTGTTATTCCCATGCTATGATCAAAATTCGGGTGGGCAAGACCACCGAAATCACCTCGGCGGAAGGAGACGGTCCGGTATCAGCCCTGGACAATGCGTTGCGCAAGGCATTGTCCGCCATGTACCCACAGATCGACGATATGCGCCTAGTGGACTTTAAGGTCCGGGTCATCGACGGATCCGACGGCACGGACGCCAAGGTCCGGGTGTTGATCGAATCCCGGGATACGGACAATATTTTTCCACCATCGGGGTGTCTGAAGATATTATCGAGGCCTCCTGGCAGGCCTTGTCCGACAGTTTTCAGTACAAACTGTCCCTGGACCACCATCAATCCTCATAACGAACTGACCAACAACTATAATTTCACCCATAAAGGATTACATCATGAACGAAGAAAAACATATCATCATATTTGACACCACCCTCCGGGACGGGGAACAATCTCCCGGTGCCAGCATGAACCAGGCGGAAAAACTGCGCATTGCCACCCAGCTGGAACTGCTGGGGGTAGACGTAATCGAAGCCGGATTTCCCGCGGCATCGGACGGGGATTTCGAAGCCGTGAAAAAAATCGCTGAAAGCTTAAAAAAAAGCCAGGTAGCGGCCCTGTGCCGGGCCAATGAACAGGACATCCGCCGAGGGTGGGACGCCATCAAGGATGCAGTCAATCCCCGGATTCACACCTTTATCGCCACCTCAGAGCTGCATATGAAATACAAGCTACAGATGGAACCGGCCGATGTGCTGAAAAAGGCGGTGGAATCGGTGAAACTGGCCGCCTCCTTCACGTCCAACGTGGAATTTTCAGCCGAAGACGGATCCCGGTCAGACCCGGATTTTCTGTGCACTGTGTTTGAATCGGTCATCGATGCCGGAGCCACCACCATAAATCTGCCGGATACAGTCGGGTATGCCGTGCCTGAAGAATTCGGCAAACTTGTGGCCTATGTGATTGACAACACCTCCAACATCGACCGGGCCGTGCTGTCGGTGCACTGCCACAACGATCTGGGCCTGGCCACAGCCAACACCCTGGCCGCCATCCAAGACGGGGCCCGCCAGGTGGAGGTCACCATCAACGGCATCGGTGAGCGGGCCGGTAATACTTCCATGGAAGAGGTGGTGATGTCTTTGAAGACAAGGCCCAACTTTTTCAGCCACAACACCAGTATCGACACCACAAGGATTTATCCCACCAGCCGCCTGGTAAGCATGATCACCGGCATTCTGATTCAGCCCAACCGGGCCATTGTGGGGGCCAATGCCTTTGCCCACGAGGCCGGAATCCACCAGGACGGGATTCTCAAGAACCCCATGACCTATGAAATCATGAAACCGGAAACCGTGGGTATTATCAAAAACAGCCTGGTCTTAGGCAAACATTCGGGCCGGCACGCCCTGGCCGCACATATCCGGGGCATGGGGTACAATCTGTCGGAAGAAGAGATCAATCTGGTGTTTCAGAAATTCAAAAATCTGGCGGACCGCAAAAACAAGATACTGGACGAAGATATCGAGGCCCTGATCAATGAGGGGGTGCTGCGGACTCCGGAGGTGTTCAGCCTGGAATATATCCATGTCCTGTCCGGGTCCACCGTGTTTCCCACGGCCTCGGTGCAGCTCAAGATCCACGGCCGCCTGGTCCAGGGCGCCCTGGAAGGGACCGGTCCCATTGATGCAGTGTACAACATCATTTCCAAGCTGACCAACACAAAATCCGAGCTGCTTCGGTTCACCATCTCCGCGTTGACCGAGGGCACGGACGCCCAGGGGGAAGTGACGGTAAGGCTCCAGGAGGACGGTGTCGTGGCTTTGGGGAAAGGCGCGGACCCGGACATCATCACGGCGTCGGCCCTGGCCTATATCAACGGCCTGAACCGGCTGGAATATCTTAAAGCCAATCCCCCCAAGGAGGCAGCGCTGTTGTAATTGCCCATCCAGTATCAGATGGCCGGGAATGGGACCGCCCGATTTTACAAACCGCTATTTGATGGCCCGGTATTTGCAGATGTACCGGGCATGGCCACTGAATTCACTACCATCACAGGGATTGTCATCCCTGCATCCTGGGATACCAGCGGTGCGGTACTGGGTACCGCCATCGTGACATTTGACGAAGATCATGTCGCGGTGGCGGATACCGGTTTCGGCCGAGACCTAATCCATCATCTCCGTGAGACAGTCACTGTTTTCGGACAGATACAGGTCCGGGGCCCTTCAAAAACCATTCATGTTCAAAAATTCAACGTCAAGGGCTTGAAAGAGGCACCTAACAATCAGTGATTGACAGATCCGGTTGCGGCTGTTAATACTCCATCCAGAGCTGAAGGGCGTTTCCATGCTTTCCGGACCACAGGTTCCGGGCATTGACGACAAGGATCTTTGTTCATGAAAGAGATATTGGTGTTGAGCAGTCGGCCCGGGGATCTGGAGATGATTCAGTCCCTGAACCCGTGCATGAAAAAGGTGTATGACAACATCCGATCCGTGGCGCCCACCATCGCCACCGTGCTGCTGTTGGGCGATACCGGCACCGGAAAGGGGATGACTGCCCGCATGATCCACTGGCACAGCCAGCGGCATGACAGACCCTTTATCGAAGTTCACTGCGGCGCCATTCCCGACACCTTGATGGAAAGTGAGCTGTTCGGGCATGAAAAGGCGCGTTCACCGGGGCGGAACGCCGAAAACCCGGAAAATTTGAAATGGCTGCGGGCGGGACCATCTTTCTGGATGAAATCGGCACCATCACCCCCTCTTCCCAGATCAAACTGCTTCAGGTGCTTCAGGACGGTGTTTACAGCCGGGTGGGCGGGGATCTGCCGCTGAAGGCGGATGCCCGGATCATTGCCGCCACCAACGCGGACATTGCAGAACTGGTGAAAACCGGACAGTTTAGAAAAGATCTGTTTTACCGACTGAATGTCTTTCCCATCGAAATTCCCCACTTCAGGAGCGGCTGGAGGACCTGCCGGGCCTGATCGAGGCATTTCTCAAAAATCTCAACATCAAATACGGAAAACAAATCACCGACGTCCATCCGATGGTCATGGACCGGTTCAAGCGGTATGACTGGCCCGGCAATATCCGGGAACTTGAAAATCTGCTGGAACGCGCCTGTATTCTGGAACAGACCACGATCCTCATGCCACAGAGTTTTCCTTTGGATACCATGCCGGACATGGATGATCCCGGACCGGGCAGCGACCCGGATACACAGATATCCCAGGCCAGACAGATTGCCATAAACCGGTTTGAACAGGAATATCTGACCACCCTTTTAAGCCAAACCCGGGGCCGGATCGATCAGGCTGCCGAAATTGCCGGCATCACCCCCCGGCAGCTCAACCGGTTGCTGAAACGCCATCAGTTGGAAAAAAAACCTTCAAACGGTCCAAAGACATGTGATGTCCTAAAAGCGCTTTTTAACGACGTTTAAGGACATCCCGTGTCTGATTATCGTCAACCGGTCAGGCGGAAAAACCTTCTTCCGGCATTTGCATGATGGCCGGAATATTTCCCTTCAATGCCTCCATTTTTCCTAAAGTGGCCGGCAGAACCCACTGGATGAAATATTGGGCTGTGGTCACCTGCCCCTGATAAAACGCAGCCTCTTTTTCTTTGCCCCCGCAATCTTGGGCTGGGCCGTGACGGCGCGCCACAGTTCCAGCCAGGCCATGACCACATCACCTGTGACATCCAGAAACGGATGGGCCACGGCAAAGGCATCCAGCATCTGTTCGGACATGGCGGTCATGCCCATATGCATGGCGGTTTCTCCCAGCTTATTCACCGCCTGCTCCACCCGGACCGCCAGGTCTTCCAGTTCCGGGATTTCCTTGGCAGAGGCAATGGTCTGGTTCATCCGGGTCAGCAGGTCCATGAATGGTTTGCCTTTTTTCAGCCCCAGCTTTCTGCCCAGCAGATCCATGGCCTGGATGCCGTTGGTGCCTTCGTAGATGGAGGTGATTTTGCAGTCCCTGAGAAGCTGTTCCTGGGGATATTCACTGATGAACCCATAGCCGCCGTATACCTGAACCCCCTGGGTGCATACTTCGAATGCGCGGTCCGTAATATAGCCTTTGACCACGGGAATCAGAAATTCGATCAGCCCCTGGTACATCTCTTTTTCCGCGTCATCTGCAGCTGTCAGAACCTTGTCGAAACACAGTGCGGTATAGTACATCAAGGCCCGCATTCCGTCCACATACGCTTTCATATGAATAAGCTGGCGTTTGACATCCGGATGGTGGATGATGGCCACGGGTTTGGGATCTTTATCAAAAATTTTGGTCAGATCCGTGCCCTGGATCCGCTGTTTTGCATAATTGACCGCATTGATATATGAGGCACTGGCAAACCCGAACCCCTGGAGCCCCACCCCCAGGCGGGCTTCATTCATCATCACAAACATGGCTTTCATGCCTTTGTTTTCTTCTCCCAGCAGTTCGCCGATACAGTTGCCTTTGGAGCCGAACGCCAGGGCGGCGGTGGCATTGCCGTGGATCCCCATTTTTTCTTCCAGCCCGGTGCAGACCACGTCATTGGGAGCACCGATGGTACCGTCTTCATTGACACGGAATTTGGGCACCAGAAACAGCGAAATCCCTTTTGTGCCGGCAGGCGCCCCTTCAATGCGCGCCAGCACCGGATGAATGATGTTTTCGGTCAGGTCCTGATCTCCACCGGAAATAAAAATTTTGCTGCCTGTGATGGTAAAGGTGCCGTCTTCATTGCGTTTCGCCGTGGTGGTCAGATTTCCGACGTCTGACCCGGCTTCCGGTTCAGTCAGGCACATGGTGCCTGCCCATTTACCGGTATACAGGTTTTTCAAATATTTTCGCTTCTGTTCCTTTGTGCCGAACTCTTCCACCAGTTTGCCGGCCCCATGGGTCAGGCCGGGGTACATGAGAAACGCGCAATTGGCACCGGTAAACAGCTCTCCGGTGGCCATGGAAAGGACACGGGGCATGCCCTGGCCCCCAAATCCTGGGTCATCGCACATGGCCACCCATTCCCCGTCACAAAACAATTTGTAAACCCGGTGAAAAGACGGCGGAATTGTGACTTTTCCGTTTTCCAGGGCACAACCGGTTTCCGTCCCCCTCCTTGCTGACGGGCAGCAGTTCTTTGACCGCCAGGTCCGAGCCTCGGCCAGTACCAGGTCCATGGTTTTTTGTTAAAATCCTGAAACCGCTTATGGGATGCCAGGTTTGAGGCATTCAGCATCTCGTGAAGGACAAATTCCTGATCCCGTCTGTCTGCTATGGATTGCGCCATGTGATGAAATCTCCTTGAAAATAAGTTTGTTATATGAAAACGGATTTGTTATACGGATTTTTTTATTCCGGTGAGGATCATTTTAAAAATCATGGACAGCCGCTGGTCGGACGTGTTTGAATCTTCATCCCGGAACAGGCCGGACCAGCCGGCGGAATGCGCGATATCGGCAAACAGCTCCGCCATTTCCCGGGCCGGGTAAGGTTTAAATACCCCGTCTTGAATACCACGTTCAAACAGGTGTTCAAACAGCTGCACCATTCGCTCATGAAGACGGTTCACCCGCTCGTTGAGGTGGGGCATGCTCACGCTGTCGATATTGCTTCTCTCTGAAATATAAATTTTCACCACATCCTGGTTGTCCCTGTAAAACCGGGCCTGAGCCTTGAGGGCCGCCAGAAGCCGGTCCGCCACGCCCAGTTCCTCTTTTTGGGCGGTATCATACAAAATACGGCCCAGCTCATGGACCCGTTCGATCACCAGATCGTGGTACATCTCTTTTTACCGGGAAAAACTTGTAGATGGTGCCAAGCGGATACTGGGCCGCCTTGGAAATCTGGGCCATGGTGGTGTTGTGAAACCCGCCCTCGGCAAAACCGCCAGCGCTGCGGCCAGAATTTCACGGCGTTTTCTTTTGTCGTTCTCTTTGTTTCCGGGTCAGGGCAGCCATCAGTATATTCCCTATTTCATTTTTAGAATGATTATTCTATAAACAGAGCAAAAATTTTTGTCAACCTCTGTTTTTTAACGGATCTGCGATCTGTTGATTTTTAGGAACAGTTGAGAGGTTGGGGACCTGCCCCGTCTTCCGAAAAAATTTTAGTTGACAAGCCCGCTGGTTATCACCCCGTGACACCGGCAGGCAGTGGCCACCAGACACCGGCCGTTGTGACTGGAAATCCGGTCCGCCAGCGCATACAGGTCAGCCGGCGTATATCCCCCCGTCCCCGGCCCGAGCTGCCGGCTTTGAATCACAAAAGAAACAACTTCGGGAAGCTTCAGATTTGCGATCAATCGGAACATATCTTTTTTTCTTGGTTTACCGGTCACCGTACACCTCTCATCCGGTTCACTGCAATTAGGGGAACATAAAAAATCGGCATGACTGACATAGATCTGATGATCGGTTCCCCGCATGGGATGAGGCAGACAACCGTCAATGTCTTCCGGGAGCGGACAGGTTTTCAGGCGATTAATCCCCAGTGTGAGACGGCACCACTCCCAGGCCAGATGCACCGGCACCGCCGGTACCACCCAGTCCGGTCCCCGGGTCCGGGTCATTTTTCGAAACAAAAAATCCACCCCGTCCCCGGCCACGGAGGTGCATCCCAGTGAATCGGCTTTTTCAAGGCTTTCCCGGTCCCGGTCTACCAGGGTCACCTCCATTGTTCGTTCTTTCTGCCCGAGGATCAACCGGGCTGCTCTGAGCCCGAATCTGCCGCTGCCGATAATCCACACCTGTTCCATCTTTTGATTATCCTATGATAGTTCACTGGTTGTCAATGTTAAGATAATTCATCATTTCAGGACGTAAAAATTCTGCCATTGTTTTTTGAAAAGAATCGGGCTACATATTTATTCAAGGAGGACACACGTATGCTCATTGTTATTTCGCCGTCAAAAACCCAGGAATTTGAGGGCCGCTATTATCCGGATCATACGATTCCGTTTTTCAAATCGCGGTTCAGCGAATTGATCGATCACATGAAAACCTTGTCAAAAAAGACCTGGAAACACTCATGAACATCAGTCCCAAACTGGCAGCACTGAATCATGACCGGTTTCAGCGGTTTCAACTGCCCTTCACGCCGGACAACTCACGCCAAGCCCTGCTGGCGTTCAAAGGAGATGTGTATCAGGGCATTCAGGTGAATGACTACACCGATCCCGATATCCGGTTCGCCCAGGACCATCTGAGAATTCTTTCCGCCTTTACGGCCTGCTCCGGCCCCTGGACCTGATCCAGCCCTATCGACTGGAAATGGGCACCCGGGTTTCCGGTTCCTGGGGAAAAAATCTTTATGCATTCTGGGAAAACACAATTTCAAAACGGATCAACCAGGAACTGCAACACGCCAAAGGAACAAAAGTACTGGTCAACCTGGCATCCAATGAATATTTCAAAGCGGTCCGCCCCGAACTGCTGAATTCGCCGGTGCTGCATATATATTTCAAGGAAAAAAAGAATGGTGCCTTAAAAACCATTGGTTTCTATGCCAAACAAGCCCGGGGGGTGATGACCGATTTCATTATCAGACAGCGGATCCATGATCCGGGAGAATTAAAATCGTTTACCCAAAACGGGTATGAATATGATTCCGCCCATTCCAGTGAAACCGAATGGACTTTTGTCAGAGGATAAACCATAACATGATCCGGTACGGCTTTGTCTGTTGCCTGACAGGAATGCTTCTTCTGTTCTGCATCGCCTGCGATATGCCGCCTGAGACAGACTCTGTTCTGGGTGGCAGAAACGGTATTTCCGACAACGAAATTTTGATCGGCTCTTCCCTGGCGTTGGGCGGTCATGCAGGATATCTCGGTACCCAGATGATTCAGGGCGCCATGACATATCTGCTTTATGTCAACCAGCAGGGAGGGGTGCATGGCAGGAATATTCGGCTGGTGGTCATGGACGACGGTTACAATCCCTCTCAGTGTCTTTACAACACCCAACAGCTGATCCTTGAAAAAAAGGTATTTGCGCTGTTCTGTTATGTGGGCACCCCCACCACTGTCCGCATCATTCCCCTGATCAACGAAGCCGGAATTCCCCTGGTGGGGATGTTCACCGGTGCCCAACGGCTGCGCCAGCCGTCAAACCCTTTTCTGATAAACATCCGGGCCTCTTATTATCAGGAGACCCAAGCAGCCGTGGACCTGATCGTCCAAAAGAAAGGACTGACCCGGGTCGCTGTTTTCTACCAGTATGACGAATACGGCTTCGACGGGCTCCGGGGCACCGAGATCGCCCTGAAACAACATAATCTAGTGCCGGTGGCCAAAGGCTCATATATCCGGGGAACCCTGGATGTGGAATCCGGACTGGCGCAGATTGTTCAATCCGATGCCCAAGCCGTGGTCATGATCGGAACCTATGACAGCTGTGCCAGATTCATCCAGCTGGCCCACCAGCGGGAATTCACTCCCTTGTTTCACAATGTATCCTTTGTGGGATCCAAGGAACTTGCCAGACGGCTTGGGCCTGACGGCGAAGGGGTGATTGTTACTCAAGTGGTACCCCCGCCATCCATAAATCCGGCCGAAGAAGACCTGCCGGGTGTCTATGAGTATATTCGGTTATTAAACCAGTACTATCCAGACACCGGCCCAGTTTTGTGGGACTGGAAGGGTATATCAACGCAAAAATTCTAGTGGAAGGATTGGAACGGGCCGGACGAAATCTCACCCGTCAGTCCTTTATTCAGGCCATTACATCTCTGAGCGATTTTGACCTTGGCATCAAAAACCGGTTGAGCTTCGGTCCGAAAGACAACCAGGGCCTGGATCAGGTTTATTATACCGTCATTAGAAACGGGCATCTGGTACTGTTACCATGACTCCGATTTCACATCTGACCTTGAAAAACAAAATCTTTATCTCCTGCCTGGGTGTGACCCTGCTGGTCAGCATCATTATCGCCCTTTTCACAAGGGCCCTTCTTATTTCAAGCCTTACCCGTGAATTGAAAAACAGGGGGATCGGTATTGCACAAAGCATTGCGGACAGTGCCCGGGGATTCATTCTCACTGAGAACCGGGCCGAACTTACCAGCCTGGCCTATGATGCACGGTACGGCAACCGGAAAGATCTGGTCAAATACCTGATCATTTCAAACAACAGCGGAAATATCCTGGCCCATACCTTTACCACCGGATTTGTGGGTCCGATCAAAACCATTGTCAAACAGCAGCCGGTAAGCGAACTGGATATTAAAAATCTGGAAATGGGACCTCACTGGGTCTTCCACATCACCGTACCGGTCAAGGAAGGCATCTACACCATCGGATCAATTCAGATGGGCCTGGACAAACAGCATATTGACAGTCTGATTGCCCAGTTGCGATGGATATTTCTAAGTTTTCTCTCCATGGTCACGCTTATTTTCTTTTTTCTTTCCCACCGGCTGGCCCTGTTCATTACCCGGCCCATTGCTTCGCTGATTCGATATACGGATCTGCTGACCCGGGGCAACTTTGATATTATCGACAGCAAAAGTTTTCAAACATTGAAACAGGGAATCAAACCCGGAACGATGAAATTTCAAAACTGACCGATTCGTTTATCAAAATGACGGCCCGCCTGAGAGATTCCACCCGCAGCCTGAAAGATTCACAGAAAAAATACCGGTCGCTTTTCAAAAGCGGGCCCAACCCCATCTTTGTGGTGGACAAAACCCGTTTTGATATTTTGGATGCCAACCCCAATGCCATAAAACTGTTCGAATATACCCATCAGGAACTGATGAAGATGACGTTGTTTGATCTTGGTGATCTGGATAGGGCATCTGTAGAAGATGAACACGTCGATATTGAACCGGGGTCCACCGCTCCAAGGGTCAGATTTTTCAAAAAAAACGGGGTGCCCGTT
>LQAG01000358.1_pt1 | contig 14450 bp, 16 predicted proteins | sample 1535801 | NCBI WGS metagenome assembly LQAG01 (sample SAMN04331584, study PRJNA305678) | bioreactor metagenome | isolation source: bioreactor_3 inoculated with Wadden Sea sediment 1st replicate of a... | place: Germany:Bremen | reverse complement strand
CAGTGCAGGTGATACGGTCGGTATATTCGATGATGCAGAAGGCCAAGGGAACCAGAAATCCCCGGTAGAACCGGGTCGGCAGGTTTCCCCCGGTACGGCCCCGAAGCATCGCCGCCTGACGCATCTGCCGGGCCTCTTCAGCCATGAGCGGAAAAAACCGCCACACCAGTAAAAGGGCCATGACCACACCGGCGGGGCAGGGGGGTCCGGGACAGCGCCCGGGTCATCTGCTGAGGGGCGGTGGTGGCGGCTAGAATAGGCATGGCAGTGAGAAACACCCCGAACCGCAAAGGATAGGTTGCCGCGTGAACAGAACTCTGGCTGGCCAGAAAATCCAGCACAAAGATCACGGTTAGAAACAGCGCGATCATTGTCCATTGTTTGGTGGTCAAGCGGATTCTGGCCATGCACAGCACAAGGACCATATAGCCCAACATCACCGCCAAGGCGCAAGGGTTTTCAATGCACAAAGCCAGGATGGAAAACAGGATACCCACCCCCATTTTGCTGAAAGGATGCAACCGGTGGATAACCGTGGCATTGACAGGGCCGTTGGCAAAAACATTCAGCACTCCTCTATCTGCAGCCGGCCGGCCCGGGAAAGTTCTTTGGCCACTTTGAGACCGATCAGTGCACCGATAAGAGAGGTGGTGAAAATGGCAATTTCCGCCACAATGAATATCCAGGGAGCCAGTTCCTGATACCTTTCCGGAAGAAAGAAAAAAGACAGCACCATGGCTGCGGGAAACATGCCCATTTCATAGAGAATTGCCCCGCATACCGGTGCTAGTCTGCCATGATATCCCGGAACAGGGTGGTGCACACGGTTCCCCGAAAATGCCGCCGATCAGGACAAATGCGAACACCAGGGGGGAGACGGTCAGGCAGATCAGTGAATAGATGCCGGTGATGAGCAGCAGGGATCCCGGTTTTTTCAGCCGGATCAGCCCGATGACCAGAAAAAAAAGATCCGAACAGGCCGTTAACGGCATTGGCCAGACCGGGTATGCGGAGCGGCAGGGTAAAGGGAATTACGATGCTGGCCACAACCAGCAGGGCCGCTGAAATCATGGCGGCAAATACATATTCACGGGTTGTCCATAAGGTTTTTTCATGTTTCGATCTCCTCTTCTATTCTGCCTTCAAGTTCAAGATACCGGTCCCTGAGCAGGTCTTTTTCATCGGGTTTCGCATGCCAGTATCCCCGTGCTTCAGCTTCCAGAAGCCGTTTGAGGATCTCTTCCATGGCAAAGCGGTTGTTGCGGATCATCTGTTCAAACCGCTCCTCATCCCGTACATACCGGTCGATCACCGCTGACCACACCCAGTTGTCCACCGCATGGGTGGTGGCGGCAAACCCGATGAGGTTTTCAACCCGGTCGGCGATTTTCTGGGGCACCATGGTGTTCGTGTGCCATCAGGGCATCGATCCAGACGGGATTGAGCAGCCGGGTCCGGATACCCCGGTTTAAAGCGTCTTCCACCGTTTCAGTGCGCAGTATCTCTTTGGTGGTATCGGTGATCAGCATTTCCGGGGCCATGCCTTTCACCGATTCCACGGTTCTTGCAAGTCCCCCGAAAAATTCGTAATAGTGTCCAGATCCATAATTTCATACTCATGACTGTCCCTGACCTGGCTGACCACATCCACGGCAGCCAGGCGGCGCCGGAAAATCTCCAGGTGCCTTTCTCCATGGATGTTGTCAGCGTAAAGATGGCTCATGGAACCGGTGAATAGCTCTGAAATTTCTTCTTCGGTTTTCCATGCACCGGTTTCAATGAGGCTGGTGGTCCGGGTACCGTATTCACCGGCCCTGGGACCGAATATCCGCCCGGTGCTGATGCGGTCCAGAAGGTGGCCCGCCACCTGTCCGGCCAGGGCGGTTTTCAAAGAAAGGGTGTTGCGGCGGACATGGTTTTTCTCCTCAGTTTCCGGAAGCTGGGAAACCAGCTGAAACGACCGGTTCAAAAGGTCCATGACATTGGGGTACATATCCCTGAAAAAACCGCAGATCTGGACCAGGCAATCGATGCGGGGCCGTCCCAGTTCAGGAAGCGGTATGGGTTCGATCTTTTTATGGTAGGGATTGGAATTGTGGACCACCCGGACCCCCAGGTAACCCAGAATCTGTCCCACAGTTTCTCCCCGGGTCTTGGTGGTTTCAAATCCCCACAAGATGACCGCTGTGGTGTCCGGGTATTCGTCATGCAGGGTCTTGTAATGGGACAAGGTGTTTTCCGCAATCTGCATGCCTCTTTTGCAGGCTTCTTCCGAGGGAACCAGGCGGGGATCGAACTGAAAGGAGTTTCTGCCGGTGGGCAGAATTTCCGGGTTTCTCAACGGATCTCCGCCCAGGGCCGGTTCAATATACCCGCCGGAAAGCCCATGAAAAAAATTGTCCCACTCAAGGTTTCCGCGAAGGTTACGGGCTGCGGCCACGGCATTTTTGATCGCTGTGCGGGCAGGCTCTTCTTCCGGCAGCACCCCGCTTTCCCAGGCAAGTGTCACCATTTCCGCCGCCTGTCTTTCGATTTGCTCCAGGGCCTGATGAGGGACAGGGTGAGTGTTTTGGACCGGCCCGGGCAGACCAGGTCTTCATAATCCAGGCCCCGGGGATTCGGCCAGGACTCGGTGCAAAGACGGACCGTCCTGCCGGTCATAGCGCAGAAAAAAAGTGGCAAAGGCGATGCAGTCTTTTTCAGCGATGTCCTCACCCAGTATATGCAGTCCTTTGGGGATGATGGACCGTTTCATCAGGCGATCTCCTCCTGGACTGCCCCAGACTGTCCGATGCCATGTGCAGTTCTGCTGCCCTGTCCAGCACCTGCTGTTCAAGCCTGCAGCCACGGGCCGGTTCCAAAGAAAATGCCTCCAGGCATTCGCTGATAAGCTGGTCCAGGTCATCGTAATCGTCATAGAGGCCGGCTACGGAAAAGGAGGGTGAGTTGTAATTGATGAGCACGCCGAGGCTGCGGCGTTTGGCGATGGTGGCTTCGGAGGCGTTGATCACATGGTAGAAATACAGATGGGGCACATCCCCTATGAGCGCTTCGGGGAAACAGTTCTGGCTCATCCCGGTTTCTTTTCCCTTCAGGAATTCCAGTGTTCCGTGGGTGCCTACATGCACGATACAGTCCGGCTGCCATACCGTTTCCAGCCAGCGGTAAAATGCCAGATACTGGTGGTGGGGCGGCAGGGTTTTGTCATGGCTGATCTTATCTGGATCGGCATGGATTCCCCGGGTCGGCTGCACCCCCAGCAGCACATTGCCGAACTCAACCGCTGGCAGGATGAACTGCTCCCTGCAGGTCATGATGGTGCCCGGAGGGAGACCCCATTCCCCGGTCACCTGGGATCCCGGGACGGTGGCTTCCAGAAGTGCGGCATATTCCGGTCCGGTCAACTGGCCGCCTTGATGCAGCGCGGTGTTTTCCCCACCCCAGTGGGGCATGTTGATCAGCCGGCGGTCCTGCAGATAATCATGCAGATCCTGATTCTGCGGCAGCCCGGTAACGGTATACCCCCGGGCGGCCATCTCCTTGAGCAATCTCTCCAAACTGGCAAAAGTGTCCAGGTAGGCGGCGGATCCCAGATTGTCCTCTCCCGGAGGATTGTTGAAAACAATAAATGCCACTTTTTTTCTCAGCGGCGGGTTTGCTCCGCAGCGTCAGCCAGCGGCTGATCCGGCGGCAGGAACGGTCTATACGGTCAGGGATAGGTGCCACCTGTTTGATCTGGCCTTCCACGCCGGGAGATGTTTTTCCCTGAGTCCTGCCGACGGGATGGGTTCGATCATACCGTCCAGTTCCGGTAAAATAATGGTTGTCAAAGTTTCAATGGGAGATAGTCCCTGGTCGCTTTCCTCCCATTTTTCAATTTCACGGCCGAACATGGGACAGGCCGTGAAAATGGGGGCATTGAGTTTTTGAGCAGGCGGATGGTGTCTGGTTCAGTTGAATCGATGAAAGTGGCCATCTGAAACCATTGAAAATACACCACCGCATCCACCATTGGTTTGTTCTCTGAGAAAAAACAGGCCTGGATTGCCTGTAAATTGTATCCGGCAGTGGCAAACACCGGAATCAGGTTGAACCCTGTATGCTTGAGCTGCCGGGCAAATTCTCTGGCCGGTACCAGGCTCTGGGAAAAATGCATGCCGCCATAGAACAGAAGACCCACCACCGGTTTTTCAGGATCAACAGGGACGGCGCTTCGATATGCAGCCAGATCGGAATAAGATTGACCCGACAATGGATCGAAAACACCGTAGTCCGGATAAACTCGGGGTGGGGGCGGTTTGGGAAGGTCGAACCCCAGATATTCCATGGCACCCAGAGTGAGCATGTTCTTGATGTTCTCCTCCCCGCCCTGATGCCAGTACCGCATCAGCCTGGCCCAGTTTCCGGCATGGCGCAGTTTGCCGAAAGGCAGGATCCTGCCGCCCTTTTCCACCAGATTCATCATGCGCTGGATGGATCTCATGTCAGGCCCCGGGCCGTGCTGCTGTCGTTGTTTTTTTGGCGGTTTTTCCAGTATGGTTTTCATGGAAAAAGACCCCAGCCGGAGCAGGGACATGATTTCCGGGGTTCCCCCCAGCAGCAGTGCCACTGGCTGCCGTGTTCCGGGCAGGATCCGGGTGCAGACCCCACCGGCTTTGTCTCCGCCCCGGATATCCAGAAAAACCATGTCTGCGGATTCCAGACTTTGGGCCAATGAATCCACACTGACCGTCTCTTCATCGATATCATGGGTGGAAAAAATCCGGGCATTGAAAATTCGGCCGTGCTGCTGGTAGAATAGCTCCAGGCCGGTGACAAGGACGTCGGTCAGGGTGGATGTAATCACAAAGACTAATAGAGGTTTGGTATTATTCATGGGATAATATCGACTTTATTGATAATTTCGGTTGCATAGATATTGCGCAGGCGCAAGAAACACTGGATCAAAGGCAGGCATCACAAAGTGGACAAAGGTATCCTGAAACATATCACCATTCCTGATTGACCCTTTGTGACCATGCTGCTATAAGAAAAGAGAACACCTTGTTGCCGGTTAAAAAATGGCAATCTGGTTTCATCCCGGAAGGCAGCACGGCTCTTTGACCGGAACTTTGTGCTGCCTTCCTTCTATTTCTTATTTCATGGTACCCGTTTGCTCTTCTGCTTGAGATGCCGCCTCTGAATTCTTTTTGCTGTTATCCTTTCATTTGCATCAGTTTTCCAAAACCAGAAACCTTCCGAAAAAACAAAAAGGCCAAGAAAATGTGGGCAGGTAGGTTTTCCTGTCCGACCTTCTTGGCCTGGTTTCATAATTTGATTCAATACAACGGGTGCGGCTGTATGCAATTTCAATTGCATGATTGTGATCACTTTTATTATGGGAAAAAGTCAATTCTGTCAAGACTTGTTGTCGATTTGGCAAAAGCTGGTCTGATTTTTGAACATCCTTTTCGATTTTTTTCGGAAAAAACAGCAAATCTTAACCTTGAACATTCGGATTGAGATCCTGAATATTCAAGGTTAAATAAAGGTGTGGTTCACTCCATAGTCTGTCATGGACATGGATCGCCTCATGATTTGGATTGTCATTTTGCTGCCAGGTATTTATATCGAAAATTCGATGCATTGCTTCGAATTTTCAAGGAAATATGGAGATGATTGATCCTCCGGGATATGTGAAGCAGATCCGGTTTCAGTTAGAAGTCCATCCTGCGGTCGCTGAGCTGGGGGCACGCCAGTGCGGTAAAACGACCCTGGCAGAGATGTATGGATACAGACACGCCAGTCAGCCGGTAACGCGGTTCGACCTGGAAAATCGGGTGCCATTCCAGGAACAGTCGGAACAAATTCATCCACTCAGGTGGTTCTGACGATCCTCCCGCCTTTTTTGATCCGCTTGAGGTTCTTAATACTGATCATGAAGGACGGGCCTGTTGCCGGTTCATGTTCCGGACCGCGGCAATATCCGTGACAATATCCTGGAGCGGCTGCCGTCTCACCCGGTGGGGCAGGGCCATTGGTGGCGGCGGTTTCAATGTCTTTTGATGATACTTTTCCCTGCCTTCATAAGCGGCCAGGGTCTTGGCGGTTTTCAGAATGATGATATCCCCCGGTGGCCGTCCACTCCCACATCCAGGCAGTAGGATGCAATCTCGTAGAGGTGGGCCCGGTCACAGGTCACTTCGGGATACAGCCGGGCTGCCCGCCGGATGTTTTCCGCCAGGGCCAGGGATTCGGACTCCCACTGCCGGATAAATGATTCCGGGTCCTGGTCAAAAGCGGCGCGCCTTTCCATGATGGTGACCCGGGAGTCCGGATTCATGATCCCCTGGATATTGACACACAGCCCGAAGCGGTCCAGCAGCTGGGGCCGCAGTTCCCCCTCTTCCGGGTTCATGGTCCCCACAAGGGTGAACGTGCCGGATGGGAAAAGGAAACCCCTTCACGTTCGATGGTGTTCACCCCCATGGCCGCTGAATCCAGCAGTACATCCACCACATGGTCATCCAGGAGATTGACTTCGTCCACATAGAGGATTCCCCGGTGGGCAGCGGCAAGAATGCCCGGTTCCACCTGTTTTTCACCTTTCTTTAGGGCCTGTTCCAGATCCATGGTTCCCACCACCCGGTCTTCGGTGGCTCCGACGGGCAGTTCGACAACACGGATCTCTTCTATGACGATGTCGGGTCCCGGCCCTGGTCCCAGCACCAGGTCCTGGCACTCCATTCGGGTGCACCCCAGGCACACCTCGTGTTTTTCTTTGGGACCCCGCTGGAACGGGCAGTCCCTGACCTTGTCGATGGCCGGCAGAATCCGGGCCAGAGCCCGGACCGCCGTGGACTTGGCCGTGCCTTTCTCCCCCCGGATCAACACCCCGGAAAGGCCCGGGTTGATGATGTTGAGTATTAATGCCAGCTTCATCTCTTCCTGGCCTTCTATGGCCAGAAAGGGATAGATATGGTTTGTGCTCACAGTAAACCTCCTTTTGCGATATCAACGAGATGATTGACTTTCAGATCCTGTATTCGGAAATACCGGGCGTCAGGTTTTCTGCCAGTTCCCGTGCCAGGCCGAAAGTGACGGCCCCTGGCTTTCTGAATCCACCACGATAAATTGTATGCGTTTTTCTTCGGCCATTTTTTCAGCCAGGGCCATTGATTCTCTGACAGGGGGCTGGTTCCCCAGGGGCACGTTACCCCGGCCGTCGGTGACGATGATGGCCATGGGCCTTGCTTCCGGTTCTTTGAGCAGATGGATTTTCATCAGCTCATACCCCTTGACAAGCCCGGCCGACAGTGGGGTTCTACCACCCACCGGCATCTCTGCCAGCAGTTTTCCCGCCAGTTCCACTGAAATGGTGGGGGGCAGGTTCACCCATGCCTCCTGCTGCCGGAAGGTCACCATGGCCACCTTGTCCCGTTTCTGGTAGGCATCCAGCAAGAGAGACATAATGGCTCCCTTGGAAGCACTCATTCGGCCCCTGGCACCCATGGAGGCGCTGGCATCCACCACGAACAGCAGAAAATTGCCGATGCGTTTTTCCCGGATTTTTTTTGCGAATATCCCTGTCCTCGAGAACCACGGCCAGCCCGGATGCATTCCTTCGTTGAATCTGATAGGGCGCCGCCGCCCGCAGGGTGGCGTCAAAGGCAATATCTGCACTGCCCGGGGCAGGGTGCTTCTGACATACCGCCCCTGTTTGGCGGCTGTCCTGGACCGGGAGCGTTTGCCAGATCCCCGTCGAAGCATCCGGTCTTTGGGTGCGGTGAATGGCTTGACCCGGAAGGTCTCTCCGATCTCGAAGATTTTTTCCAGGATCTCGTTTCTTGCCGAATCGTCACCTCTGTTTTCAGGTTCCGGCGTACCCGTTTCTTCTGGCTCTCTGGCCTGCTCCTCAGGGGGCATCCCTTCAGGCGGGCGGTTATCTTCCGTAGTCTCAGGTTCCTTGTCCGGGCCGTTTTCCGATGGCGGCAGGTTTGGCGGCTCCGGTTCGGCCTGGGGGGTGTTTTTTTCATTGCTTTCCCGGTTATGGTCATGGCCCGTTTCCGGCGGAGGTGGCATCGGATCCCGTTTCCGGTGAATCAGGGCAAAAGGTGCCACCTGTGTCACCTCATCCATGCCCACCCGGGTATTGCCATGGAATGCAGCCAGGGCAGCCGCCGCCTGTTCAATAACCAGATCAGCCCGGTGCCCTGCCACGTGACTGCTGCTGCACAGATCTGTGACAAAGGCCCGCAGGTCGCCGGGAAACACCACCTGACCCAGCAGTTTTTTCCCTGGATGATGTGGTCGGAAAGGGTTTTGGCATCGCTCTGATATTGTTTTGAAAACCCCTCCGGGTCGGCATCATAGGCTTCTTTTTTTTCCATGAGCAGTATCCGTTTTTCAATGTCATGGATGGACGATACTTCCACGCATAGCCCGAATCGGTCCAGCAGCTGGGGCCGCAGTTCTCCCTCTTCCGGGTTCATGGTTCCCACCAGGATGAATTGTGCTTCATGGCAGAAGGAGGTTCCTTCTCTTTCAATCCGGTTGGTCCCGGATGCGGCCGCATCCAGGATGATATCCACGATATGGTCATCCAGGAGATTGACCTCGTCCACATATAAGAAGCCTTTGTGTGCCCGGGCCAGCAGTCCCTGCTGCATGGCTCTGGCACCGGTCCGGACCGCCAGGCTGAAATCGATGCCTCCCGCCACCCGGTCTTCGGTGGTATTCAGGGGCAGGGTCACCATGGGTGTGCCGGGCAGCAGATCCGCCAGGGCCCGGACCGTGGTGGATTTGGCGGTTCCCTTTTCTCCCCGGATCAGGACCCCGCCGATACGGGATTGACCGCGTTGAGGATCAGGGCGGTTTTGAGCGGTTCTTGTCCGATGATGGCCGGGAACGGAATACGTCATGTTCATAGAAATAATATATACCTTCAGGTCAAATACTCTTTAATATCAAAACGCAATCCCTTGCGCCATTCGTCCACTTCTTTGCTTGTCATGATATCGACATTTCCGCCCTGGAAATCTCCAAAAACATCCCCGATTTTTCCTCGATCCAGCCTTCAATTTCCAGGTACTGTTCTTTCAAATCCTCCAATACCAGGGGGTCTGCTTTCCACAAACCCCGCTGCTCAGCTTCCAGGAATCTGCGGGCCAGTTCCTCCAGGGCCCATGGATTGTTTTCTTTATAAAACTCAAGCATCTGTGGATCGAGTAGGTGTTTTTTGGTCACCTCGTCGAAAACCCAGTCATCTACCACATCGGAAGTAGCGTCCCAGCCGTATACGGATGAGGCTTTATGAACCATATCCTGGGCACCTTTGAAACCGTGTTTTTTCATACCCTCGATCCACTGTGGATTGAGCAACTTTGCCCTCACCACCCGTTCAATCTCTTCTCTAAGTTCGCGTACCTTGGGATTGGCAGGGTCTTTGGTGTCTCCCCAGAGCACCTTGGGTGTCATATCCGAAAGTGCTCTGACCGCCGCAGTCATACCCCCTTGAAAATCGTTGTAACAACACCCCAGAGGGTCGGTTTCATCGGTTTCCATTTTATGAAAAACAGTTTTGATCTGTTTTAGATTGTGGGCAAATTCACCATGTGACTCCTGACCAAATATGTCTTTACCATAGGCGTACCCGCCGTGCTCAATAAAGGTTTCACCCAAATCTCTGACCGTTTCCCAGGCACTGGCCGCAATCATGAGTTTAACCCCGTTACCATAGGCCCCTGGCTTTGCTGCAAAAATTCTGAAGGTGGAAGCACGATTCAGTACTTCTTCGTTAAGATTCGAATGGGCATTTCTTTTCATTTTTTTGTATTCATGCACATTCTTGACAATAAAGTTGTCCGTATCGTTTTCCTCTAATGCGGCAATCATGACGACCGCGTTGTCCAGAAGTTCAACCAGGTTTGGCAGCGTGTCTCTGAATATTTCACTGGTCCTGACCGTGACATCGATACGCGGCCGTTTCAGCTCATGAAGCGGAATCGGCTCAACCCCTGTTACCATGCCGCTTTCATTCCAGACAGGCCGCGCACCCATCAGGTGCAGCATCTGAGCCAGTTGTTCTCCGTCCGCACGATATGCATCCAGACTCCAGAGAACCATCCCAATTTTTTCAGGATACGCGTTTTCTTCGGCCAGGGACTTATTCAGTATTTCATCCGCCAGTCTGACCCCGATTTTGTAGGCGGTTTTTGTAGGAATTTTCCTTGGATCGATGCTGTATATGTTTCTACCGGTGGGAAGAATATCGGTTTTACCCCTGGTCAGAGCCCCTCCCGGACCCGGACTGATATATTGCTTATCCATGGCTTTGGCGATTTGGAGAATTTCCCGGGACGTCTTTAACAGATCCGGATACAGTTTTGTCTTTTATCCATGTTAAAAGGGTCCGCAGTTTGATCATTTTGGGATGTTGCCAATCCAGTCCGTTGAATTGTGCAGAAACCATTTTTTTATGAATATGATTGCTCATCAACAGATCGGATACCATTGCAAAAGCTTTTGATTCGCATTGATCCAGAATGGAGGTATTTTTTGATTGGGTGACGATTTCATCATAATCCTGCCCCATCGCTTCAAGAATGCATCTTCTGATGGATGGCACACTTCCGTCGTACTTCAGGATTGACAGGATCATCCGGGTCATTTTTTCGACATGCCCGGTTTCACTGAGGATGTGAAGCCCGTCATTGATATTTGAATCCCTCAGTAAAACAGTTTTCATGGATTTTTCAATGAGTTCACCATCGGTCAACAACGTTGCGTTGCTGTTCCCTGAAGGGGAGAAAAGATTCAATTTTTCAGACATGTTTCGTATGTCGTTGGATAGAAGATTTTTTCGTCCCTCTTCATTCAACATGGCTGCATTGGCATACTGGGACAGCAGATCGTCCAGTTCGTCCAGCTCGTCGTAAAGATGGGCGGACTGCATGCAGGGAATCATATGGTCGGTTATCACGGCATATGCCCGGCGTTTTGCGAGGATGGCCTCATTGGGATTTTGCTTGTATAAATATATATATGGGGAATATCTCCCGTGATGATCTCAGGGAAACAGTCGGAACTCATACCACATGCTTTGCCCGGTAAAAATTCGATATACCCGTGAGTCCCGGTGGATATAATGAGATCGGAATGTTCCTGTATCCATTTGAATGCAGCATAACACTGGTGTGTCGGAGGGACTTCAGGGTCATGGAGGATTCGGCATACCTGGCCGTCACACCGGGAACCATAGCAGCCGCGTTTGGGTTCCGCGACGATTTGAATGTTTCCGAAAGAAAGGCCCGTTACAACCATGTCGGTCCCGTAAACCATGCTTTTCCGGGGGAGCGCCCCAGTTGTCCAACATTTTTTTCTGGTTTGCTTCTGACAATTGGCTGAAATATTTTTCATAGGTTTCAGGGCCGATGAATGCGGCAGCACCTCCCTTATCAACGATCTCTTCCACCGTTGTCCATCTGAATTCGTTAATGGCTTTTCTGGTTAAAAATTCATCGACAAGCGCTTTCCCGTCATCGGGTAAATTCTCGATACAGTAACCTTGTCCGGCCAGATACGTCATCAGCCTGGCGACACTCTCGAAGGTATCCAGCCCGTTGGCACCCCCTAAAGAAGCCTCGGTTCCATGGCAGGGATTGTTGTGGAGCAGGATCGTCACTCTCCGGTTCTCCCTGGGCAGGCTCTTCAATCTTAGCCAGTTGAGAATCCGCCGGACAAAGAACGTTATCCGGTTTTCAATGGGAAAGGATGGGCCATATAACTCCTTGCTGGTCCTGTCTTTGGCAAACAACACCACAGGTTCGATGGTACCGTTGAATTCCGGTTGAGCCACCGAGTAAACCTGGTTCATGGCCGTCAACCCCTGCAGGCTTTTTCGCCATTCCTCCTCACTTCTTCCGCTGGAGGTTACCGCCTGAAAAATGGGAACGTCAATCAGATCAAGAACGGTCCGGGAGGTGTCTGCCATCATATCGGTTTGAAACAGAAACGAAGACACGCAATTGATGATAGCATCACAATCTTTCAATTGTTTGATATCGACATTATACCCCGGACAATCCGTTGATGCATGCTCTTTCTGCTGGGAAAACACGGGCACGGGAATGATCCGGTTTTTTCAAGTTCTCGGATCAGAGCGTCAATGCCGCAAAGATTGTTTTTGAAAACCTGGCTGCGTGAAAAAAGATCCCGACATGATGGCGGGTTTTGCATCTGGTGTTTTCGACCTGGTTTTTGTATACCAGTTCCTGTATTCTAATATATTGGTAAAAATCTGGGGACTGTCGGGGTGGTAACATCCGGTATAATTCAAATGATGGGTCATTGCCTTATACTCCTTTGTATATTAACAGGACTATGAGAAAGATGAAACGGGACAGCATGGCCAGAGCCGTTGAAGTCAGGACGATTTTAATGCCCAGTTTCGGCCCGAATATGGCGACACTGTGCGACAGACTGCCCCGAAGTGTGTAAATCGGGATCAGCAGCAGGCTTCCGACGATGATGGTCAGCACGGCATCGATTTCGGAAATGGTATTGCTTGTTATCAGTGTCCCTGCTGCCGATACTCCGGCAATGGAGCTGAAAACGAATATCGAGACAGGCACAACCAAAACCATAGGCAGTGAAAGCAGTTGGTTTGTGGGTGCCACCAGTTTTCAAAAATAACCAGCATGCCGGAATTACAGGCAAAGAGTATGATAAAAGTTACAGATACATACACGGATATCATTTCCAGAAATGACGATATCTGGCTTGACAGGGCAATAGATATTTGAGGGTCATTGATTTGTTGATTGGGTTGAACAGGTCGCTGGGCTGTTCTTTTTGTTTTTGAAACGTAGGTAGAAAAAAAATGCAAAAGTCTTTCAAGACGGCGGTGAAGCTGAAGAATATACAATAGATCAACCCCGCCTTCAGGCCCAGTATGGGGATGAACACAGGGATCTGATAAGTGAATATCTCTTTCACGTTCAGAGATACCCTGTTGAGCAGTGCTCCCATATAGGTGTCCTGCTCGTCGATGATATTGTTTTTATGAAATTCGGAAAACATCATATTCGAACTCAAAACAGAACCGAATGCTATGACGGACGTGGCCGAAGCTGCTTCAGGCAAATGCAGAAAAGACATGGCCGGCCTGCTTAGTTTGTACAGATATGTAAAAAATCCCAACTTCTTTATGATGAGATAAGTCAATATCATGGAACAGAACATGATATTGACGGTCTTTGGGACGAATTTCATCATTTCGTTGGACGTTGATAGTACAATTTTCATATCCCGGATGACTCCTTAATTTTTCAGAAAGTCTGTGGCCGGGGAAATGGGGGTACATCGTAACGGCTGAATCTGAAGATATCCGTTTTCCTGGCGGACAGCCGCGTCAACACCGTATACTTCAGAAATGTTTTCAGGAGTGATGACAGCGGATGGTTTTCCTGAGCAGAAGATTTTCCCTGGTGAAGCATCATGATCGTGTCTGAAAATCGCGCGGCCAGGTTTAAATCGTGCATGGCCATCATAACCCCCAGCCCCTTGTTTTTTGCCAGTCCTGAGATGGTTTCCAGGATTTCCAGCTGGTGCCGAAGATCCAAGCTGCTGGTAGGTTCGTCCAGGATCAGGTAGGGCGTATCCTGGGCCAGTGCCCGGGCCAGCAACACTTTTTGGGCCCTGCCCGCCGCTCAACCGTGCCATGTCGCGCATGGCCAGGTCCGTCAGATTCATTTCTTCGATGATCTCGGCGGTACGATCGAGATCTTTGTTCGAAGGGTGCCATGAAATATGAGGGCGCCGTCCCGCAAGTATGGTTTCAAAGACATTTGCCGGAAACCTGACAGGTATGCTCTGCGGCACATACCCTATGTATGTCGCCAGTTGTTTGTGTGTCATCCGGCGGGCATGACGGCTTTCGATCAGTACTGTTCCGCGTTTGGCCTTGAGAATGCCGGTGATGCATTTGAGAAATGTGGTCTTGCCCGTGCCATTGGGACCTACAATACTCAAAATCCGGGATCTCTCCACTTTGACGGAGATATTTTGAAAAATTGTTGCGGCATTATAGTCAAAAGAAAGATCAACTACTTCCAGCATTACCAGTACTCCCGTGAACGTTTCATCAACAGATAGAAAAGAAAGGAACGCCGATAAAAGAGGTAACGATGCCGACCGGTATGACCTGCGGAGCCCAGAGAGTCCTGCCGAGCATATCCGCGACAACTACCAGCAAAGCACCGACAATACCGGAGGCTGGAAGGAGAAAACGGTGGTCATTACCGATAATCATGCGTGTCATATGTGGTGCTACCAGGCCGACAAAACCGATGACCCCGGTGAAGCAGATCCCGCCGCAGTGGCCAGCGATGCCACCGCCACCCCCCACATTCTCAATCTTTCCACCATTGACACCAAGGGTCTGGGCGGATTCGTCCCCGATTGAAAGAAGA
>LQAG01000357.1_pt1 | contig 14551 bp, 19 predicted proteins | sample 1535801 | NCBI WGS metagenome assembly LQAG01 (sample SAMN04331584, study PRJNA305678) | bioreactor metagenome | isolation source: bioreactor_3 inoculated with Wadden Sea sediment 1st replicate of a... | place: Germany:Bremen | reverse complement strand
GGATGTACGGAATTCCGATGGACTGAAGGTGTTTATCCAGCTGCGTCGCCAGATCCATCAACCGGCGGGTCTGACCCTGTATTCCGCTCCAAACGACCCGGGCTTTTCTGACATTCGGAAAAGCCCCCAGGCCTGTGGCGGTCAGAGTCAGATCCGGATATGCGCCGGCAAGGTTTTCCATGGCGGATTGAATGGGTATCCACATATCCTGGCGGGTGATGCCAAGAAACTTCACTGTCAGATGAAACCGGTCCGGATCTGGCCAGGAAGCAGCCAGTCGAGCAGATTTGAGTTCCGACTGAACATGGGATAAAAACCGTTTGACAGGGACCGGTAGCACAATTGCGACAAAGGCCCGAATCACATGAGGATTGTCAGTCATGCGTTTTATTTTGAATCCCAAAAGCACCGATATGGCCCTGGGGTTCCATGGGGAACAAAGGCCACACGGTCCTGATCATGGAGAACCGTTGACAAGGGCTGGACCCGGCCGTTCACAAACACCACCTCCACATCGTCTCGCGTCAGGCGCATCTGGTCCATCAGCATTTCCGCTGTTGTGTCTTCGGAAATGGATAAAGAAACATTGGTATGCGGTAGATTTTTCTGGGCAAGATTTTTTTGCAAAAAGAAAATGCATTGAATGTAATGGTCGCCATCGTCAGTCTCCTTTCATGCCATCGTATCCAATATCGGCCATATTCGCAATTGAAAATTATGACGCTTCTGTTTATATGTAATGGATGCGACTGCGTTTAATCATATTGATTCTGGCAATTTTTGCTTTTTTTATCCGTATCCACGGGCGGGTGGCTGTATTACTATTCGTTTCAAAAGGCGGCGTTTCAAACCGGTGAAACCCAGGCCATCGCTGAATTGAAACTGTTGACAGACCAGCTGGCGACCTATCTGTCGGAACACGATAAATCCGTTCGTGTCCTGTCCCGGATCAAAGAACTGGAACAGGTTCTTGTGAACACCAACCTGGAAACCATTTACAAGGCAAACCAGATTCTGGACATGGTTACCCGGTCTCTGGAGCTGGATGTCAGTTATTTAATGGATATGGACGGCAACACGATCTGCTCCAGCAACCGAAATCAATTTGACAGTTTTGTGGGCCATGTCTTTTCCTTCAGACCCTATTTTAAATCCGCCATCCAGGGAGATCCGGCCAGTTATCTCGCCCTGGGCGTCACTTCACTGAAACGGGGGTTTATTACAGTTTTCCGGTTTATCACTCTGAAACAAGGGAAATTATCGGGGTGGCCGTGATCAAATCTTCCATTGAATTTCTGGAAACCTCCCTGTTTTCCAATCCGGAACACCTGCTGTTCTTTGTCAGCCCGAACGGGATCATTTTCATCAGCAATCAACCCAGTTACCGATTCCAGCTGTTGTGGCCCGTGGACAATAAAACAATGGATCGGATTGTCAATTCCCGGCAATTTGGCAACGGTCCCTGGGACTGGTCCGGATTCAGCAAAACGAAAAATCAGGACCGGGTTGTGGACAGAAATCAGCAAGAATTTCTGTATACCTCCCTGCCGGTACCGGCGTATCCTCTTTGGCAGGTGGTGTCTTTGAAAAACAAAAACAGCTTGAAAAAAAATTGTCCGCTCCGTTTATCAAAGGATCGGGCCCGGGGTGATTTTTATTTCATGCCTGGCAGGGATTCTGGTTTTTTTCCTTTATCAGCAGGCAGCCAAAGAAATCAGCCAGCGAAAAGCTGCGGAAGAAAAGCTGCGGATCAGTGAGGAACGGTATCGGCACATCTATCATAAAACGCCAATTATGCTCCATTCCATTGACACCAATGGAAAAATTATCCGGGTTTCCGATCACTGGGTGGACGTCATGGGATATGACCGGTCTGAGGTGATCGGGCGGCATTTGACCGATTTTTTTTCCCCGGAATCCAGAAAACTGGCCTTGTCAGAAATTTTTCCCCGGTTTTTCATCACCGGATTCTGCAAGGATGTGCCGTATACCTATATAAAAAAAAACAAAGAATCCCGGGACATTCTGCTTTCCTGCTACGGGGTAAGGAACGAAGCAGGGCAGGTGGTCCGATCCCTGGCAGTGAGTGTGGATGTCACGGAAAAAACCGCACCCAGAAAGCGCTGGAAGCCGCGAAGGAAAAACTGGCCAGATATTCCCATGACCTGGAAATGCAGGTCCGTCGGAGAACCGCGCAACTGGAAAGTGCCCAGGCCAAATTGAAAAATTTATCCAAAAACATCATTGCGTCCCAGGAACGGGGAAAAGGAACAGGTGGCAAGGGAACTGCATGATCACTTGGGTCAGGTGCTAACCGCCCTGCGTATCGATGTTCTGTGGCTGAAAAAACATTTTGCGCTTTCGCCGGATCAGGCCGTGGGCCGGGCGGAAAAAATGAGTTTTCTCATTGATAAAACCATTCAGGATGTCCGGGATATGGCCTACCGGCTGCGTCCCCGGGTGCTGGACGACCTGGGTCTGTCCGATGCCCTGGAGTCCTTGGTTTCTGATTTTGAAAAGCGGTCCAATGTTTCCTGCGTGTTTCGGCGGGATGCCATACCGAAAATCGATAAAACCCTGGCCACGGCCCTGTATCGAATCGGTCAGGAAGCCGTGACCAATGCCATTCGCCATGCTGGAGCCACCACCATTATCGTGGAGCTGAGAACCGATACCCGGGGCTTGATCCTGACGATTGAGGACAACGGCGTGGGATTCGATCCGGCTCCGGGAACACAACAGGACGGATTCGGACTCGAAGGCATGATGGAGCGGGCCAACCTCGCGGGGGGATCGCTGGATATCAGATCTGAAAAGGGCATGGCACCCGCATCACCTGTAAAATAACTGTGGGGGGCTGGTCATGATCACAGTTCTGCTGGCAGACGATCACAGCATCGTCAGAGACGGGCTAAGACGAGTGCTGGAAGACAGCTCCGGCATCAAGGTCATTGCCGAAGCCTCTGATGGAGAAAACGCTTTTGACCAAGCCATGGAAAACAACCGGACGTGGCAGTCATTGATATTTCCATGCCCGGCATGGACGGACTGGAAGTGGTGGCCCGAATGAACACGTACTGCCCCAAAATACCGGTACTCATCCTGACCATGCATGAAGAGGAACAATATGTGATCCGGGCCATGGAAGCCGGAGCCATGGGGTATGTCACCAAACAGTCGGCACCGGAACAGCTGGTGGCGGCGGTGAAAAAAATACATTCAGGAGGAAGATATCTGACGGAAAAGCCAGTGAAGCCCTGGCGCTTCGTTATATCCGAGGCAACAAAAGCAAGGACTCCATTGAATCCCTTTCCATGCGCGAACTCCAGGTACTGCGCAAACTGGCCTGCGGGAGCACCAACCGGGAAATTGCCATCACCTACAATATCAGTGTGAAAACCGTGGATACCTATCGGGCCAGACTGCTAAAAAAACTGAACCTGAGAAATAACGCGGAATTATCCAGATATGCCATCCAGAACCGGCTGGTGGAATTTTAGTCCGGCACATTGAGCCGGGAAAAATTGGCAAAAATCTTGTTCAAGGTTGATTTGCACTGGGCCATTTCATCGCAGGAAATTCCTAGTTCCGCCTCCAACAGCATCTCCATCACCATAGCCATCAGATCATCTCGGAAGGATTTGGCCTTATGAGTCAGATAAACCAACTTGCTGCGTTTGTCGGACCGGTCCGGGACACGCAGCACCATATTTTTTTTTTCCAGTACATTGAGCAGGCGGGTGATGGCAGCCTTGTCCTTGACCGAAACCATTGACAGTTCCTGCTGGGTTTGTCCGTCTTTTCGGTATAAATGAACCAGGATGCTCCACTGCTCATAACTGACATCAAATCCGGCATCTGCGAATTTTTTGGTCAGCCGCTTGATGATCGCCCGGGAGGTTCGACCCACCAGGTAGGCGATGGATGTGTCGATAACGCGTTCAAATATTTCCAGTTCAAGAGGTTCCGATGGTGCAACAGCTAATTCTGGCGCCAATTGAGTATCTTTCATGTCTATTTTTTCCATTGCCACGGGTATTGTCTTCTATTCTAAGACGTTTCATGACAATATGACGGAAAATGGTTGATTATGCAACCAAATATTTCCTCTATAACTATTTTACCGTTTTCAAAACACAAGAGCCGTTTTCCGCCAAACCGTCCGGAAGAAAACGGCGTTTGAACCGAATTTTAACTGACATGAACCAGCCGCATCAAGCCGCTGTCTTTCGGGAAAACAGATCTCTTAATGAAGATATCCAAATTCCGCTGAGAAACCAGGCATACAGATACGTACCGATAATAATCGCAATGAACGCCTTGACAATGTCCATGGGGCTGCCATCCAGAGAAAAACCGGGCACATATCCGAAAAGAAGTGGGCCCAGATACAGGAATTTAGCGAATTTGAATGAGGTAAACGCGGTTCTCCACATATTGGCCTTGGCAATGGTGGCACCGGCAAACGCGGCAATGCAGACAGGGGGGGTAATGTTGGAATCCTGGGACAGCCAGTACACGATCATATGGGCAGCCAGCTCGTTCACCCCCAGATGGGTCAAAGCCGGCACCGCCACCACGGCAGTTACCAGATACGCGGCTGTCACCGGAACCCCCATGCCCAGCACCAGAGAGGCCAGGGCAATCAAAAGGATGGTGAGGAGCAGAGACCCGCCTGCCAGATCGATCATGATGTCGGCAAAGGTCAGAATCAGGCCGGAAAAAGTCAGGACTCCGATGATGATACCGATGACACCGACCGTGGCTCCGATCTTCAGGCTGTTTTCGGTGCCCTCCCGGGCTGCCTCGATAAACCGTTTGGGTCCGATGCGGGTGTCCTTTCTCACCCAGGAGATGGCGATACAGGTGATCAGTCCCAGAATTGCGGAATAGGCCGGAGAAAACCCATACAGCATGAACACCGTGATTACGACCAGCGGCATGATGTAAAACCACTGCTTCTTGAAAATTTCCATGGCACTGGATTTGGAACGTTCCCCCACGACATTTTCTTTTTGGCTTCATAATGCACCATGACAAACACCGAAAAGAAATACATCAATGCCGGGAATAGGGCCACCAACATGATATGGGAATAGGGAAGCCCGGTCAGTTCCGCCATGATGAATCCGCCGGCTCCCATGATGGGGGGCATGAACATCCCGCCGATGGAAGCGGCCGGTTCGATGCCGCCCGCCACATGGGGCTTGAACCCGGCTTTTTCATCATGGGAATGGTGAACATGCCCGTGGAAACCGTATTAGCGATGGCGCTGCCGGAAATCGATCCGAACAGGCCGGAGGCAATGACGGATACCTTGCCAGGCCCACCGATGCGATGCCCCACCGCAGCCAGGGGCCAATCAATGAAAAATTTCTGGGCGCCGGATTTTTCCAGAAACGCCCCAAACAGCACAAACAGGATCACATAAGTGGCCAGCACACTGGCCATGATACCGAACACGCCGTCACTTTTGTAAAAAATACTGACGCACAGCTCCGTAAACGGGGCTCCGGCATGGGAAATCAGATCCGGCGCCATATATCCGTAAACCCCGTAGCCCAGAAACACGATTCCCATGATAACAAACACATTCCCCACCACCCGCCGGGCCAGCTCGATACCGATGAGAACACCGACAATGGCAAACGCTGCATCCATAGGAGTTTCAGCACCGGTACGATAGTTGATCACTTCAAACATGACAACCCAGTATCCCACGCTGGCGATGGAAAGAAGAATCAACACATAATCAATGATTCGGCCGACAAGGGTTTTGGACTGATAGAGAAGGAAGACCAGTGCATAAGTGATAATGACATACACCCCCCGGTGATATTGGGTGGCCATGGGCTGTACCACGGCGGCCCATGCATAGAAAAGCACCAGGGTCGCCGAGCAGATATCAAAAACAATTTGCTCGAAACGATTCAATTTACTATACACAATCTGCCTTCCTGTCGTTTAAATGAGTGGTCAAAACACCGACTTCATGGAGAGGTGCGGGGCACGGAATGTTTTTTTCCCGTGCCCCTGAAGTCAAACACCCGATCACACGGGTACGATCCTACAACACCCCTTTTTCTTTCCAGAATTTTTCAGCACCCGGGTGAAACGGGGTGACAATTCCAGTGGGACCGGATTGAACGGACATGCTTTTGAAGGTCTTTTTCTGGGATACCATATGAGCCAGACCTTCGTCGGTGTAGATCAAAGACAGCATCTGATACACGGCATCAGCAGACACGTCCTTGTTGGCCACCCACAAAGCCGCATCCTGAAACGATTTCACCTCGTAATCCACCCCTTTGTAAGTGTTGGCCGGAATAGTGACCTTGGCAAAATAGGGGTATTCTTTGTAAAAACCGGATGTTTCTGCATCCTTGTCTAGATCGACCATGGCAATGTCATTGGTCTGAGCCGCCATCATCACGGCACCGGTGGGATATCCCACAAACAGCCAGAACGCGTCCAGCTGATTGTTGCCAAAAGCCTGAGCGGCGTCATTGTACCCCATGGCATTTCTTTCGATTTTGTCCCAGATGCCCATATGGGTAAAAAACAATTCGCAGTTGGCAAATGCACCGGAGCCGGCATTTCCCACGCCCACTTTTTTGCCTTCCAGATCTTTGACGCTCTTGATGTCTGAACCGGCTTTGATCACGAGCTGGGCCGGGGCTCCATACAGAAACGCAACCGCCATCACGTTTTCATACTTATTGGGATCATTTTTCATCTTGCCGTTCCGGCCCTGATACACATGCCCGGAATAGACCACGCTCATCTGCTGACGGCCGGCATCGGTTTTTCTCAAATTTTCAACGGATCCGGCGGATGACTGGGCCTGAACACGGGATGCCGGGCAGCTCTTTGACGGGATCATACACTTGAATGGCATTGGCCACCACCTGAAAGGTTCCGCCGGCAGGTCCCCCGCCGAACACGATTCTTTCTTTGGCCAGAGCGGCCTGGGAACATACCATGGAAGCGACAGCGATCAATACGATGATCAATAAATGTTTTGCTTTCATACAATCCTCCTTAAAGTGATATAGGGTTAAAAACGGACCGGCTTCATTTCCACGCAATACCACCCTATCAGCCTAAAAATAATAGATCAATTGGAAGATTTCTGATTCTGCTGTAGTAATTTTTCTTACAGGACGACAAATAGATGCCCAGTCCTCAATCAGACACGCGGTGTTAAAATTTGGTGCAGGTTTCCGGGAATCACCTGATCGATGCGGTTAAAAAGGTGGGAAAACCGTTTCCCGTTCCGGGAATGGGTTTTATAATATTTCAGACAGATTTCAACAATCACCAGCATCTGTTTGCAAGAATAAAGACCAGGCATTTCCAAGGCCAGACGGGGATGCCGACCCAGACGTCCCCCCAGCAGGATACGAAACCCGGATGGACCCGGTAAAAGCGTCCGACTTGGACACACATGGACACATTTGCCACACCGCTGGCATCGATTCATGGCAATCACTGGTTTTTGGCGCCATCCGAGGTGTCCTTCAACCGGATGGCCTGATCCGGGCATGACTGAACACAGACGTTGCAGCCGGTACAAAGATTATTCCCCACCCCGGACACACCGCACCAATGATGCCGATATCCGCGATCTGGGGACGGGAACAGGCATTGGGACAGTCACTCAAGGTGATCCGGAATTCATGGTGGGGTTTGATCTTTCTCCCAGAATTTTCTGAGAAATCCTGGAATGTCCGCCTGATCCAGCAGAGGAGTCAGTTCCCTGGCAAGCGCGGCCGTAGCGCAGGCGACATGGGGACACCCCTTACCGCCGGAACAGACGGACAAGACATATCCGGTCACCGGCACGGTTCTGCCAGTGTCCGTCATGTAAGGATCTCTCCCCGGGCGCTGATGGTCACCTGTGAAAACGGAATGTCCATGCCGCTGTTTTCCAGGGCTTTCTTGATGATGTGAGGAAGTCCGGAGCAGCAGGGAACTTCCATGATCACGGCCGTGATACTTTTTGATGCCCGATTTTTTGAACACGTCCGTCAATTTGTCCACATACCCCTGGGTGTCGTCAAATTTGGGACACCCGATCATAACGGCCCGGCCCGCCAGAAAGTCTTTGTGAAACGAGGGATATGCCACCGGCACACAATCGGCGGCAATGACCAGGTCCGCATTTTCAAGAACGGGGCCCCGGCCGGTACCAACCGAATCTGAACCGGCCAGTGTCCCAGAGAGGACCGCCCGGCCGGAACCGGTCTCCCGGGGCTGGTTGACACAGTCACAGCCGGTATTGGAAAAAGTTTTCAACGCCGTTGACGGACAACCGCCGGAGATAACCGGCTGCCGAATACCAGCCGCGGTTTTTCCATCCTGCACCTGTTGCTTGAGCAGCTCATGAACCGCTTCTTCATCAAATTCATCCGCTTCCCTTTCAACAATCTTCAGAGCACCCTGGGACATTCCCCCAGACAGGCGCCCAGACCGTCACAATACTTGTCCGAAATCACCTTTGCCTTACCATTGACAATCTGAATGGCCCCTTCTGCACAGGACGGCACGCAGTTCCCGCATCCGTCACATTTTTCATCATCAATCTCTATTATTTTTCTGAGTACTTTCATGATTCTGTTCCTTTATTTAAGTCTCGTTGGATCTGCAGTGGCTTGTCTTCACTTTTGGGTCAAGGTTTGCCTCGCCAGATCTTTTCCAGCATCTGTCAGATAGATCCGATTGATTTTCCGGGTCAACGTGTCCGTATCGATCTGTTCTTTTCCCCGACACGCTTCCATATTGGCCAGCATATCCGCATCATAGACCACTTTGAAATTAATGGTTTCCGATTCGTTTGGGTGATGGTGGTGTGAAATGATGTCACACACCTCATTGATGAGCACATCCCTGGCGCCCAGATCCTCCAGGATCTGCCGGGCCACCGGCGGTCCTTCTATGTGCTGGTACTTTGCCTCAGCCGATCCATATTTTTCTTCTGCTTGTTTGACGCCGATATCATGGAGATACGCAGTGCAGAGAACCACCGCCATGTCTGCTTTTTCTTTTATGCCGATCTTTTCCGCATACCGGGCCACCCGTCCGGCATGACCGATCCGTTTGAAATCCGTCCCAAAATACTGTTTCATCTTCACCGCCACCCGATCCTTTAACAGATCTTCCTGTTGGGCCACAAACTCTTCAGGCAGAGTGCCCAGACACTGCTCGGCAAACTTGCAGTAGGCGGCACACCCGAAATCCATTTTCGGATTCACGATCTTTTTTTACAGTGCCCGCATCGACGGGTGGCATCATCTTTGAAAAATTCCATCATATGCCCGCATTCCGGACATTCGGTCTCAAAAATTGCATTTTCGTCCCAATACTGGGTGTCTTGTCCCGGACACTTCATAAGTCCACCTTCCTTCAAAGATTTGAATCATTGATCCGAACATTCACTGGGTAATCTGCTTTACATCCTGGCGTAAACCTACTATAAATCAACAGGCAAAACCTTGACCTGAATCAAGGGAAGTGTTTTTTTTGTATTTCTAAAATTTAAGTGTTTGGATGCCCATTGCCGGCCCCATGACAGGAGCAGTATACCGTATCAATCTTTTAAAGACCATTTCCCTTTTTTCCGGGCTGTCCAGAAATCAGTTGGAGATCCTTTCCGGTATCGCCGTCCGCCGATCATTCAACCGCGGTGAGATCATTTTCCAGGATGGTGACAAAGGCGATGGCATCTATATTGTCGAAACCGGAAAAATCAAAGTCTATAAACTCTCGCTGGACGGCAAGGAGCAGATTCTTCATATTTTCGGACCCGGTCATACATTTGGCGAAGTGCCCGTGTTCCAGGGCAAAAGCTTCCCGCATCAGCCATGGCGCTGGAGCCGTCAAATATTGTTTTCTGCCCAGAGAGCGGTTTGTGGAACTGATCACCACCACCCCGGCCCTGAGCATGAATATGCTGGCCGATCTTTCCAGACGGCTCCGGGCCTTTACCGTTCAGATTGAAGCGTTGAGCCTTAAAGAAGTGCCGGCCCGGCTGGCTGCCTACATCCTGACACTGTCAAAGGAGCAGCAGAATTCCGCCCGGATCCAGCTTCCCATCTCCAAGGCCCAGCTCTCCAACCTCATTGGCACCACCCCAGAAACCATCTCCCGAATGTTCAAAAAAATGGGAGATTCCGGCTTTATTCGAGTACAGACAAAAACCATCGACATCCTGGACAAAGACGGCCTGATCGAACTATCGGAATCCGGCCGATTGCAATAACCCGTTTGACAGGTTTAAAGGCTGTTTTTTGCTGGACTATACTCCTTTGTCATGGCATAATTCAGGCATATGTTTTTTGAATCCGAAACACGGGTCGCTTTGGGTTGAAATTTCATTCAACAATCACAACTTATTTTGTGACAACAACCATTCTTAAAAAGCCATTGTCACATGTCCAACCATCTTGCCAAGGAGGAAAAACATGGGAAAATTATTGAGAATCAACACCAAACAAAAAACCTTCACGTTTGAAGAAACCCCTGAACCCTATGCCGGTCTGGGCGGAAGAGCCCTGACATCCAAAATGATTCTGGATGAAGTTCCGGCCACCTGCCATCCCCTGGGAAAAAACAACAAACTCATCTTTGCTCCCGGGGTGCTGTCCGGCTCTCCGGCCGCAAACTCCGGAGGCTGTCCGCTGGTGCCAAATCTCCTTTGACCGGTGGAATCAAGGAAAGCAATGCCGGGGGCCTGGTGTCCCAGAAACTGGCAAAACTGGGAATCACTGCCCTGGTGCTGGAAGACAAGCCGGACGGGGATGATTACAGCCTGATCAAAATCGATAAAGACGGCGTATCGATTCTGCCGGCGGACGATCTGATCAAAAAAGGCAATTATGCGGTCATGGAAACCCTATGGGACAAGTACGGCCAAAATGTCGGCGTGTTGAGTATCGGCCAGGCCGGTGAACAATGCCTGAAAGGCGCATCCATCAACCAGGCGGACATGAACGGCCGTCCGGGTCGGGCCCATGGCAGGGGGGCCTGGGTGCGGTCATGGGCTCTAAAAAAATCAAGGCCATCGTGGTGGATGACTCCGGTGCCTCCCGGGTGGAAATCAAGGATCCCGAAGCGTTCAAAGCGGCCAACAAACGGTGGGTGGAAATGCTTCGAAAGCACCCGGTCACCGGTGAAGGCCTGCCGGCATTGGGCACGGCCGTTCTGGTGAATGTCATCAACGAGGCCGGGACCCTGCCCACCAAGAACTTCCGTTCCGGCCGGTTCGAGCATGCCCAGGCCATCTCCGGTGAAGCCATGGCGGAAACTATCCAGAAACGCAACGGCATTACCACCGAAGGCTGCCATCCCGGATGTGTGATCAAATGCTCCAATGTCTACCACGGCAAAGACGGCAATTATCTCACCTGCGGCTTCGAATACGAGACCATCTGGGCGTTCGGTGCCCATACCACCATCAGCGACCTGGACCATATCGCCGCCCTGGACCGGCTGTGTGACGACTTTGGACTGGATACCATTGAAACCGGGGTGACCCTCGGGATTGCCATGGAAGGCGGGATGATCCCCTGGGGGGATGGCCAGGCCGCCATCAATCTGCTGTCTAAAGTGGGGGAATACGCCCCCGAAGGAAAATCATCGGAAACGGGGCCCTGTTCACCGGGGATGCTTTGGGTGTGGACCGGGTTCCGGTAGTGAAAAAACAGGCGTTGCCGGCCTATGATCCCAGAACCTGCAAAGGGGTTGGCGTCACCTATGCCACCACGCCCATGGGCGCAGACCATACGGCCGGATACGGGGTGACCGCCAACATCCTGAGTGTCGGCGGCACTATCGATCCTCACAAGAATGAGGGCAACATTGAGCTGTCCCAGGGACTTCAGATCGCCACCGCTGCCGTGGATGCGGCCGGACTCTGCCTGTTTGTGGCCTTTGCTGTTCTGGACAATGAAGACGGGCTCCCCCACCGTGGCCCAGATGCTCAATGCCCGGTACGGACTGAACCTGACCCCGGACGACATTCTGGAACTGGGAAAATCCATTCTCAGGAACGAAAAGGAATTCAACCGGAAAGCCGGATTCACAGAAGTCGATGATCAGCTGCCGGAAATGTTCACCGAGCCGGTGCCCCCGCATAACGTCCCCTGGGACTTCAGCACCAAGGACCTTCAAAAAACACTGAACTTTTAACTCTGATCGCTGACTTCTGAATTCAACCCCGGCAGCCTGGCGAAAAACTTTTTTTGCCAGGCTGCTGATTTTCTGGCTTTATCCCGCCTGTTCTGATATATCTTCAAAAATGACTATGATGACAGCGTCATTCCCATTGACAATTTACAGCAACCCATAATTACTAAATATCATGAAACAATTTGAATATCCTTCCACTGAAGCCCGGGCCCGTGTCCAAGAAATCATTGATCGGGGTCTGGGGTTTTCCAAAGCCGATTACGACAATGTCCTGGGGTTTATCGATGATGTAAAAGCCCGGGGTGACGAAGCCCTGGTAGACTATACCCACCGGTTTGATTCCAGGGCCGTCACCCTGGATACCCTGAAAGTAACAGATGCCGAGTTCAAACAGGCGCTGGCATCCGTGGACCCCCCTTTTCTGGAAACCCTGGACCGGGCCATTGACCAGCTCACCCGGTTCCATTCAAAACAGAAACAAAATGCCTGGATCGACACCCCGAGAAACGGGGTTATGGTGGGGCAGCTGGTGCAGCCGGTGAACGCTGCCGGCATCTATGCCCCAGGGGCCAAAGGCGGAAAACCCCCTTGGTCTCCTCCGTGCTAATGGGAGGCATTCCCGCCATTGTGGCAGAAGTGCCGACCATCGCCCTGATGACGCCGCCCATGGAAAATGGGGCGGTCAATCCCTATATTCTGGCAGCTGCTGAAAGAGTGGGCATCTCGTCCGTGTTCAAGGCGGGCAGTGCCTGGGCCATCGCCGCCCTGGCCCATGGAACCAAACGGGTTCCCAAAGTGGATGTCATTGTAGGCCCCGGCAACATCTATGTCACCCTGGCCAAGAAAATCGTGGCCGGCACCGTGGGAATCGACATGATCGCCGGCCCCAGCGAAATCCTCATCATTGCGGACCAGACGGCCAACCCGGAATTCGTAGCCGCCGACCTGCTGTCCCAGGCGGAACATGATGTGATGGCATCCGCCATTCTGGTGACTGATTCCAGAACCCTTGCCCGGCAGACCGCCGACGTTCTGGAACGGCAGCTCAAAGCCCTGACCAGGCAGGATACCGCCCGGCAGTCCATTGACCAATTCGGGGCCATCATGGTGGTGCCGGACATCGAAACCGGGATCGATCTCTCCAATCAGCTGGCTCCCGAGCATCTGGAACTGATGGTCTCCAGTCCTTTTGACTACCTCGACCGGATTCAGAACGCCGGGGCCCTGTTTCTGGGTCATTATACCCCGGAACCCATGGGTGATTATATAGCCGGACCCAACCATGTGCTGCCCACTGCCGGCACGGCCCGGTTCTCCTCTGCCCTGAGCGTGGACCATTTCATCAAGAAAACCAGCCTGATTCATTATTCCAGATCCGCGTTTGAAAACGAAGCAGACGATGTGATCCGGCTGGCTGAGATCGAAGGCTTGACCGCACACGCCAATTCCGTAAAAATTAGAAAATAATTGACTGATCAGCGGTTTTTAAACTATACTGGTCGGTTGTATGAAATTTTGACAAAAACCACATACTTGAAGACGTAAACCATGCAGACCATTCGAGGGTTCAGAGATATACTGCCGGAGCAGATACGTCTGTGGCAGAAAGTGGAACACCTGGCAACCCAGCTGTTCACCGCATTTGGATATGAAGAGATCCGTATCCCGGTCCTGGAAAAACCGACTTGTTCGCCCGGAGTATCGGAGAAACCACCGATATTGTCGAAAAAGAGATGTACACTTTTGACGACCGGAACGGTGACAAGCTCACCCTACGGCCCGAAGCCACTGCCTCCATCTGCCGGGCCTATATCCAACACAAAATGTATGCAACCGAACCGGTAAGAAAATTCTACATGACCGGCCCCATGTTCCGGCGGGAAAGACCCCAAAAAGGGCGATACCGGCAATTTTATCAGATCGATGCAGAAGTGTTTGGTGTCGATTCCGCTTATGTGGACAGCGAACTCATTTTTCTGCTGAACGAATTGTTCAAACAGCTGGGACTCACCGGGCTCTCCGCCCACATCAACAGTCTGGGATGCCAGGAGTGCCGGCCGCGGTTCACCCGGTCACTTTTGGATTTTCTGGGGGAACGGAAACAGGATCTGTGCGATATCTGTAAACGGCGGATGACCCGCAATCCGTTGCGGGTGCTGGACTGCAAGATGCCGACCTGCCAGGCGGCCCTGACAGGTGCCCCGGCCACGGTGGATCATCTGTGCCCGGGCTGTGAAACCCATTTCAATACCGTAAAAGCAACCCTGGAAAAACAGGGGGTGGCTTTTTCCGTGGATAAATCCCTGGTCCGGGGTCTGGACTACTATACCCGCACTGCCTGGGAGATTCAAACCACCAGCTT
>LQAG01000356.1_pt1 | contig 14658 bp, 17 predicted proteins | sample 1535801 | NCBI WGS metagenome assembly LQAG01 (sample SAMN04331584, study PRJNA305678) | bioreactor metagenome | isolation source: bioreactor_3 inoculated with Wadden Sea sediment 1st replicate of a... | place: Germany:Bremen | reverse complement strand
ATATGCCGTCATTCTATCATTGATTGGACCCGTATCGACTGCTGTGAGAAAATTGGCATCCGGATGATTCTGTAGCAAGGCTTCTTTTATTTGATCTAATTTATTTTTCACCACATTATGATAGTCAAACTCCCAAGCCATATTTGTTACAAAGCCTCTAGGGGTTCCAGACGTCCATCTGTTTTTTATACCATAGGGCACAGCTATAGCTATAACTGTTTTTGCCCCTTTTAGCGCTTCTTTGGGCGTGCACCTAAAATCTTTTTGGGGTTCAAAACCCGACAAATCGCCAGAGGCTGCTCTTCTATCATAAATATCACTTAAACCTTGGTTGTTTCCAACATCCGATACGGAAAACACTTCAATATCCAGTTGGTCCATAATGTATTCTACTGATTGATACCGCATGCGTTCTCCTCCTTTGCCATACCCTCATTATACTGAACCCACCTGTTTCGCGCAATTGGATCATATACCGATGAATGTCTGCACATTATTAAGTGGCCAATTCCTTATCCATCTAATTAATCTTTTTTTAATCTTGAAGCCCCTTTATGAATGTTATAATATTCCAAAAGATTATTATATTTTCTGGATTTCATTTTCTAATTTTTTATAAAGTGCTATAAACTTTTTTCTCGTTTACAAAGGTGGAGACTCAAATGTCTATTTACAAGTCCTCCAGCAGTCTAAATAAGAGGTGATACTATGACTGAACCCGTTCTACAAGTACAAGGACTAAAAAAGTCTTTCGATGACAAGGTCGTCTTAAAAGACATACACTTTAAAGTTTGCCCAGGTCAAATTATTGGATACATTGGTCCAAATGGTGCTGGAAAAGCACAACTGTTAAAATTTTTCTTGGTATGCTTGAAAAAGATGCCGGCCATATTGAAATTTTGGACAGCCCCTTGAAAAAGGAGACTGGTCCTATAAAAATCGAATCGGATATGTCCCTGAACAGTCTGAAGTTTATGAAACCTGACAGCCAGTGAGTACCTTGAATTTGTAGGGGCATGTATGGTCTTACATCAGAGTCAATCGATGAAAAAGCTCTGGGTCTTCTTGACCTATTCGGCATTTCTGACAGTTATCATAGCCGTATTTCTTCATTTTCCAAGGGGATGCGACAAAATTATTGATCATCGCCGCAATGATTCACGACCCTGATATTCTCTTTCTTGATGAACCCCTTAGTGGCCTGGATGCTAACAGTGTCATGGTATTTAAGGAAATTCTCGCCCGCCTTAAAGCCCGAGGCAAGACCATCTTTTACTCATCGCACATTATGGAAGTGGTTGAGAAAATATCTGATAGAATTCTACTCTTGTCTTCTGGCGAAATCGTGGCCGATGGTACATTCGAAGACCTCAGGGCACAAAATGCAGAAGGCAGTCTACAAGATATTTTCAATCAGCTCACCGGCTTCACCGAGCATGCAGAAATCGCTGAGAAATTTGTGAACATCTTGGAACGGAGGTCTTCTTAATGGAGTTTCGATCCCTCAAACTCATTGATAGATTTCAGTGGGTCTTTACTAGAATGGGCATTGATTACGGGACCATGCGCAAAATTTTGAACCTAAAACTGATCATGGATTCAAGGCGTATTCCAACCGCCATCCAAAATAATAAAAAGGGGAAAGATGACACCGGGCAGGGCAACAATATGCTTAAGTCTTTATGGATGTATGCCCTATTCAGTGTTATGCCCGGAATTATGGCTTTCATCCCCATCCCCATTTTTAGCAAAATTTCAATCATCATGGGCATATCTATGTTCCTAATCATGTCCACAATGATTTCTGATTTTTCCAGCGTCCTACTCGACATTCGTGATAAGAACATACTCATGGCCTTTCCTGTAGATTCCAGAACCTTATCTGCAGCAAAGCTTGTCCATATTTGCATTTACCTAAGTCTTATAACAGGCAGCTTGAATTTCATTCCCCTGATTGGCATAGCATATAGCGAAGGCATTCTCATGGGACTGCTGCTTCTTTTAATGCTTGTTTTCATGGTCATGGTGGTCATTTTTCTAACATCGCTTATGTATGTTTTGGTTCTGAAGAAATTTGATGGAGAAAAACTTAAGGATTTAATCAGCTCCATTCAAATTATGCTGACTGTTGCCATGACACTTGGGTATCAAGTTGTTGCAAGGATGTTTGAGTTTTCAAACGTTCATGTCCAGTTCACACCTAAGTGGTGGACTATTTTACTGCCTCCAACTTGGTTTGCGGCTCCCTTTGCCCTCCTGTCAGGACAAAGAGGATTCCTTTATATCCTCCTGGCAATACTGGGGGTTTGTCTTCCTTTGGTTTTCATCATCTTGCATTTTAAGGTGATCACGCCACTGTTTGAGGCCAACCTTGTAAAACTCAACACAAGTGACAAACATGCATCTAAAGCTTACAACCGCAGGCAAGTTCGGGTAAAAAACTATCAAAAATTTTCTGTCGCAGCAAAGATGAACAGGCAGCCTTCCAATTTGGATACAGAATGCTCAGCAGTGAAAGAGAACTCAAGCAAAAGGTCTACCCTTCCATGGCCCTGTCCATTGTCTTCCCCTTCATACTTGGGGCAACACTGGTCAGTGACACGGGCGGAATTTCTCAGGCCCTTGAATCATTTAGAACATCTAACCAGTATCTTTGGATCTATTTTTCAGTCCTTATTTTGCCATCGGTCTTTATTTTCGTTGGCCGAAGTAAGTATTATAAGGGGGCTTGGCTTTACAAAGTCCTCCCTATTGAGGACCCTTATCCAATCATTTCTGGGACTTATAAAAGTGCCATAATCAAATTTGGTGTGCCACCATTCTTTATAACCGCTGTTTTAATGGTGATCCTCGCTGGAACTCGTGTTGTTCCCCATATGGGCATAGCTTTTATCAACACCATTTATATGGTTCTTATTATTTCCATGCTCAACGGGACCAGCCTTCCTTTTTCAAGAAGCTTTCAGGTCACACAAGATGGCCACATGAAAGGATCACTCGCAGGCATGGTCTGCACCGGATTATTAGGAGGCCTCCACCTCTTACTCATTAAATTTAGCACACCACTCATTGATTACATCGTTTTTTTGATCCTATTCGTCATTCTTATACCGTTTTGGAAACATGCTCTACGAACCACATGGGAAGAGATTCACTCATGATAAAACTGTGACAAATCCTTGTGCACTGTGTAAAATAATAATGAAGTAAACTATTTCATTTGGGGGTAAGGAGAAAATCCAATGAAGAAAATCTTAATACTTACAGCTTCAACGGGGGCGGGTCATAACCAAGTGGCAAAAACACTTGAAGCTCAACTGGCAAGCCGAGGACATGAAGTGAAACGTGTGGATTTTATCAGAGAACAAAGCAAAATTTTAGAAATGCTCGTTGAAGATGGGTATGATGTTCTTGCCAGCAAGTTTCCTGAAACTTACGGCAGACTATACAATATGAGTAACCGTGAATGGATCCATGGTCGATTTGCTAAAATGGTTGTCGCCGCTGAATACAGACGAGCCAAACAGCTTGTTTTAAGCTATGAACCTGACCTTATCATTGGCACCCATACCTTTGCAGTCAGCGTCTTTAACCGACTGAAGGTCAAAGGGCATTACAAGGGCCCATTCATATCGGTTGTAACAGATTTTGAAGCCCACTATGCCTATGTGAGCAAGGAAGTTGACCTATACATAACAGGCAGTGATTTTACCAATGAAAGCCTTATGGAAAAAGGCATTGACCAGGACCGTATCAAGAACTTAGGAATCCCCATCCATCCGAAGTTCTACAAGCCATCTGGTGTGGTCAAACCTGCTGATGCACCATTTACAGTCTTACTCATGGGGGCAGTATGGGGCTTGACCCTATGAAAAAGGCTTTCTTAAATCTTCTCAATATGGACCGAGACATGAAACTCTATGTTGTTTGTGGAACCAATAAGACATTAAAGACAGAGCTTGATAAGCTTGTTGAGCTTTCAAATTCCAGACTTGATATTGAGGTGCTTGGTTTTACAGACAATATACATGAGCTTATGGAGCTTTCTGATGTCATTGTGACAAAGCCTGGGGGACTAACCGTTTCAGAGTCCCTCATAAAAAAGCTTCCAATGATTGTGCCTTATTTTTATTCCTGGACAAGAGGCTGAAAACCTCGATTTTCTCACCCTTGTCAATATTGCAGTGGAAGTCCGTGATGTAAAACGCATCAGCAAGATTGTAACTTACTTAATGGATCACCCAATAAGGCTTGAAGGCATGAAAAAGGAAATAGAATATATTTCCCGTAACCATTCTCTTGAAATGGTCACTAAATCCATAGAAGATTTGCTTTCGTGATCGCTTTCTAAAATATGTTTTCTTTCAATTTCCCTTGGAATATAAAACTCTATTCCAAGGGAAATTTTTTTATATACAACCATTTGATATTCAATCATTTGCTTAGTCTGAGCGACTTGTAAAATAACACCCCGCTATACCGAGTATAAATATTAAGAATCAAAAACTATATTCTATCTATAAATATTTTTTATTTTCTTCATATTGTTGACCTTTTTAGTGTACTTTTGTAGAATGGACATGTAATTCCGATCATTTTACCAGGAATTGAGGAGGCTCAATATGGAACACATTCTTAAAATCAATCAGCTCCACTCATCAGTGGAAGGAAAAAATATTCTTAAAGGCGTCAATCTTGACATTAAACCTGGCGAAATACATGTCATAATGGGCCCAAATGGTGCGGGAAAATCAACCCTAGCCAATGTACTTATGGGACATCCTGAACATGAGGTGGTTTCAGGTGAGGCCACATTCAGCGGAGAAAACTTGCTGCAAATGAAGGTGGATGAACGTGCACGTGCTGGACTTTTTTTTATCCTTCCAGTACCCGCAAGTTATTCCAGGTGTGTCTGTTGAAGGTTTTATTAGGCAGGCTCTTACAGAAAAAAACAATGGCCAAAAACCTTCCATGTTTTCCATGAAAGCAGAGCTTGACGGCCATATTATCAAACTTGGTCTGCCAAGGGACGCTGCATCTCGGTCCTTGAATCAAGGCTTTAGCGGTGGTGAAAAAAAGAAAAACGAAAATGCTTCAAATGACTATGCTAAACCCCAAACTGGCCATTCTTGACGAAACAGACTCAGGCTTGATGTGGATGCCATTCGTACGGTTTATGAGAAAGTTCAGGCATTTTCAAGCCCTGAAAATGCTGTGCTTGTCATCACCACTACAACAAATTCTTCAGTACATCAAGCCTGACCATGTCCACATTATGGTTGACGGCAAAATTGTACTCAGTGGAGATGCTTCGCTTGCTGACCGTATTGAAAAAAACGGTTATGAGTCCATCAAGGGAAATGTGGTGGCCTAATGAGCAGACAAAAATCACAAATTGCTGATATTGACCGTGGTGTCTATGACATCGTCAATGAAGAACGGCACACATTTAAGACCGATAAGGGCTTAACAGAAGACATCATTCGTGAAATATCTAGGGAAAAAATGAACCAAAGTGGATGACGGATTTTCGCTTGAAATCACTGGAGATATACAATTCAAAACCCATCCCCATGTGGGGTGCAGATCTGTCTGATCTTGATGTAGACAACATTGTCCACTATGTGAGACAGATGCCAACCTGTCAACCACTTGGGACGACGTTCCCGATGACATCAAGGAGACCTTCGACAGACTGGGGATTCCAGAAGCTGAAAGAGAGTCCTTAGCTGGTGTTGGAGCCCAGTATGATTCGGAAGTTGTTTACCACTCCCTCCAGGACGAACTTCGTGAACAAGGCGTCGTATACCTAGATATGGACACAGCCCTTAAACCCACGAAGACATTGTTAAAAAGTACTTTATGACACTTATTAGACCAAACGATCACAAGTTTGCTGCCCTACATGGAGCAGTTTGGTCAGGTGGCTCCTTTGTTTACGTTCCAGAAGGGGTTCAAGTTGATATTCCCCTTCAGTCCTATTTTAGGCTCAATGCAAAAGGCGCTGGTCAGTTTGAACACACCATGATCGTTGTAGAGAAAGGGGCAAAACTTCACTTTATTGAAGGGTGCTCAGCACCAAAATACGGTGTTCAAAATATCCATGCTGGGGCTGTCGAACTCTTTGTTAAAGATGACGCCACCCTACGCTACTCTACCATCGAAAACTGGTCAAGAAACATGTATAACCTCAACACAAAGCGCTGCGTTGTTGATGCACGAGGCCGTATTGAATGGGTTTCTGGCTCATTTGGTTCCAAGGTTTCCATGCTTTATCCAATGAGCATACTTAGAGGCGAAGGCGCATCCTCAGAATTTACCGGCATAACCTTCGCAGCCGAAGGCCAATATCTTGACACTGGCACAAAGGTGGTTCACTCAGCGCCAAACACAAGTTCCACAGTCCATTCAAAATCTATTTCAAAAGGCGGAGGTCACGCCTTCTACCGTGGTCTTCTTCGTGTGACAAAAAATGCAACTGGCGTTAAATCGACTGTCAACTGCGAATCTCTTATGCTTGATAGTGCGTCAAAATCTGATACCCTTCCAATCATTGAAGTGGATAATGACCAAGTCGATATTGGACATGAGGCCCGGATAGGACGCATTAGCGATGAAGCCATTTTCTACCTGATGTCCAGGGGCATTCCAGAAGATGAAGCCCGCGCCATGATTGTTAGAGGTTTTGTGGAACCCATTACTAAAGAACTTCCGCTAGAGTACGCTGTGGAACTCAATAAACTTATAGAGATTGAACTTGAAGGCACAATAGGATAGGAGGCCCCCATGACATATAAATCAGAACATCAAAAGAGCTTTGAGGGCATGCTCTACCCAAATGGAGACGAGCCCCCTACCAGAAGATATTTAAACAGAACCATATCTTCTGCAGCCTTTACCATAGAAAATAAGGACAACCAAACAGACATGCATCCCCTTGATCCAGATGGAAACGGGGCTGTACTTGATCTGCTATTGGCTTGTGAAAAAAAATTCAAAAATCATCTAGGCGATGCCTTTATTAGCCACACATCTGCAAAGAGTAGAAATGGCTTTCATATCACTTCAAGCCAGTCTAGTGATCGTCTAAACCCAGTACAGATCAACTATGACCTGTCACAAACACCCGCTATGGCAGAACGCAACCTCATTCATGCCAAGTCTGGTCACAGCATGTCGGTTGTCTTACGCTATACAAACGCAGATGCCCACCAGACCCGTCACCATGGAGTGACAAGTGTTATAGCTGAACCAGGAAGCACCCTTGATATTGTCCGCTTTCAGGATTTAAGCTCAGACTCTGAGTTTTTGACAATATACATTTCAAGTGGAAGAAGGGCAACTGTGCGCTTCTTTGACTATCAAATTGGTGGTTCATTTAAAGCTCTTGGGTGCCAAGCAGATTTGAAAGGCCGCCACAGCCAGTTTGAAGTCTATAATGGCTACCTGGGATTTGGTGATGATCTGCTTGATATTTCCTACATGGCACAACACTTTGGTGCCCATTCACAATCGAAAATTTTGGCCAAGGGCGCTCTTGGTGACAGAGCCCGTAAAACCTTCAGAGGGACCCTTGATTTCAAGTCTGGTTCAAAGACCGCTGTGGGACAAGAAGAAGAGTTTGTTCTGATACTCAGCCCTGATGTGAACTCCGACTCCATTCCCGCCCTCATGTGTGAAGAGGATGATGTTATTGGAGAACACGCTGCCAGTGTCGGACGAATGGACACAGATTTACTCTTCTACATGATGAGCCGAGGCTTCTCTGAAGATGAAGCCCGCCGAACTCTGGTAACGGCTGCCGTGGCTGAAACCCTTGAAGAACTTGAAATAAAATCTCTTCGTGAAGAAATACTATCTGCCTTTGAAGTGCGATTAAGTGAGAACAAGCAGGCCCTTGTCCCTGCTAGGTCTTAAGGAGTGGATGCTATGAATCTAACGACAAAAATGGATGTAAGACGTATACGGTCTGACTTTCCCATACTCAATACAGATCATGCCCTCACTTACCTGGACAATGCCGCTACAACCCACATGCCCCTTCATGTGCAGAATGCTCTTTCAAACTATACAAATCAAAGTCATGGCAGCCCCCACCGCGGGGCGCATCGACTTTCCGTTGAAGCCACAAAAGCTTATGATGCGGCGCGTGAAAAGGTCAGAGGTTTCATTAATGCCGACTCAAGTGCTCAATGTGTCTTCACAAGAAATACCACAGAAAGTTTGAATCTTATTGCTTATGGTTACTTGATGCATTCTATCGAGCCTGGTGATAAAATCATCACTTCAATCACGGCCCATCATAGCGCCCTTCTCCCCCTTCAAATGGTTGCCAGAGCTAAGGGGGCTCAACTTGAATATCTATACTGCGATAATTTAGGTCATATTCCAAAATCTGAATTAAGCAAGATTGATGACAAGACAAAATACGTCCTTGTGCCTTATATCAGCAATGGCATAGGATCCATTCACGACTTAAAAAGCCTTGAAGAAATCACCCACGCCCACGGAGGCATATTTGCCGTTGATGGGCTCAAGCCATTGGTCATATACCTATTGATGTGAAAGCCCTTAACATAGACCTCTTTGTTTTTTCAGGCCATAAGATCTTTGCACCACAAGGCATTGGGGTTTTATATGGCAAAACCGATCTGCTAGAACAGTTTGAACCCTTCTTGCGCGGTGGCGATATGATTGAATACGTCGAGGAGCAAACTTCGACCTTTGCCCCTTTGCCAGAAAGGCTTGAGGCTGGCACTCAAAATGTTTATGGTGCTGTTGGACTTCATGCTGCACTGGACTATATTGATGCCATTGGAGTAGAAAACATTCGATCCGTCGAGGAGCGCCTTACAGGCTATGCTTACTCAAAGCTCAGTGATATGGATGGGGTTACTATTTATGGTCCCAGCCACTCGTCTGAGCGTGGTGGTCTTATCACATTCAATGTAGAAGGCATCCATCCCCACGACGTGGCCACTATTTTAGACCATCACGGCGTGGCCATTCGGGCAGGCCACCACTGCTGTCAGCCCCTTATGAAGCATTTGAACTTGTCATCAACATGCCGGGTGAGTTTTGCAGTTTACAACACACTAGAGGACGTGGACAACTTTATCAGTGCTCTGGCTCAGGCAAGGGAGGTCTTTGGATATGCTTGATCAAATGTATACAGAAATTATTTTAGAACACAATCGAAACAGCCCTCACAAGGGTCAACTTGAAACTGTCACCCACACAGAAAGAGGCCACAACCCCAACTGCGGTGATGACCTGACCCTCCATCTAGAAGTTGAGGAGGGACTTATTAAAAAATGCAAAGTTTACAGGAACAGGTTGTGCCATTTCTCAAGCCTCTATGTCCATTATGATCGATTTGATTCTTGGACAAGACAAGGAAACAGCTCTAACCCTCACAGACCTTTATTCAAAAATGATAAAAGGCCATGAACTCAGCCCGGAGGACAAAAACCAACTTCAAGATGCACAAATTTTTGAAACTCTTTCAAAAATGCCTGCTCGGGTTAAATGTGGAACACTTGGCTGGCACTGTCTACGCGTTGCACTTATGGAAAATGATGCAAAGTAAGTTCTCTGGTTTTTTTGTAAGACTTACAGAAGTCTGACCAATTCATGAACAATATATTCATTTTCCTTTACAACGTTCGATAATAAAGCTATAATTTGAATAACATTTCAAGACTGGCGGAAAAAGTGGAGTCTACCACGGGGGATTGAAATGAATTTCGTAATTAGCCGACCGCCTGGGCGCAAGTAGCCAGGTGTGTCGGTTTTCTATGTCCACCTGGGCAAGTAAAACAGGAGGATTATTATGAAGAAAAGTGCATGGAATGGATTTAACAAAGGCAAATGGTGTGACACCATAGATGTTCGGGATTTTATTATTAAAAACCGCACCCCCTATCATGGAGATCATGCCTTCTTATCACCGCCGACTAAACGAACACAAAAACTCCTAGATCATCTTAAGGCGTTAAAACAAATGGAACTCGAAAAAGGTGGCGTTCTGGACATTGACACAGATAGGGTTTCATCTCTATTAAGCTATGAAAAGGGACTGATCCACGGCCACGAAGAGATCATATATGGTCTGCAAACCGACGCCCCACTAAAGCGCGGTGTTAATCCCTTTGGAGGCATACGAATGGCACGACAAGCCTGCGAAGCCTATGGTTATAAACTTGGGGACTCTATAGAGGAACATTTTAAATACAAAACAACCCACAACGATGGTGTTTTCCGAGTCTATTCCGATGAGATTCTTAAAATGCGTAAGTCAGGCCTTATTACCGGTCTACCTGATGCCTACGGTCGCGGTCGTGTTATTGGCGATTATAGACGGGTTGCCCTCTATGGTGTGGACACCCTCATTGCTCATAAGCAAGCCGATAAAAGAAACCTTGCAAATAGCCCCATGCTTGAAGAATCTATCCGCCTTTCTGAAGAAGTCTACCGACAAATTGATTTTCTAAAAAAACTAAAAACAATGGCCCTCGCTTATGGCCATGATATATCCCGGCCAGCAACAAACACTCTAGAAGCTGTCCAGTGGCTCTACTACGGTTATTTGGGCGCCATTAAAGAACAAAATGGCGCAGCTATGTCCCTGGGCCGCGTCAGCACCTTTATAGATATTTATGCCCAGCGTGATCTTTCAAATCAGACCATGACTGAATCCGCTGTTCAAGAAATTATTGATGACTTTGTCTTAAAGCTAAGAATGGCTCGGCAACTGCGTACACCAGATTACAATGAGCTATTTGCCGGTGATCCTCTCTGGGTCACTGAATCACTGGGGGGAATGGGACAAGATGGGCGAACCCTCGTCACAAAATCCAGCTTTAGATTTTTACATACGCTCACCAATCTCGGACCAGCTCCAGAACCAAATATGACTGTTCTTTGGGCAAAAAATTTACCTCAGGCCTTCAAAAATTACTGCGCAAAACTTTCTATTGAAACCGACGCCATCCAGTACGAGAATGATGATTTAATGCGTCAAGATTATGGAGATGACTACGGCATAGCATGCTGTGTTTCCGCTATGCGTATTGGTCAGGAAATGCAGTTTTTTGGTGCCAGATGCAACCTGCCTAAAACCCTATTATTGGCTCTTAATGGTGGTTTTGATACATCTTCTAACATCCAGGTTGGCCCCAAAATGGATGTTCTTAAATCACCAACACTTGACTTTGACCAAGTAAGATCCAGGCTGGATACCTATCTCGACTGGCTCTGTGAAACTATGTTCGTGCCATGAACATCATCCACTACATGCATGACAAATATGCCTATGAAAAAACTCAAATGGCCCTTCATGACACCGATGTTCACCGCTATATGGCCTTTGGCATTGCTGGTCTATCTGTCATGGCAGATTCCTTATCAGCCATAAAACACGCACAAGTTAAGCCGATTTTCAATAATCAAGGTTATATGATAGATTTTGAATCGTAGGTGATTATCCTAAGTTTGGCAACGACGACAACCGTGTGGATGATCTTGCAAGTGAGCTTACTGAAAATTTTATAAAAAAGCTTCGCCACCACCCAACCTACCGAAATGCAGAACACACCCTCTCCATTTTGACCATTACATCCAACGTGGTCTATGGAAAGAAAACGGGCAGCACACCTGATGGCCGAAAGTCTGGTGACGCATTCGCCCCAGGCGCCAACCCTATGCATGGTCGGGATAAGATCGGCGCCCTAGCCTCCCTTAACTCTGTCGCCAAGGTCCCATATGAAGCCTGTCGAGATGGTATTTCGTGTACTTTCTCAGTCACGCCAAAGGCCCTTGGCAAAAGCGATGGGATACAGGTTCAAAATTTGGTTGGCATACTTGATGGCTATTTTGATCAGGCTGCCCACCACCTCAATGTCAATGTTTTAAGTCGTGAAAACTCATGGATGCCATGGAAAGGCCTGAAGACTATCCTAATTTAACCATACGCGTTTCAGGTTATGCTGTTACTTCAACAGACTGAGTCGAGCACAACAAGAGGAGGTCTTTCAAGAACCTATCATGGTAGGCTTTAAAATCTGCTTTAATCCAGGATTCAAAACAGACCTCGTCCCTAATCGAGGTTACTGCCAAGTCAAATTTTCGATAGATATATTTTGACTTGTTCTATGATTTCTACTATGATTTCCATTGCTATATGCATATAGAATGACGTAAATGGTTTTCTAAATCTAAACAGAAGAGCATTCACCAACAGATTCCATGTTTGTGAATGCTCTTTATTATTTAGTTGTTTTATTATGTTCGTTATTTACTATGTTCGTTATTTACTATGTTTGGTCTTTACTATGTTCCGACTTCATTCTTTTCAAGCTTTACTCTACTGCGTCTTTATTCTTTTCAGCCTTTATTATGGTTGGTGCTTGAATACTGTTTTAAATGAGACTCTAAGATCTTCAGGTCTTTTACTTCAACAATTGTTCAAAGTCCGCATCAATTTTTTCTACGCCCAGATAGCGGGCAAAATCTTCAAAGCCTTTTACAACAGTTTGTCTTAGGGCATCATCAACAAGGGTGTCTTCTTCCCACCACCAGTTTTTTATCCTTAAAACATTGCCACCCCTCAGGTGGTCTGGCTCAAATCGTCCTACAAAATTATTCTTGTATAAAACCGGAAGAACATAATACCCAAAGCGCCTCTCAGAAACTGGTTTATAAACTTCCCAGACATAGTCAAAATTAAAGACATCCTTAATTAGTTTTCTGTCCCATATCAGATTATCCAGGGGCGCGATAAAGCGAACAGAACTGTCCTCACTTAGTCCCTCCTCATTACACCTATGTATTAAGTTCACATTCGGATCGTAGCCTGATTCATTTTCTGTATTGCCTGTAGCCACATTCGTACGGATTGGCTTGTGAGATGACTTTGACTGAATCAAACTTTTTAAAAGAGGCATGTCTTCTCTTCGAATATAGAATTTATCATCTATTTGATTCCACTTCAACTTCATGCAAATCTCCCGCTTCCACCAGTCTGTTAATGGACTCTGTACGCTTCTTTTTTTACCGAAAGGTACTTGCCCAGCCAGCCATCACCACGTTTGGCCCAGTACATGCCAATAGAACCTATTCTTCTTTTCACATACCAATCCATGAAAGCTTCTTCAGATTCAAAGCCCTCCTCAGACTGAATCACATCACTTTGCATCAAGTTTTCAATAAAATCATATATCTTTGAGTTCCACTCTTGCTGTGAATCCCCACAGCACCTTTGTGGAACAAGTAATCGAGAACAACACTGGAAATCTTACCATGCCCCCATACACCACGCTCAACCTGACCAAGTTCTATGCCACTTGGTCTTGTTGGCCCAGTCTCTTTCAGAGCATCTTTAACCGCATCAATATGCTTTAAGGCGTCATGGGATTTTCGTTTTTTCAGCGTGGATTCAGTGCTTAAAGCCATGGCTTCACGCACCCGCTTCATTTTGGACCAATCCGAAGTCTTATAAATTGACATTTGCTTGTCCCATCCATCGACAAGGATCCGGTCTTTATAAAGAAGTTCTTCTAATATCGAGGAATCATAGTCTTTAACACGGCTTTGAAGGACCAAGTCACTGTTTCTTCCCACCACATTTAGGGGTCGTACTGAATGCACCCCACCTGATTCATGAAATCTATCACACCAGATTTTCTCTCATACTTTTTTAGACTTCCCAGACCTTGGTATTCTATTAAAAACCACTTCAACTCATCTATTGTTATTTGCATGGGCATGGTCGTCACCGGTCCTTTAATATGTTTTTAAATAAAATCAGGCTTCCATTTTATATATTTAATCGCTAATTTAGGGGCTTTCAAAATTACAGATTCACGTCCTTATCATGCATAGATAGAATTTAACTTTTTTATATCTATTTTTGCTTCTTTCATATCAACAAATGATATAAGAAGGGTTCTTCGGCGATATTTTGCTAGTCGCTCAGTTCACAAAAAATCTCATGAATATTGCCATCAGGATCAGCAAAAAGTGCCGTTCTCTGGTTCCACGGCATATTTTCAGGTTTATGGATTTCCACCGCACCCTTGCCAATTAATGATGCATACGTTTTGTCTAAGTCCTCAACATTTTCACATGGAAAGGCCAACTCAAAAGCTTGTCCTGTACGCATGAGCTTAAAGGCCTCACTGTAGTCATGCATGACCTGACATTTGCATATGGCAAATCGTACACCTTCATTTTTAAACTCTACATAGTCGCCTAGGTCATTAATAATTTCAAAACCTAGTACCTCTTTATAAAAGGCCTTCATTCTTTCAATGTGATCTGTCCAGATGGTGATTAAGCTGATTTGGGCTTTCATGGGTTTCCTCCTTAATAATTCCTCTTCTTTCGACAGTGATTTTCATAGTGACTTTCTTTAAATAGTGACCACTTTCAGTAATGACTGTTTTCGATCGTGACTACAACCAGATCAACCTATAAAATACTATTTTAGGAAACTACTATATATGGAAATCCTGTTAGATAAATTTATATGTTATATAGCAGTTTGCTAACCGGAGTTTTAAATACTGCATTTGTCCGTTAAAGTGATTTTAACAAACATACGTTTGGTTTGCAATGGAGTATGACAGAAAAGTCAGAAAGAATGACGCCGAAAATTTT
>LQAG01000355.1_pt1 | contig 14660 bp, 16 predicted proteins | sample 1535801 | NCBI WGS metagenome assembly LQAG01 (sample SAMN04331584, study PRJNA305678) | bioreactor metagenome | isolation source: bioreactor_3 inoculated with Wadden Sea sediment 1st replicate of a... | place: Germany:Bremen | reverse complement strand
GAGATTTTCATCTATTTCCTCCTATAGATATCGTTTAACATGTTCACCCGATCTGTCAGTCTGCCGTCCCAAAAAAGCAAATTCCATACCACATAAAACAAAAAAAACCGTCCAAGATTTCAAGCTGGTGCATTGGTCCTGAGCCGGTTCGTCTGCTCCGGCAGCATATCGGACGGTCATGCCGGCATCAACAGCTGCCCACCATCGGCGATCAGTGATAGAAAGTGGGCCGGCCGTGCGACTGAAGTGCCTCAGAAAGCCGAGCGCAAAACATCAGATGATGGGTCAATACCTTGTGTGAAAATCCCGAGCAAACGTTGCTTTTGATGTATCTCCGGAAGACAAGGCCTGTGACTCCTGAAGACCCAGGTAAGACATGAATTCCAGTTCCAGAGAAATATGGTCCGGTAACAGATCGAAATCATCGCTGATACTCAGCCCGGCGTCATAATAAAGCCGGGCAATGTCAAAGGTGCAGTCCTGCATCAACTTTCCGGTCCGGTAAACCGATTCAAACAGGTGCACCAGCCGAGGTTTTGAAGCAAAGCACAAATGGGTGTATTCTTTTTGCAGTTCCAGAAGCAGGTGGTCGGAATCCGTATCAACCAAAGAAGCAAAAAGAGATACCGGTTCATCACCGCCGCTGGCCTTTTGCAGTGCAGTTCTAAAATTTTCGATAAAAGCGGGATCCTGGATTTGATTTATCAGATCCGCATCTGGATAATCGAGCAACCGGGACAGGGCATCAAATAAAAACGCCCGGACCTCCGGCTCGATCTCAAGTATTTGCTGGCTATTCATTGAGATCACCTCTTGTCTTTTGAGATAAAAGGGAGGGCGTTACCATAAGCCCTCCCGCTGTACGACTGAATCCGGATCAACCGTTTTTTTCCTGTTCTTCGATTCTGGCGCGACGGTCACTGAACAGCTTCATTCCTCCTGCCGCAGCCCCTATACCCCACAGCGGTATCGAGCTCAATGTGCGTTCTGTTGAAGCCGCTTTTACTGCCACCGATGGATATCCGATGGCCACTGGATCGGTTTTTGTCATTATGACAAAACAGGTGCCTCCGTTCTGTGTGATCCCATAGACATACAAATTGTCCCGGACGGTTCTCTTTTCGGCCAGTGCCAGGATCCTGTGGGATTCATCAAATACCAGGCCTCGGTTGGGCAAGCTTCCACACAGGCCGGAGGCTGGCCCTCACTGATCCGGTGGGCACACATGCTGCACCGGACAATCTTTTCAGTAACCTGGTCAAATAGAGGCGCGGAAAACGGGCAGGCATCAATACAGGTCTGGCACCCGATGCACAGGTCAGCGTTGTAAAGAACCGGCCCATAATCGGTTTGGTCAACGCGCCTTCCGGGCAGACATCAACACAATCCGGAGTGACACAGTGCATGCACCGCTGATGATAGATGCCCGTATCCCGGATAAAGGCAATGGTCCTGAATAATCCCCGGGATGCTTCGTCATGCCGCATGTTTTCCTGGATGCACTTGTAAAGGCAGGTATTGCAGCCCGTGCAAAGGGTGGTATCAAGCAATATGGCATATGATTTCATGATGGCCTCCTGTTATGATGCTCTGGTAATTTTAACGTGCACATCCTCGACCCAGCCCATGCCTGTGGCATCATGTTTTTTGACCAGTTCGGGATCTTTCTGGGGGATCAGGTCTCCATCCCGGTAACTGAAACCAGCGGCATGGGTCAGATTTTTGGCCCGATGGCCCATCCCGTGAAAAGTGAGGATACATCGGGGCATCACCCGTGCGCTGATATGGGCCTTGCCAATGACCGGTCTGGGAATCTTGGTCATGAACCGGGGATTGTTTTCCAGCCGGATCATTTCGCCTTCCTGAATTTCCAGCTCCCGGGCATCATCCGGGTTAATCCAGATGCAATCCATGAAATTCTGTTCCGTCAGAATCCTAAGTGCGGGATTGTTGATGAAATTAGGGTCCGCATGCATCAGCCAGGGAGCCGGGTGATGAGCAGTGAAATTGATAGGTCCTCGGATACATGCCATTGGGGAGACCATCCGGGAACGCCGTCATATCCCGCCTGGACCAATTCGTCAATATAGAACCGGACCCGGCCATCCGGGGCCCCAAAAGCCAATTCCCGAATCTGACGGTAGTTTTCATAAGGTTTTTGTCGATCCAGAAAGCCCCTTTTTCAATGAATTCCTTGTAACTGCCGGCTGCTTCCACGGATCGAACCGCTTCATCCGAACGGTTATCCACAAAGGCTTTGTCAGGATCACGGCTGCCATCCGTGGTCCAGTATTCCGGTGCCACTGCCAGACCGATCTGCCGGGCCAGGGTTCCCCATCCGATCTGATCCCCCGGCGGCTTCTGGACCGGAGCTCCCCCACCAAACAGGGATATTTGGGGTAATAAAGTCGAAGATCCAGTTTCCCCCTTCAAACTGATGCCCGGCGGCAAACACATAGTCGCACCAGTACCCGATATCATCAAGATAGAGGTTCCAGTCCGCCACCAGTTCCATTTTTTCCAGAGCCGCTTCCAGCATCTGGGGTTGAATCATGGCAAACAGACCCCGGTGGGGATTGCGGAAAAACACCACTCTGGTCTGGTTGGAATGGAACAGACCGTGGCCCAGGGTTCCGTAATGTCCGGGCGCTGAATAATCCTTGTTTTTGTAGATATCCCAGGTCACGGGAAAATGATGGCGACCGTCCACGGGTTGATCCGGCTGGGGAGGATAAGGTTTGTGAATCGGAGCCACATCGTCCAGCCAGGGGATTTTGACTCCATGGAGCAGCAGGACACCGCCGTCATGGTCCATGGCGCCGCTTAGAAAATTGATCATATTGATGCAATGCCTCAATTTCCAGCTGTTGGCGTAATTAGGACCGGCTGCATCCCGTTTCAGTGCCGGAATAAAGGCCTCTGGCGCAGCCGCCATGAATTCCCGGGTGATCCGTTCAATCACATCCGCCTTGACATGGCTAATTTTTTCAGCCCAGGCAGGGGTATAATCCGCCACAGATTCTCTGAGTATCTGAAGAACAGGCCTGGCAGAGACTGACCTGCCGTCTAAGGCAAACTGAAAAGGACCACCATCCAGTGACGGATCAAGACATTTGCTAATATCTGCAGGTCCGGAAGCCGATGAAGACCAGGCCAGCCATTTTCCATTTGCACCGGTCAGGTGGAGCCCGGTTTTCATATCGATCAGGGCCGGAGCATCGGTATAGGCTTTCAAAAAGAGGTCTGATACAGTTTTTCATTCAGGATGATCCGAATCATGGCCAGGGCCACTGCCAGATCGGTTCCCGGCAAAATGGTGTAATACTCATCGGCAAATGCATCGGCCACCGTTGTTCGCAGCGGATTGAACATAATCCGGCGGGTTCCTTTCCGTTTTCCCTCGACCATATGGTTCAGAATTCCGGCCTTGCCAGCCTTGGAAAAAGAATCAAAACCAAACCAGATTTCATATTTCGAATGACTGAAATCAAACCCGGCGATATGATGACTGGGGGTGTAAGTGCTGGAATAAACCGGGTTCGGGGGATTGGTCACGGTCAGGCAATTAATGTAGTAATGGGTCCCGAAACACTCGGTCCGCTGATCTGAGCGGGTACAGCCGATACTCTGGCACAAGCGATTGGTATAAGGTCTCCCGGGAACACATCACGATTTCATGGGGCTTGTATTGCTTGAATCGACCGATGAATTCGTCCACCGCATCTTTGGTTTTCATGACTACCCAGCCAGGATCTTCATTAATCCCCCGTTTGGGGTTGGTTCGCTTCAGCGTGACCATCAATCGGTCAGGGTTGTAAAGGGAATCTACGAACCCCAGCCCCTTGATACAGTATTTTCCCCTGGATACCGGATCTTCGGGCCGGCCTTCAAGGGTGACGGCTTTTTCCAGGCCGGTGGCAGGATCCTGCCCCACCACCACATAATAGGCACAGTCGGTTTCACAGGCACGCGCACAAACCTGGGGAATCCTGCGCATCACCCGGAAAGGCAGTTTTTCCTGGGGATGATCGCCGAAAGCGTGTGCGACCTGAAGATGTCTAAACGGGAACGCCGTTGTCAATGCGGCCCCTGTGGCTCCAAGACCCAATTTTATGAAGCGTCTTCTGTTCAGGCTCATTTTTTTCTCCTGTGGCATCAGGTTAATCAGACGTGCAAAGAACGCACGTGTCCCTCATCTCCTCACATTGCTGTCACCCATGAAATTCAGCAAAGGCCGTGCCAGACATCTGAGCCAACCACATAACGTTTCAACTATCTGAATTTATTTGATTATAGCAAATAAAAACCCAGGACAGATCATGGCGTTATGTAAACAAATGGGAGACACCGTCACCGGAAAAGTTACAGTCGTGTCCGCCCTTCTGATTTCAAACGCCTGAAAGATCCGGAATATAGGTGCTCACTTTGATGCGTAAGCGGATATTCCGGGATCCGCATACACGATCTGCATGGGCAGGCCCAAAGGATCGGTTTCCGAGAGGATGACCGTGACCACGGAAAGCCCCAGCAGCACCGCAATCGCCAGAAGGCTCAGGGAAATCCGGTTTTGCTGATGGCAAATGCGGTCAGATTCATGGGGTGTATCACCATTGATTGACCGGATCATCTAAAAGCCTGGCCGCCATGCCGTCCATGAGCAGGTGCAGCACGGCAGTGGCCACCCGCTCTCCGGGGACTGTCCGCCGGGCCATAATGTCGAGATTGCGGCCCGGTGCCATCGAGGCCATGGCCCCCATGCGGACGTGCGTTTCTCCCATCATGGCGAATGACGGCAGGTTTCTCTGATTGACCGCCTGAACAACCGGGGGTTATCTGGAGAGGCTCTTTTCCGGAAAACAGGGGAAGCAGATACACGGCACCCACATCCGCCGGGATTTCCGGGATACCGCCGGTGACCGATTCCGGATCAATTTCAATAAAAGAGAAGGCTGCTTCCGGTAACACCTGCTGCACAACCCTGCCGAAATAGCTGTACCAAGTGTGAAACATGGCGATTTTGATGACAGGCGGTACCACGGCCGGATGGCAGAAATCGTAAAGGATCTGAAAGGTCTGCAAATCCTTTTTCGCATCAAACCCGGGCTGGATGTCGTTGAAATTTCCGATGCCGCTGACGTCCTGTTTGATTCACCGCCTGTCCGCTTATATTCACCTTTTAAACGGTCCCCTGTTGACCGATTTATTCCGATGCCGGAGCTATGATATGCACATCCCGCTGCGGGAAAGGTATCACGACATCGTGTTCCCTGAACAGCCGGTCGATCTCGAACCGAAGCCGGGTTCCGCCGTGAGAAAATCATTGATAGTGGACCAGAAACGAAGCCGGAAATCCAGTGAACTTTCACCGAAATCGATAAACTGGACCACCGGTTTCTGGGATACTGCACCACCTCTTTCACACCGTCGGCCGCCTGCAGAAGAAGTTGTTCCACCAACGCGGTGTCCGAACCATAAGCCACCCCCACCATCAGGTCCCGCCGGATGGTGGGGTCCTTATGGCTCCAGTTGGTGACCCGGGAACTGATGAACTCGGAATTGGGAATGATGAGCGTGGAGTTGTCATAGGTCTGGACCAGGGTGGACCGCACATTGATCTTCAACACCTCTCCCCAGGTGCCGCCGACCTCCACCACATCCCCCACCTGGATCGGCCGTTCAAACAGCAGGATCAACCCGCTGATAAAATTATTGAAAATATTCTGGAGCCCGAATCCGAGCCCGATACTCAAGGCCCCGAACACCACGGCCAGCGAAGTGGTGTTCAGGCCGAAGGCCGTCAGGCTGAGCAGAATGCCTAAGGCCCAGACAATATATCCGCTCAAGGTAAGGATCGATTCCCTGGCTCCGGTGGAAAGACCGCTTTTTTCAGAATCTTTTTCGCCATCACCTGTTTCCATATCCGGACAAGCGCATAGGTCATCAAAATGACCACAAATGCAAACACCAGGCCCGAAAAGCTCAGCTGAAATTTACCCAGGCTGTACTCCCGGGTGATCATCCTGAACAAAAAGGAAAAATTCTGTCTCCGGCTCCCCAGGAAAATACCAGGGCCACAAACACCAGCACCCCGATGATCAGGTAAATCCCGTTGGACAGAATCCAGTAGAATGGATAGGAAACACCATGGGTATTGCCGGTTTCCGGTTCGAACGCCTGTTTGAATTTCTGATCCACATCCTGGATCGAGTAAATCAGCAACAGGGTGACACTGGCCACGGCAATGGTGATCCCCCAGGAAATGTACCAGTAAGCGGCCAAAAAGCTGTATCCGGCCAAATCCGCCATCAGTCCGGCCACAGCGGACGTCTTGAAAAACGTCCCGATGACTCTCACATAGCGGGGAGGCGGGTCAATTTGATGGATATCCCTGAAAAAAAGAAACACGCCCGCAATCACAAACAGTTCAAACAACAGAAACAGTGGGGACAGCAACGCGCTCTTGAAAGAAATGAAACCGGTGGATAAAAAGAAGCAGAAAGGCAAAAACCCGTATTCCCCAGATAAAAAAGGGCTGCCATTTAAAGACGATGGCCAGAATCTGCACCGGTTTCCCTTCAATGGCCAGGCGGACGGCCACCCGGGTCACCCGGGTCAATAGCACCACCACCAGCATAGACTGGACAAACTGAAACAGATCCGGAAAAACGGTGTTGATTCCGGTCTTGGACAGAACAAACACAATGCCGAGCCAGATCAGCAATGGCATGCAGGCCTGGATCAGGAGCAATGGATATCCGATCCGCTGCAGGGTCAGCGAGAGAAACAGCGGCTGGCGGGTGATCACTCTCATGGCCCTGAAACCAGCAACCACAGTCAGAAACATGCCTGCTAAAATCATGATGTCGGAAACCTCTGTCTGACTTTCGCCAGAGACCATTTTTCTTGAACACGGAAGGGTCCAGCCATCCGACCATCACTTTGACCGCAGGAATCAACTCATCTTTGAAAACCTTAATCTGCCAGAGGCGGTAGGGGCTGTCCGTCCGCTGTAACAGCCGTCCGCCCTCTTTTCCCGCGAGTTCCTGTTTCAGTCGGCCGCGAATCTCTTCAAATCTGGCAGATATCTTTTGATTGATCGATTCCTGTTCAGAAAAAATGTTAAGAATGGTTCTGAGAGTTGCCTGCTTTTTTTCCAGCAGTGACTGGTATCCCCGATATTTCTTTTGTAATGGCTGGGTCCTGGGCGGACAGATGCCCGGTTTCTCCTCGCAACTGGTCCAACATGGCGGCCCTTTCCGTTGTGGAAAGCAGGGTCTGGCGAAATTTTTCAGACTGCTGGCGAATCGTCTGAAGCCGGGTCTGAATCAAAGACATAGACAAATCGATCTCTTCCAGCCCTTTTCCAGCTCAGTAATCCCAGTCCCGACATGATGACCAAATTTTCAAAAGGTCATCCGTGTCTGATAAATCTCGTTCTGGCGTTCATCATCTTCCAGATTCCGGGTTTCGGCCGCCAGTTCAGATTCAAGCCCGGCAATATCTTTTGCGTCTGTTCCATGGCCTGTGAGAACTGGGCTTCCAGCTGCTGGATACCCAAAGCTGCGTCGGCACTTTCTTCAACACCTGAAGAAGCCATGATCCCACCCGTCATAAAAACAAGAAGCCCGGCCAGAATCACCGATATGATGGACAGGTTTCTCATGAACAAATTCGATTTGTCAGTGTGCCGGTTCAACTGTCCCCCTGCCGGTCTTCCAGCAGCCGGGAGTCCTGACGGGCCTTGATGGCCAGCCGGTCCCGGTTTTCTGGATATCCGATTGCTGCACAATAATGGCGATTTTGGTTTTGTAGGACAGCACCGCCCGGACAATGATGTAAATGCCGCCCACCAGGACCAGGACCAGCAGCACCCACTTGAGTTGTGCCAGGGTGTGAAAACTGATTTTACCGATATATACCAGCAGGTCCGGCACCATCCAGTAAAGAAATGCCGCGACAATCACCGTGGCTCCCAGAGAATAGATATTCAGCCGGCCCAGGGTCGAAAACAGCTTTTCAAGCCGGGTTTCTTCAAAATCAAATTCCCTGGGTTCTCCATCGGTATCTCTTGTATCCGGTAATTTCTTCTTTGCTTGAAACACATCCTCAAATACCCGGACCACAAACGCGACAAAGAATATCAGCAACAACGGCACACAGATGGACAACGCAATCCAGGTTCGGGTGGGAAACGGTTTTTCCACCAGCACCCGGGACACGGTAAATCCTTCATCCTTAAAATTCTCGATGCCGGACACCCGCCTGAATTCAGCCAGGGCATCGGCATTGTAAATATCTTCATACACAAGGGTCTGGCCTGCATCATGCACCGTGACCCGGGTGTGGTTGGAGGCTGTCGCCATACAGACCACCAGAATGCCGAACTCGATCATGGCAAAAACCACAATAATATAAAACAATCCGGGAATCTTTTTTCAACCAGTTTGCGCAGTTTCTGTTCACTCATGGGATCCACTCATCCTTGTTTCATCAAATAGTCCTGGCATTTTCCCATATTCCGGTTTGTTTTGAAAGCCTGTTTTTATCTGTTGAATTCACGGAAAAAAGGTGCTAATAGAATTTGTTTCTTATCAGGCAAGACTCAACAAAACAACCAGCGGTAACAGGAGATAATTTTCAGGATGCGCGTGGTGTTCGTTTTCCGCCCCGGGCCAGTGCCACCTATGTGCCCTTAGGCATCGCGTCTCTGGCTTCTTATATTGAATTGGCAGTACCTGAAACACTAGTGCAGCTGATGGATCTGAACCTGGCCGCCTGGATCAAAATGACGAAGGATGATATTCAGGGCGGCGACCTGATCGATTTTGTCCGGGGAAACCGGGGCCGGTTTACTGACCCTGATCAGACGATTCATGTCAAATCGATCTGGGATCGGTTCAGACAGGAGTTCACCGCACTCGGGCGCCAGGCGGAAACCTTTCTGTCCACGGGGGAAACAGCCCCTGCCCTGCAGGCATTGCTGGACCGGCAGGTTCGATCGATTTTGGCCCAAGATCCGGAACTGGTGGGAATTTCCGTGCTGTTTCCGGAACAGATGCCGTTTGCCGCCGCCCTGGCACGGGTATTGGGGCAGTCAGTCCCGGGAACGACAGATCGCCGGTGCCGGATCGTGATGGGCGGGGCCATGATGTCGGCCCTGTCCGTGCCGGACCTGATGACCGCCGTGCCTGAAATCGATGCCGTGGTCACAGGCGAGGGGGAAGAGGCGGCAGCGGCCCTATGTGCCGGCACTGCCTGGCCGGAAATTCCCGGACTGATTTTCAGGCCGGGGGCGACCATTCAAACCAACCCCCGATCCCGGACAATATCGCTGAAACACCTGCCGGCCCCGGATTTTTCAAAACTGCCACTGGAACAATACTTCAACCCGGTTCCCGTGCTGCCGGTGCTGTTTTCCCGGGGATGCGCCTGGCGAAAATGCCGATTCTGTGCCCATAATTTTTCATTCGGGGGATACCGAAAAAAGCGGTGGACATATTTGTATCTGAACTGGAGAACTACCACCGAACCTTGGGAGTGACCCATTTTTATTCCGCAGATGAATACATTCTACCCAAAGACATGGACGTCATCTGTCAAGAGATTCTGGCCAGGGGGCTGTCCATCTTTTTTCATATCCTGGGCAAACCCACGGCTGACTGTACACCCGGCCGCCTGGCCCTGTGGTCCGCCGCCGGATGCAAATGGGTCGGATGGGGCATCGAAACCGGGTCCCAGCGCCTGCTGGACCTGATCAACAAAGGCACCTGTGTCACTGATATCCGGCGCGTGATCAAAGACTCGGCAGCTGCGGGCATCTCCAACATGGGTTGATGATTTTCGGACTTCCCACTTCCACCGACACGGACCTGGATCAGACCCTGACTTTTTTAGGCGACGTGTACGGGGATCTGGCCGGCCTGACCGCCAGTACCTTTGTGCTGTTCGATAAAACCTATTTCGCCAGAAATGCTCGTCAATACGGCCTGAAAATTATCGGTCCCGTTGATTTGTTTCACAGCAATCACACAGCGGTATCATCCGGACGTCTGAAGTTTCGGGAACGGGCTTCGGACGGATCCTGCAAAGTTCCGAGAGGAGCCATGGAAGTCTCCCGCTGGCAATATTACCGCAGATGGCTTGGAGAAATACCTTTGATGGAGCAACTGCCTCCGGAACATGTATTGATTCATGTCACGCCTGCTTTGACTTCTGCATCGATGTCCGATATAACACCCGTCAGACTGTGACCTTCCGGTCTGGATCACCGGAAGGTCACAACTTTTTTTTGCACGAAACGAATCAAAATACTGGAGACCTCAGGACATGAAAGAAATTGGGCACTTTCATGAAGCCATAACCCGGCTTGAGGATACTGTGGCCCGCATCCGACAGACCGGCCGAAAATCATCGGATACCCATGCTCTTTGGCACCTGAAGAGTGATTCACGCGGCAGGCGGTCATCCCATGCGGCTGTTTTCTTCCGGGCACGGCATCCTTGTGGGGGAAACCCATCTGCAGTCTTACTGCTGTCCGTTGGTCCGGGGCATCCTGGAAGACAGCCTGGCCGGCCGGCTGGATTTCCTGGACGGCACGGTGTTCCCCCACACCTGTGACTCCATGCAGCGGCTCAGCGATCTCTGGCGCATGAACGGCCGATACGAATTCTTTACCGACCTGGCACTGCCTGCCAAGCTGAACACCGCAGGCAGCGCCGCATATCTGGAATCCCTGCTGGCCCGGTGTAAAGCCGATTTGGAAACCGCATTGGAAACATCCGTCACCCATGCCGATCTGGCCGCATCCATTGACCTGTTCAACCGGATCCGCACCCACTTGTCCGCCATCCATGACTTTCGTTTCCACCATCCCGGACGGATCCGGGGATCCGACATGAATACCCTGGTCAAAGGGGCCATGATCATGGACAGAAATGAAGCCGCCACCCTTCTGGCAGATGTGGCCGCGTCTCTCCATCAACTGCCGGTACCGGACACGCCGGTCAAGCGGGTGGTCCTTGCCGGATCCATCTGTGACACTCCGGATCTGTCTGATGCCATAGAAACCGCAGGCGGGGCCGTGGTGGGCGATGATCTGTGCACCGGACAGCGATGGTACGGCCGGCTGGTGTCTGAAGACAAGCCGCCTCTGGCGGCCTTGGCCCATCGGTACCTCGAACGGGCGATCTGCCCGGCCAAACATGCGGGCCTGACCATTCGAGCCGACCATCTGGTCTCTCTGGTCCATCAGACGCAGGCCCAGGGGGTGATCTTTGTGATGCTCAAATTCTGTGACCCCCATGCCTTTGATTATCCATATCTCAAAGAACGCCTGGATGGGCAGGGCATCAAAAACATGGCCCTGGAAATGGATGACGGACACCATGCCCATGGCCAGTTTTCCACCCGATCGAACCTTTATTCAGATGCTATAGCCCAGGATCTTCTCATGCCTGAGGTACCAATCCCCCCCGAAATCAAGGCGCGAAAAAATGCGGGATCTGATGACCACTTATTATCTGGAAGCCTTAAGCGCAGCCCAGAACCACCGGCTGGTGGCATGGATCACGTCCGGCGGACCGGTGGAACCACTGGTAGCATGGATATCATTCCGGTGTATCCCGAAAATCACGGAGCCATGATCGGGGTCCGCCAAAATGGGGAAGACCTGTGCGCCAAAGCCGAAGATATGGGGTACAGCCCGGATCTTTGTTCCTACGCCCGGTCCGATATCGCCTGCGCCGTGGCCGGTGGCAGCCCCATCGGCGGGCTCCCCAAACCGGACATGCTCATCTGCTGCAACAATATCTGCGGCACGGTCCTCAAATGGTATGAAATCCAGGATAGATACTTCCAGGTGCCGCTGTTCATCCTAGACACCCCGGTCTGTCACACCCGGTATACGACTGAGATGGCAGATTATGTTCAAGCCCAGATCCATGAATACATCGCTTTTCTGGAACAGATAACCGGGAAAAAAATGGATCCGGACAAAATGAATGCGGTGGGCAAGTTGTCATATGAAGGCCAGCGCCTGTGGCAGCAGGTCCTGAGCACCACGGCCAGCAGGCCTTCCCCCATGTCCGCGTTTGACGCTTTTTTCTTTTTAGCCCTGATTGTGACCCTGCGGGGAACCCGGATCGCGGTGGATTTCTACAAAGAGCTGATCGCTGAACTGGAACAGCGCATCAAAGAAGGAATCGGTGTGGTGCCAGGTGAACCCATCGGCTGCTGTGGGACAACCTGCCGATGTGGCACCGTCTCAAATGGCTGTCGGACCGGTTTTCCGCCCACCAGGCCTGCCTGGTGGCCGACACCTATACCTCAGCCTGGTGCAGTGCATTGACCCACATTGACGTAAACAATTTCCTGGATTCCATGGCCCAGGCCTATACCCGGATCTATTTAAACATCGGAGTGGACCAGATGGCCGAAGAGGTACTGAAAATGATCCGGTTTTACGATGTCGACGGACTGGTCATGCACTCCAACCGGTCCTGCAAGCCCTATTCTTTCGGACAGATGGATATCATGAAGATTGTCCGGGAAAAAACGGGGATCCCGGTGCTCATGATCGAAGCGGACATGGTGGACCCCCGGTATTTTTCAGAGTTTCAAATGGAGACAAGGATCGACGCGTTCATGGAAATCGTCAAGCGCAAGGCAGGCCGGCCATGATTTTGCCGGCATCGATATCGGTTCCAACACGGCCAAGGCCGCCCTGATCAAAGACAAAACTCTTATGGGAACCCGGGTAATGCCCACCGGATACCACCACTTGAAGGCCGGCACCCGGGTGTTCGAAGACCTGCTGCAACAAACCGGCCTGTCCCGGTCCAATATCCGGGCCGTCGTGTCCACGGGATACGGCCGGGCCAGCATCGACTTTGCCGACAAAGCCATGACCGAGATCCTTTGCCACGGGGCCGGGGCGCATTTTCTGAATCCGGATATCCGCGGGGTCATCGATGTGGGAGGCCAGGATAGCAAGGCCATTGTTCTGAATAACCAGGGGCAGGTGGACAATTTTGCCATGAACGACAAATGTGCGGCCGGCACCGGGCGGTTTCTGGAAGTGATGGCCAATGCTCTGGAAGTGGCTCTGAATCAGATGGGTGCGGTGGGCCTGACGGCAGACCACCCGTCAAAAATCAGCAGCATCTGCACCGTGTTTGCCGAATCCGAAGTCATCTCCATGATCGCCCGGCAGGAAAAAAAGAAAACATCATCGCGGGTATCCATGAAGCCGCTGCAGCCCGAGTGAGGATTCTGGCCGCAAAAATTCGTCTTAAGGGACCGGTCATGATGACCGGGGGCGTGGCCAAAAACCCGGGCATGGTTGCGGCCCTGGAAAAACAGCTGAAACAGCCTTTGATCATCTCTCCCTCCTGTCAGGAAACCGGAGCGATCGGTGCGGCAATGCTGGCTTCCAGGCTATAGATATGGCTCCGGTTGATCTAAAAAAATAAAGGATGTGCCTTGGTTTATTCCATCACTTTCCAGCTGACACCGGAATGCGCCCGGAACCGGGCCGCCCAGGTCCGGGCCGCAGCCGGGATACTGAACTGTTCCGTTGATGACATTTCCGGCATCCGGATTCTAAGGCGCTCCTTGGATGCCCGGAGCAGGTCTCCGAAGGTGGTGCTGAAAGCGGAGATCTACGTTGGCGAATCCGCCCCCGCTTTATATGAACCGGTGATATTCCCGCCTGTGACCGGCAAGAAAACTGCAGTAATCGTGGGATCAGGTCCGGCCGGGCTGTTTGCTGCCCTGGAACTGATCCGCCATAACATCCGCCCCATTGTGCTGGAGCGGGGAAAAGATGTCACCTCACGGCGGTTCGACCTGAAAAAAATAAACCGGGACGGAATCTGCCATCCGGACTCCAACTACTGTTCGGCGAGGGCGGGGCCGGTACTTACAGTGACGGCAAGCTTTACACCCGGGCCACCAAGCGGGGCAATGTCCGGGAGATCCTGGCCCTGCTGGTGCAGCACGGGGCCTCCCCGGACATCCTGGCGGACGCCCACCCCCATATCGGTTCAAACCGGCTGCCAAAAATCATCACCGCCATCCGGAAAACCCTCCTGTCCTGCGGTGGTGAAATCCATTTCAATACCCGGATCACCGGCCTGATTCTGGCCGGTGACCGGATTCATGGGGTCACCACCTTGACCCGGGAATTTTTATCCCCGGCCGTGGTCCTGGCCACGGGTCATTCGGCCCGGGATATCTATTATCTGCTGGACAACCTGGGAATCCGGCTGGAAGCCAAACCCTATGCCATGGGGGTCCGGGTGGAGCATCCCCAGGCCCTGATCAATGAAATGCAGTATGGCCGGCATTCAGGCAACCCGCATCTACCGGCCGCCCGTTATGCATTTTCCGGCCAGTTTAACGGCACCGGGGTGTATTCCTTCTGCATGTGCCCGGGCGGCATGCTGGTGCCAGCGGCCACCGCACCCGGAGAGCTGGTGCTCAACGGCATGTCCAGTTCCGCCAGAAACCTGGCGAACGCCAATGCCGGCATGGTAGTCACCGTGGACGACAGATTGTGGCGGCACCACCAAAAACATAGTCATTTTGCCGGACTCGCCTTTCAGCAGGAGATAGAGCAAAAGGCCTTTTCCGCCGGCGGCAGCACCCTGGCTGCCCCGGCC
>LQAG01000354.1_pt1 | contig 14665 bp, 16 predicted proteins | sample 1535801 | NCBI WGS metagenome assembly LQAG01 (sample SAMN04331584, study PRJNA305678) | bioreactor metagenome | isolation source: bioreactor_3 inoculated with Wadden Sea sediment 1st replicate of a... | place: Germany:Bremen | reverse complement strand
TTATTACTTGTTTGGGGTCAATAGTCCCTTGCCGCCCATGTAGGGTCTAAGAACTTCAGGAATGTTAACTGAGCCATCTTCATTTAAGTTGTTTTCAAGGAATGCAATCAGCATTCTTGGGGGTGCAAGAACTGTGTTGTTTAGAGTGTGCACAAAACCTTTACCGCTATCACCTTTACGGCGAATCTTCAGACGCCTTGCTTGGGCATCTCCCAGATTAGAACAGCTACCAACTTCAAAGTATTTTCCCTGTCTAGGGGACCAAGCTTCCACATCAACAGATTTTACTTTAAGGTCGGCTAAATCGCCAGAACAACACTCTAGAGTTCGCACTGGAACATCAAGAGATCTGAAAATATCAACGGTGGATTGCCAGAGAACGTCGTACCATTTTTTGCTTTCTTCTGGCATGCAGACAACGATCATTTCCTGCTTTTCAAATTGATGAATTCGATAAACACCGCGCTCTTCAATGCCGTGGGCGCCTTTTTCTTTTCTAAAGCATGGTGAATAACTTGTGAGTGTATGAGGTAAAGTTTCTTCTTGAACAATGGTATCAATATATTTTCCAATCATTGAGTGTTCACTTGTACCAATCAGGTATAGATCTTCTCCCTCGACTTTATACATCATGGCATCCATTTCGGCAAAACTCATTACACCTTGAACCACTTCGCTCCGAATCATATATGGGGGAATGCAGTAAGTGAAGCCCTTATCGATCATAAAATCCCTTGCATAAGAAAGCAGGGCGCTATGGAGTCTTGCAATGTCTCCCATGAGGTAGTAAAAACCACTGCCAGCCACTTTTGCAGCGCTTTCAAGATCCACACCTGAAAATGACTTCATCAAGTCAATGTGATAGGGCACTTCAAAGTCTGGTACCAGAGGTTCTCCGAATTTTTCTATTTCCACATTTTCTGTATCGTCTTTACCAATAGGGACTGTATCGTCAATGATGTTTGGAATTTTCATCATAATTGCTGTGACTTTCTCATCGAGCTCTTTCTGTCCAGTTCAAGTTGAGCAAGTGTTTCAGCATTTTTGCAACTTGATTCTTAATGTCTTGGGCTTCTTCTTTTTGACCCTGACCCATTAGTTTGCCAATTTGCTTAGACAAAGTGTTTCGACTTGCACGAAGATCATCCACCTTTGCGATTGTCTCTCGTCGCTTTACATCAAGTTCAAGGACTTTATCAACAAGTTGAACTTTATCATGCTGGAACTTCTTTTTCATGTTCTCTTTAACTAGGTCAGGGTTCTCTCTTACCAATTTAATATCAATCATTTTTAGACTCCTCTCATGCTGAAATAATAAAAAACTCTTTTATCCCTAATATATGGGACGAAAGAGTTCCGCGTTGCCACCCAAATTGTCATAAGACCACTTGATTATACTTTATAGGGTATAAACCTTGCCAGCTCAGAAAGTGGAAGGACTGATCGTTACACTGATTTTCACCGGTCATCAGCTCTCTAAAGAAACTTGCAGTCGTATTTTTCATCTATGCTGGTTATTATGTAGTTCAAAACAGCTCATATGTAAGCATTTGATTGACTAAATTATACAGGGTGAATGGCCGATTGACAATACTTCTTTTGCAATTATCAGAAAATTCTTGAAGGCTGTTTGACTTCCTCTTTGCCTTATCAAGACATTATGAATGAATTTTGATAAGAGCCTATAGATAAAAGTGAAAATGAGGGCTTTTGAAAGGTTACACGATTGATTTTAAGAGAATATGAAATGCCTGGCTGAGAAAAGCGTCAATGGAAAACTAGAAGTGAATATATTGGGTCGAAATCATTGACGTTTTTGAAAACTGCCTCATACTAGACTATAGAATACTATTTAGGGGGTGGATGTTTTGAAGGTCAAATTAAAACTATTTGGAGTCCCGAAGATTATACTTAATGAAGAAGCCGTAGAATTTCCATTTAAAAAAGCTGAAGCCATATTCTTTTATCTTGCCATTCAAAAGAGAGTCACAAGGGACGAACTTGTAAACTTGTTTTGGAGCGAGCTGAATGAGGCACGGCCAAAAAAAAATTTAAGAAACGCCTTGTATCAAATTAAGAAGACCCTTGGGGAAGAGGTGCTATACACCCCCAAGCGTTCAATTGTTGAAATTTCCAGTTCAAGTTGACTTAAAATAGATGTAAGCGACCTATTAGACAAAGAGAATCTCGAAATCTATACAGGCCCTTTTTTACAAGGCTACAACGTAAAGAATGCAGAAAATTTCGAAGACTGGATATTGGGCTATAGAGAGTTTTGTCGTGAGCGATTCACAGAAATGGCTTATGATCAAGTTGAAGATGGCGCTTCAGAAAATGTGGGGGACATCATTAGAATTATGTCCATTGTCATAAAGGTTGACCCCTATGACGAAAGAGCCTATAGGATCATTATGCAAGCCTATTCTGATTCTGGTCATATGAACAAGGCCTTTAAAATATTTCAGTCATTAAAAACCCTTCTCAATGAAGATTTGGGGGTCGAGCCAGATGTTGAGACCAAAAGGGTCTTTGAAAGGCTGGCTATGCAGAGGGAAGAGGAAGCAGAAAATAAAGCTTCAACAGAGATGTATGGTCGTAAACAAGAAATGAACCAGCTCCTAAAGGTTGTTAAAAACTTTAAGAACAATTTGAAATTCAAATCTATCCTTGTCGAAGGGGAAGCCGGTATAGGCAAGACGACCCTCAAGCAGTCATTTGTTGAACATGTCGAAAAAGAAAATTTTCAGACCATACAAGTGGTTTGCTATCAGTCAGAGTCACATTTTTACTTAAAACCTTGGCATGCAGTCATGGAGCAGTTACTCGAGCTCTCAACTAAAGAAGGCATTGTATGGCCACCAAACTGGAAACGAGAGCTTGTTCGAGTGTTCCCATCATTTGCGACAGCTTTTGATGAAGTGCTTGACGAAAATGAAATAAGTCAGAGCCTGCAAGTTCATTTACTGGAAGACATCATTCAGGGCTTATTTGAAATGTTGTCAGCCAAAGGTAAAATTGTTTTGGTTGTTGATGACATTCAGTGGATGGATGAAATGAGCCTTTCCATATTGACGAACCTTCTTTTACAATACGGTCGAGACAAGGTGCTATTTGTCGGGCTTTCAAGGAGTGGAGCTTCGAATAAGGTCAGACGAATGAAAGCCACGCTTTTAAGGGGTGGCAATGTTGATGTGGTTTATCTTTCAAGATTTAGCAAAGCTGACATTAAGGGGTTTTTGGAGACAATTGAGCCAGGTTTAAACGATGATCAGATTTTAAAGAATATATTTGAACAGACCGAGGGCAATCCCTTCTTTATAAAAGAGTATGTGTATGCCCTTAAGAAAAGTGAAGACGTGAATATGACGCCTGCCATGAGAAGCATCATTGAAGGACGATTTAATGACTTATCCGAAGAAGCGTCAAAGTTACTTGATCTTGTAGCGTGCTTTACTGACAAAATTGAGTTTGGCGCACTGGGGCAGTCAGTGGAAAGATGATTTGGTCCTTCTTGAAAGTTTGGAAGAACTTCAGAACAGCTATATACTCATTGAAGGGGAGGAAGAGGGACAGTTTGTCTTCTCCCACCACAAGTTGCGTGAATATATATATGACAATATGAATGTGACAAAGCGAAAAAATTCTACATTTGAAGGTTGCTGAGTGGTTTGCCTTACACTCCGATGAAAAGGGATACGAACGGGCCATATACCACTATAGAAAAGCTGAAGAGTTCATTAAGGCCATGAAGTACCATTTGATTTATATTGAGGGTTTTTTGAATTTTGAGCATGAACTCTATCCAGTTATAGATTTAAATGTTGAATCAAAAACTGTGCGCTTAGTTGACAACAATAGGGTTATGACTTGGTTTAAAGAGGCTGAAAATGATTTAGACGGTTTAAAAAGAAGCAATAAGAATCCAAAAGAAGTGGATCGTTTAATCATGAGGTTGCTGCTTATGCAGGGGCGTTATTATATTCGTGAGGGACATTATGAGGCGGGGCGAAAAGCCATTGATGAGCTTATACAAATCACCGGTGTCTATAGAGAGTATGACTTCATGTTAAAAGGTATTAGACAGCTAATTAATTATGCGGTACAGACCTATGACGAGAAACTCATGATGCAGTGGATAAAAAAAGGCCTTAAATATACTAGAGGTCTATAATGATCAGGAAGAAGAAGCGATGATAAAAAGGCTTAAAGGTCTGGCCATGATCATGATGCATCGATATGATGAGGCAGAGTTGCTTTTGAAGGATGCCATTAAGATTTTCAAATCCATTGACGACCGCAGAGGACGTTACAGGCTTAATATTGCAGCGTGTCACAATTATTTAGGCGATTTGCATCGCATACAGAAAAAATATGAAGATGCCATGAAAAGTTATGAACTTGCCATTGAAATTAGTGAGCTATCAGGTGTTTCCAGATGTACGTCAATATTTTTGACCAATGCAGGGCAAACTGCCTATGAATCAGGTCATCAGAATGAAGCCATTTCATACTTTGAAGAAGCTATAAGACAGTTTGAAGTGTATGGTACAGTTTGGAAACGAGCCATAGCAGAGGGGTATATGGCCCTTATTAAGCTAAGTGCAGATAAGATTGAAGAGGCATATGACCACTTGGAGTTGTCTAGCATGTACTCCAATAAGCTTATGAACCCTTATTCCCTTGGAATATTCAACAAAATGCGTGCAGAGTTTAAGAAAAAGGCAGTGGAAAAGAACATTCACGACTTGCCCGAAATCATTGCAGACATACCTGAGGTTTATATGAGAGTGGCTCAAGAGCACTTTAGGAAATCCCGTTCAGAATTTGAAATGAATCTTCTGTGAGAAAGACCTTGAAGGATGGTATATATAGCTTAGAGCAGGAGGTGGTTCTATGAGATTGGTGTCTGTTGACAATATAGAGGAAGATGATATTCTTGGTAAATCCATATATTCGACTGATGCAGCTCTTTTACTATCAGCAGGTGTTAAGCTTTCACCTCTTATGATCAAAAGCCTTAAGAAGAATAGTATTTATTATATTTACATGAAGATGAACTTTCCCATGGTATTGAACCCGTATCGGTTATTCCAGATGAGCTCAAGATCAAGTCTGTGACTAAAAATTGAAAAAAATTATGAAGAAAACTTTTGCAAATGGAAATATGTCCAAAGGCAATATGATTGACCAGGCTATCATTGGTGAATACCGAAATATTGTAAAAGAATTATTTGACACCCTAGTAGACATGCCTGATCGGCTCTACAATATGGTTGAACTTATGGGAACAGATATGTATACCTATGCCCATAGTGTCAATGTAACAGTTTTAAGTATTGTGCTGGGACTGGCTCTTAAAATCGACCACGAGAAAATTAAGCATATGTCCATTGGTGCCCTCATGCACGACATCGGTAAAATGTGTATTCCTGAATCAGTCCTCAATAAACCATCAAGACTCACACAGGAAGAGTTTGAAAAGGTAAAGACCCACGTGAAATGGGCTATGAACTGGTTCAAGATGATATAACTCTATCAGGCATTAGCAAACAGATAATTTATGGACATCATGAAAGACTCGATGGCTCAGGGTATCCCAGAGGGCTTAAAAATGAAAATATCTCTGTCTATACCAGGATCGTTAGTATATGTGATATGTTTGATGCCATGACTTCGGATCGGGTATATCAGAGAAGTATGCCTGTTTATAAGGCCCTTGATGTAATGATGGCTGAAGCCATTATGCGGATCGATGCGGACCTGCTAAAGGCACTTATAGATAACGTGGCAATATATCGACCTGGGGAGACGGTTCTTTTAGAGGATGGTCGAAAGGGTATAATTGTTGATGTAAGAAAAGGTTATACGACAAGACCGATTATAAGAATTATTGAGGATCCACTGAATCAGCCACCATATGAAATAGACCTTAAATATGATCTTTCCGTTTTCATTAAGGAGACGGTGGCCAGATAATAGAATTGATCAATAAAACCCCCTAAGTTCTAGTCTTAAGAACTTAGGGGGTTCTTTGCTTCATAGTGATGTGTTTTCAGAAATATTGGTAGCTTACTCAATCACTGTCATAACTCTTCGACGGGGTTTCTTGGTGGGCTTTTCAGATCAAGCGATTCAGGCACACCCAGTGGTGTCATACAAGCTAAGCTGTAGCCTTCTTTTTTAAAACCAACAATATCTTCAATTTGCTTTGCTGCATAGTTGCAGCCAGTCATCCAGCATCCGCCATAGCCCATATGTGCAGCAGCAAGTTGAAGGTTTTGCATTGCAGCGCCAATGTTTTGAATGCCAGGTGCCGGCTTTAAGAAGGCATGAATTTCATCCATATCTGCTCCAGAGGCTTTAATGAGATTAAGACCTGTTGCAGGATATGGACCAGAAAACACCAGAAATAACCACAGGTGCATTTCTAAATACTGTATGATATTTGATCATTTTTGAGAATTTTCTATCAGCATCACTTTCAGCATACTCTGATAGTTTAATATTTCTGTCTTCAACAGCCTTAGCCATTTTCTCGATCATATCTCTACTTTTCACAACGACAAAGTGCCAATTTTGAATATTTTGCCTGATGGCGCAAGGGTAGCGGCCTTTATAATCTTTTCAATGTCCTCTTGGGGAACCTCTTCATCTTTAAACTTACGAACGCTGTGACGCTTTGCGAAAAATTCTAGCGTTTTCATAATGAACCCTCCTATTATGGCCTGTTTATATGTATAGTCTTTCATAAACCAGTGTATGACACAATAATAGGATTGGCAATAGTTGAAAAGGTATTATTGTCATATGCCTATATCTTTTGACCATAACTGTGTAAAATTCATCTTGTCATAGTTTTGGCTTGTAGAGATAGACATGTCAATTTAATACATTTTTAATTACTGGTATATGGTATTAATGTATTATAATTAGACATTGGAATAGGGATGAATCCAGTCACATTCTGTTTAACATAATATAATTATGTATTCTATCATCTGACAGAATAGACTTTAATGACTCCATAAGTGGTTCATTTACTATTTTGTTATACGATCCATTATGCGATTCAAGTGGATGCTTTTGAAGTAAGACTAGAAAGAAATGATTAGAAGGGACCAGATTAATATGCAGATAAAATTCAATCATTTAGAGTGCTCGTTTTGTGGCTTTTTAAGCAGACAAAGTCAATTTTTCTGTAGTAAATGCGGCAATGACCTTAAATATGCTAAAACCATACCTGTCCCTTTAGGACAGATTTCAAAGTATCAAGAAATATATAGAAAGCCCTCTCAATCACTTTTGCTTGATGATTCAGATGGTTTTAATGCAGAACGCATTTACAGGCAGCTCGTTCAACTGAGTTCAAGTGACAGTGTTCGGTCCGACTTATGGCAATGTGGTAGAGAAATGAGTATAGAAACCAAGAACTTTACACTGACCAATATTCTATATTTTATCTTATCCTTCGGGCTTGTTTTCAATTCAGGAGCGAGTGGGGCACAGGGGCGTGTTTTACATATACACCTTTCTATTAATTGTGTATGGGCTATACAGACGTCTTAGTGCAGATAAGGATGGAGACACAATCCTTATCAGTGAGGATAAAATTAGAAGTCTACATAATGAACAGCCGCAATAATATAAAAGTTGCAATCTATTGCCTGGAAAGACATAGATAGATTTTTTATAAGTGGTGACACAGAGACTATGAGACTGTGTCTTGAAGCACAAGACGGGTCAAAGTCATTTAAATTTCCAGTTTTTCATAAATCAAAAAGAACCATGATGCTAAACGCAGTGGGCATCATGGCTCATAAGAATGAAATTATGGTTGAATGAATTATTTTTGGGGGGCATTGGTATAAAGACTGATGTCCTCTTTGCATACGCCTGAAAATTGGGATTGTCGGCATATCTCTTTTCTAGGAGAGGCACACCGGAAATATAGCGAACAAGTATGGTGATTGTTAGTGGTCCAAGTATAACTGTGGCAGGTGCACCATAGCTAAGAGCCACTAAAAAAGATTCCCCACCATAGGGTGGCTTCCCCAAAATAGTTTGGGTGCCGGGTGAATTTCCAAAGACCTGACTGCATGACCTGGTCTCTAGAGCTTCTATTTGCAACAAAATCTTTGAGCTGTTGATCTCCAATGGTTTCAAATAATAGGCCAAAAAGGAATATGAATGTTCCTAAAAACAAGAAATTGGGTCTATAAAGTGGACTGGATGCACCTGTAATAGGAAGAGAAACCAAGTATTGAAAGCCTGCTTGTAGGAGAAACACCCGAACATAGGCATTTAATTTAATGTTCTTGCCCCAATTTTTTCGCATTTCTTGATAGCGATAATCTTCTGGCTTGCCAATGTTACGTTTTGCGATATGAAAAAACAACCTCAGACTCCAAAGTGTCACAAGCACAGGGATGGTTATAGCATACTCTGATGCGCTGAAAAAATATTGACCCCAGGCTATAAGTGCAAAACCTGGTCCCCAGGCTATGTCGACAATAGAGTAGTTGTCAATTTTTTGAGCCCATAGAAAGATCGCCGAAAAATATACAAAAACGATTATAAGACTGATCAAGTAACCATTCAATAGATTCACCTCACTTTACCTTGTATCCAATACCGACCGAGCCTTGTCCCACAAAAGCAGCTACAACGGAAGAAACTTCATTGATAAAACAGGCGATTTTCCAGTGATGTCTTCCATAGCTTTAGCATAGGCTTTTGCATCCTGTAGATTGTCACTGTGAACAATAACGTAGTTTTCAATTTCATGAGACTTTTCAATACGTTGCAGTATTTGCTTCATGCTTCTTTCCCGGCAAACAATGCCCTTGCCGTCCTTGTTGATAGATATGATGACTTTTAGGTTGAACATGTTGGCAATACTGCCTAGTATTTTGGGAACACGACCACTCTTTGTGGCATAATAAAGGTCTGGAATTTCAACGTGAATGTGGTATTTATCCAGAGTCTTATCTAGGGTGGATAGAATTTCTGTTGGTGAAAGACCAGATTCAATCATTCTAATAGTGTCATGTAAAATCAGTCCCTGACACGCGGAGTTGGTTTTAGAATCAAAAATATGGAGCCTGCTGGAATTAATCTTGTCTGCGGATAGCTTTACCTTGTCATACAGCCCGCTCATTTTGCTGGATACAAATATGCCTATTACAAAATCGAAATGCTCCAGCATAAATTTCAATGATTTCTCAATGAAGTATTCACCAGGTTGTCCGGATGAAGGGTGGACGCTTGCTTTTTGAATCATTTCATGGAGATTTTCTCCATCGACCGTATAGCGGTCAACATAGGTGTTTCCATCGACAATGAGCTGAAGGGGAATTCGCAGCACTTGATAATTTTCTATCCATTCATCAGGTAGGTCTGCTATGGTATCTGTTATGACGCCGATACGGAGTTTAGATTTCTCTGTGATATTATTTTGAATGACCATATCATCAATTTTCGCTTTTATAAGGGTTCCACGACTGGACAAATATTCGGATATTCTTTTGGCGTGTCAGTATGACAATGGATTTTTGTAAAATCGTTGTTCTTTTGAATGACAAGAGAATCAAGTTTGTCATCGAAGTTCTTTTTAAAGTGCTTCTCAAAGGCCTCATTAAGGTTTTCCACTAGAAATTCACTGCAATATCTATAGGTTAATTGCCCAGTATTTTTGTGGATTTTAGGGAGGGCAGATATTGTTTTGTGAATCAGGTGGGTGGCTGTTGTATCGAGAAACTCTAGTATGCCTTCAAGAAAGTATATGAATCCGAGGGCACCTGCATCGACCACATCAGCCTCTTTTAGAATGGAAAGTTGATTTTTGGTATTCATTAAAGACTCTTGCGCATGACCAAATGCATCTTTTAATATGTCCTTTATGTCCTTGTTATCTGTGGAGTTATTCAGTAAGTAGTTTGACCAGTCCTGCATAACTGTCAGCATAGTTCCCTCTTCTGGGGATGAAACAGACCGGTAGGCGTATTCTGTAGCGACGCCTGTGGCTATGGCAAATTCCTTTGGTGTAAGGGCTTTTTTATGACGCGTTTCTTCAGCAAGCCCATTTAAATAAGAAGCAAAAATTGTACCTGAGTTGCCAAAACTGTCCTCAGAAGCCACTTGTGAGATGGACCCCAGGGTCTGTCCCAAATGCTCATGTCTATAAGACTTTGCAATGATGCATTTCATTGTGTAGGATAGATTGCTTCCTGTATCACTATCTGCAACGGGGAACACATTTATATCATTTAAAATGCGTTCGTTAGAAATAATTCTCTTTGCACCGTTTATTATGAAATCGTAAATATCGTATCCTGTAATTTTTGTTATCACTCATATAAGCACTCCTTATTTATTATGTCTTGCGTGAATATATACCCAAAATAAGGGCATATATTATATAATGTTTGTAATATCGAAGTTTTTTTACATATCTATATGAATAACACTGCAATATAATCAGGCCTAAGGGTCTTTTGTTTTTGCAGGATCAGTATTTTAAAGCCTTGAGATTTTTCAGTCTATTTTTACATACGAGAGGAGAACACATGACTAAATTTGAAAAGCCAACGGTGGTTATAAGTAAATGTATTGAACATGACCACTGTCGATATGATGGTTCTATGATTACCAGTGAAGTGGTAAAGATGTTAAAACCATATGTGAATTTTGAAACAGTATGTCCAGAAATGGCTATTGGTCTTCCATCACCAAGAGAGGCCCTGCGGATTGTTCGATTGGAAGATAATAAGGATAGACTTGTGTTTTCACAAAGTGGTGCAGAGAAAACAGAGGATATGGTTGCGTTTTCAGATACCTTTTTACAAGGCCTAAAGAGGCCGGAAATTGATGGGTTTATTTTAAAGCATAGGTCTCCTTCTTGCGGGATGAATGATGTAAAGATCTACAAGGGTCCAGGAAAATCAAATATTATTCCTGGCAAAACAAATGGAATATTTGGATCGAAGGTCCTAGAATACTACCCCAATGTGCCAGTGGAAAATGAAGGCAGAATGCGCAACTATAACTTGAGAGAAGCCTTTCTTATTGGTATATTTGCCATTCGAGGCTTTAAAACGGTCAAGTACAGTGGTTCGATGAAGGACTTGGTTAAGTACCATGCCAACAATAAGTATTTGTTTATGGCACTCAGTCCTGGTCACTTAAAAACCCTAGGTAAAATTGTTGCAAATCATGAGAAATTGGATTTGAAGCCCTGACAGAAACATACGAAGAGACACTTATTAAGCTCCTTCTTCAACCTATGGGATAGGGGGAGGAATATTAATGCGATCTTCCACGTGTTTGGCTACTTTAAAGAGGTCTTATCCAGTGAAGAAAAGGCGTATTTTCTTGAGTGTTTAGAAATGTATAACAAGAAAAAAGTCCTTTTAGTATGTTGCTGGGGCTCTTAAGAAGCTGGAGTATACGGTTTAATATTGAATATTTAAAAGATCAGACGATATTTGAGCCATTCCCAAAAGAGTTGTTTGATGTGACTGATAGTGGTAAAGGGCTTTAAGAAGATTATAATCACCAACAAAAAACGATGCATAAGGTTTATATGCAGTAGGACTCAAGTTTTATTCTATATTCAAAAGTTTTTATGGAGAAATGTTAAAAAATAATATAATAACATTGGTGATTATATGAATAAGATGGAAATTGAAAATAAGAGAAATACTAGATGAAGCTGTTCGTGTGAATCATGAGCAACCGCAGGTCGCAAAGGACCTTTGTTTTCGTGCATGAAAATCGCCAAAGAAGAAGATAATTATCAAATGCAGGGCGAAGTTTACCTACAGTTGATCAAAGCCTACCGCTTAATGTCTTCTATGAGGACGCACTAGACTGCGCAGATTCTGCTAGAAAAATATTCACAGCACTCCGAGATGATGAGGGCCTTATGCGCCTTAATAATCTTATCGGTGTGCTTTATTTTTACAATGGTATTTATGAGTTGGCCCTAAGACACCTAGATGTGTCTTACCTGTCTGCTGAGCGCCTTAACAATAAACGGCTTATGATGGCAACCTTGAATAACATCGGTGAAGTGAAAAAGAAAGCCGGCGATCTAAATGAAGCCATGGAAATCTATAATAAAAGCTTGGAAATGGCAAAAGACAATAAATTGAGTGTTTATTATGGTGTCATCATTCAAAACATTGGTGATGTACATATGCTAAGAGGTGAACTTGAAAAAGCGGAAAAATGCTTTCATGAGGCCTACTCGAGTTTTGTGGAGGAGAGTGAGACAGCAAATTTGAGCGAGCTCTTCTTAAATCTTGGCAGACTATACTTAAAACAAAATGATCCTGAAAGGGCACGATCCTATTTTGAAACAGCCATTGTGCGTTTGGAAAAAGTACAAAACAAGTTTTATATTTTGGATGCTCTTATTGAGATGCACAAACTAGACAAAATTGAAAATCCTGAATTAGCTTTATCTCATCTTATTAAAGCGAGAAAATTGGCTTCACAGGGTCGAATCGAGTTAAAACTTAGTGAAATAGAACTCCACTTGAACAAATATTATGAAGAGGAAAGTGACTACGAACGCGCCCTTTATCATTTCAAAAGATATCATAATATTGTTCAAAAACTTGAAGCGAATAAATTTGATACTGAAACTTAAAATACTCAAGCTCGAAAAAATGTCGGGGGCAAGTTACGACTCGAATCAAACTGTTTATAACATTGTTAACGATGAAATTGAATTAGAAAAAGAGAAGCTGAAAACACTTGAAAAAAATAAACTCCGACTTAACCTATCAGGCCTTTTATGACAATCTCACTAAGTTGGCGAATCGACATAAAAATTGATAAAGAGCTCAACAAAATTTCTAGAAGAACCAATGGGGCTGACAAGGGTCAGAGTCTTGGAATATTCATGCTGGACATTGATCATTTTAAGTTGGTAAACGATCATATGGGACATTTATTCGGAGATAAATGCCTCGAAAGCATTGGGGAAAACACTAGAAAAAATTGGCAGACAAGTATAATGCTTTTGTTGGTCGCTATGGCGGAGAAGAATTTATATTTATCAAAGAAAAATTGGATTTATTCACGGCCAACAGTATTGCACATGAGTTAAATCAAGCTGTACGTAAGCTGAATATCTTCTATAAAATTGGAAAAGAAGACAAGCGCCTCACAATTAGTGTTGGTGGATTATACTGCGAGAGCATCAGGACCTTTGACAAATTGTCAGTACTGGAACTTGCAGACAAAGCCCTTTACATTGCCAAGGCTGAAGGTCGTGACAAGGCAGTTTTACATGTTCATGAGTGTGAGAATGAAATATCACTAACAAATTATATGAATGCATAGAGAATCATCTGTGGTAAAACAAGAGTAAAGCTCAAGTTCTTATTACAGGTGATTTTTATTTTTGAATATATATTGGAAAATAAGATACAGGCTGTTACTATTAGTAGTGTAGTTGAAAAGTATAGCTGCACTCTTTGACGCCGAGACTTTTAAAAGTTAGATGTTGATATTTGGCTTGGAGCACCTGACCAACGGCCATTGAAAAGGTGCCTTGTGCAAAAAAAGCGGTGGGGGATTCTATGAAATATGAACTCATGATAAAGGCCATTAGATCTATTCTTCAATGAAATTGAAGAAGGGGTACATATGTTGATAAGGATGGGGTAACCTTGGTCTACAATGATTCAATGGAAAAAATTGAAGGTCTTGAGAAAAAAACAAGTTGTGGGCAAACATCTTCTTGATGTCTTCCCGAATTGGACCAAGGAGAATTCCACCCTGTTAACAGCACTTGAGAACCAGCAGGCCATAGTTAAAGAACATCAAACCTACCTGAATTTAAAGGGTAAAAAAATAAAGAACAAACAATACAACATATCCTGTATATAGTGGAGACACTCTTATAGGTGCTGTAGAAATTGCCAAGGATTTGACGGAAGTGTCCAATCTGTCAGAGGAAATCATTTCCCTTAGGCAACAGCTTATTAAACCTAAGAGGAGATCAAGTACAGGCAAGCAGTATTACTCATTTGAAAATATTGTAGGTCGAGAAAAATGTATACTCGAAGCTATTAAGATTGGTCAAAGGGCGTCTGGCACTGTATCTAGTGTTATGATCATTGGGGAGACTGGAACTGGGAAAGAATTGTTCGCACAAAGCATTCACGAAATGAGTGACAGGGTGGACAAGCCTTTCATAGCCCAGAACTGTGCTGCCATACCGGAATCTCTTCTTGAAGCCATACTTTTTGGGGCGACCAAGGGGAGTTTTACAGGTGCCCAGGACAGACCGGGTCTTTTCGAACAAGCCGATGGCGGCACCCTCTTTCTTGATGAGATCAATTCAATGCCGATTCCACTCCAGGCCAAAATTTTGAGGGTTCTTCAAGAAAGCTATGTGAGAAGAATTGGAGGCCAAAAGGATATTCCTGTAGATGTACGCATTATAGCGGCGTCCAATGAGGATCCGAGGACACTTGTAGAAGAGGGGCTTTTCAGAAAAGATTTATACTACCGTATTAATGTGATCCAGCTAAGGATTCCATCATTAAAGGAAAGGGCTGGAGATATTTCTTTGCTGGTAGACCATTTTATTAGAATGTATAATCAAAGGCTTGGTAAAGATGTATGGATGCTGTCACAAGAAATTATGGAA
>LQAG01000353.1_pt1 | contig 14679 bp, 22 predicted proteins | sample 1535801 | NCBI WGS metagenome assembly LQAG01 (sample SAMN04331584, study PRJNA305678) | bioreactor metagenome | isolation source: bioreactor_3 inoculated with Wadden Sea sediment 1st replicate of a... | place: Germany:Bremen | reverse complement strand
TACAAGGGTTTCCAAGCTTTTTGTCTCTTACAACTGTCAAAGACGGGAACTTACCTGCCATCATCCTCCCAGTGTCTGAAGTAATCACTGGAGATGACCATCGTCACTTGTTATCATCCAATCATATGACTTCAAGATTGTTGATATTAGATACTTCACGCGTGATCGGAATGGTTACATGGAGATTGAAGCCTTCACCGTCCGGTGATCCGCAGGAGAAGAAGCCTTCCAGTTCATTGACCCTCTGTTCCATACCCTTGATGCCATTGCCTTTGACCAGTTTCATACAACCTGCACCATTGTCCGCAATGATGATGTCCACGGACTCTTCAGCAAACCGGACAGCAATGGTTATTCTCGTCGCTTTTCCATGCCTCAAGGCATTGGTCATGCTTTCCTGACAGATCCGATAGATTGTATCATAGTGGGCCGGTTTGATGCTGACTGGATAATGATTGGTTATCAGTTCAACCTCCACACCTGAAACGTAAATTCATCTATCAAAGCATTCAAGTCTTCAATGATCATCTCCGTCACGATTGTTGATTCCTTTTTCTTTGTCAACGACAACTTCAACTCATTCAGACCGTTTCTCGTGACCTCCATTGCCTGACGTACTTTTTCCTTCGCAAATTCAGGCTTGCTTTCGAAAGAAGAGCGTACATTTTCAAGCAATGTTATCACAAGTGTCACCGAATGACCAAGTATGTCATGCACTTCCTTGGATGCTCGGTTCCTCTCCTGTTCAATGACCAAACGCTTACGGACAGAAATATTCTCGTTAAGCTGAACATTGATTGTATGAAGCTCCCTATTCTTATCCTCCAGCTTTTCAAGCAGTGTGTGGTATTCTGTCATATCGATGAGTTTGATGATCATACCTGTGAATTCACCATGTGAAGAATAAGTTTTCTGAAGGCTGAGTATCAAGTGAATTCTTTCAGAACCAATATTGGCAACGATGTCGGATTGCGTCTCCGACAGATGGGAATCCCTGAACTTCCTATACTCCCTGACAATCTCTTCATAATCAGACAGAAAATCCTTCATTTCTGCAAAAAGCATACCAAACTTACTGTACTTTCTAAGACAAGTATATGGTTCCACCATTTCAGACAGTTTCCTGTTATATTCGATAATCCTGTCATCCTTATCAAGAATGATGACACCCTCATACAGATTTTCCAGAATCATCTGGCGAGTCATCAGTTGTATCTCATAATAATTGCTCCTGAATGCGGCAATACCGAAAGACAGAATCATGACATTGAACGAAATCGGTGTAAGATCTATCGGTAGGAAGAATACGTCCGATACATAGATTACGTTGATGAAAAGGGCATCGCAAGTCCCAAAGCAAGCATCAGCTTGTCCCGCCTGCTGTAACTCTTATTGACCTGGCTGGTGACAATAAAGAGAATGCTGACAATGACAAGCATATAAGAAAACAGAGTATGAAAATAGAACACAGGCCCCTTGATGGTTCCTTCCATATCAATCACTCTGAAGAAAAGCCGATGATAGTCATTGGTGAACAGCATCAAATAATTACCAGTGGCAATCATCAACAGGACTCCATGGACCTTCTTGTCAATGATCCGCTTGTATTTATAGATATAAGCAAATCCAAGCAATTCAACAGAGAAAAAGCAGATTCCAAAATACTCGACCATTTTCCAAAACCTGAGTGACTCAAAATCAGGCGATATGACTGTAAATACCTTTGCAACAATCCAAAAACCAACCAGTGCCTGTATCCTGAAGAAATACTGAACCAACATTATCTTTTTTGAACGCAAGAACAAAAAGCAGTTGATGACAACTCCTAGAATCAAGGTTGCTATGTATATCAGTACTACAATGAATTCATGGATGCTTATCAGTTCCATAGAAACTCCTAAATCTATATCAGGTTATGCTTGATGGCAAAAACCGCAATCTGCGTACGGTCCTTCAAATCCAATTTACTCAGTAACTTGGAAACCTTGTTCTTGATGGTTCCTTCAGTAAAGTTAAGGCTTGCAGCAATTTCCCTATTGCTCTTGCCGTTGACCATCTGCTGAATGATCTTGATTTCCATTGGTGACAATTCATAGCGGTCGATTGTTTCATTATTCGTCTTCCTCTCCTTGGTTATTCTAAGGATTTCCTCTTTCAGCACTTCCAGAACATTCTTATGCATCACGTACAGATTGCTATGCACACTTTTAACTGCCATTATCAGTTCCTCTGGTTTGATATCCTTGACGATATAGCCGTCTGCTCCGTTTTCCAAGGATTTAAATACACTTTGCTCATCTTCGAAAGTCGTGAGAACCATGACTTTGGTGGATGGATAGATGTCCTTCATGAGCTTCATCGCCTTAAGACCGCCCATCCTTGGCATCCTCAAGTCCATAAGGACCACATCTGGACGATAAATATCACAATTTTCAATGGCTTCATAACCGTCTACACCTCCATCCAGCGCAGAGATCTCCTCATCTTGCTCCAACATAAACAAAAGCGTCTGCTTCAACAAAACCTGGTCATCAACAACCATCACTTTTATCATGTCAAACCTCCCATATTCTTATACTTCGTAACAGCCTCCCGAATCTCCTTCAAACTGTTCCTTCCCTTTGCCAGCGCCTCATCCACCGTATCCAAAACGTCCTCATGTTGCTGTTCCATGATCATGTCCGTCACTTCCAACAGCGTTAGAAGCTCCACCATGGAATGCCCTAGAGTATCATGAATATCCGCCATGATCTTGTTCCGTTCTGTTTCCATCGTCAACTGCTGAACATTCTTGACATGGTTTTGAAGTCTGTTGTTGGCTTCCACCAGTTCACTGTTTTTTTCTTCCAGTCGCCGATAAAGATCATAGATGTCAGTCATATCAAAAAAAAGTAATCAGCGTCGCCATCTTATGCTTGGAATAATCATAGAGTGGTTTGACTGTAAAGAACACAATCATATCCTGACGATAAACCGTCTTCATGGTAAAGGTGCCCTTCCAAATGTCTACTGCGTCTTCGGCTAGACTGTCTTCAATTAAGGGGAGTTCACGGTCTTCGACAACATAATCTTGAATCATCTCCATAAACTCGCCAAATGTCTTGACTTCATCAAGTTGTGATGACCCAAACTGTCTCTTGAAGAACGATGAATTTCTGTCAAGAACCTCACCGGTTTTGCCGACGACAAGTACACCATCCAGCATCCCGTCAATGGTTTCATTGATGGCGACAGGCAATACATCCAGAAACTGATATTTTAAAACGGATACGATAAAAAGCAGCACTGAAAAAGGTATAAAAATCAGTGTCACGGAAAAATTGAACTGGATTACCCTGAAAGTATCCAACAGATGGATCAGTACCGGTATGACAATGGCAATGACAAAATATGTGGATTGCATGTCACCAACGGCAGTTCTGGTATATTCCCTGCTCAGGAAGAAGAATGCACCCATCAGAAGATAGGTAAAGGTTGTCGCCATGATCAGATAAGTAATCGGGCCAAAAACCTGACCTTGCAGTGTGAATTCAGAATAGAATGTATGATGCATCGGATTGGTAAGCACCGATAGATAATTGAATACTGGTAGAAGCAATGTCAGAAAAAAGCAGTTCCTTGACATCATCTTATGGCGGGTATAACCATATGCAAAGTGCATGAATGCAAATCCTACAAAAGTAAGTGGCAGGTATTCGATGCATACGATCACCCAACGGATAGATACCGTTGGTGCCAAAATCTCAAAGATATAGAATACGGTCCAAATGATTGTCATAATCTGACCGGATATGAAAAAAACATCACCTTGCCACTGCGGCTTCTCACAATAATATATACACACAGCACACAGGAAACCAATGCTGAAAAGATAAGCAAGGCAATGGTGACCATTCTGCTCACTTCAATATTGATCAAAGGCATATTCTTATCCTTTCTTGACTATCATAACAATATCAACGACTAAACTAATGATATCCAATATTTCCGTACAATGCAAGAAGCGATTCATCCGAATCGCTTCCGTCGCCCTCTTACTAACTCTCTTATACGTTCCTTTACATAACACGAATAACCCTATGTTAATGTTCGGTAACTTGTCTCTGTTATTATTCTAATACGAATCATTATTATTAAGAAGTACCATTAGTAACTCCTTGAAGTGACTTTAGTCACTTCTTTACTTTAATCAATTAAATTTTTACCATTATTTACTTTATTCTTATTGAATATTTCTTGGCTTGTCATGTTTTCTACTTTTTATGCCTTCCTTTCCATTTAAGAAAGTATCCAAATGATACCAAATATCAAAATATTCTATACTATTCTGAAGTTCATCCTGCAGACGAATAAAATAGTAGAAACCTTCCATATCATTCAGCTCATTGAACGCTTTCAATAATATACTTATTAAAAGCTCTAAAGAAGATTTGAATCTTTCAGCTTTCCCCTGCTTCAGTGGTAAATACAAAAGATTGATTCTTAAGCTATCGCTAACAGTATTTACTTTGATCCATCGCGGATCCAGTATAAAATTATCAGAATATAATAAATAATCCCGACTTTCCCTGAAAATCAGCGACATCTGATTCAACATACTATGAAGTTCATTCAAAGTCACGCCAGTCTGTAAGACTTCAGCTAGTGTCTTATCTGTACTATTCTCAAAGTAGAAGAAGCAATTATCTTGGGACATACTAAACCTAAACGGTCGAATTCCTGTCATTCTCTGATAATAGAATGTTTTCACCTGATATATCTCAACATTTTTGAGTTCACATTCAATAACTACAAATCTTTCCCCGAATAAATCCATTTCACTGATTTTCATCGCTAATTAATCAACTCTCCATATTCCATTTCTGCAAAAATCCCAGCCAAAAGCTCATTTATCTTTTCCTTAAATGTTATGCCAAGTGCGATGATAATAATGATGATGATTGCAATCTCAACCATACCCATGCCTTTTTTCATCTTCAAGCAATCTTGCTGAGACTATCCTACATCTGACTATCATATCAATACTTTTATTTATTAAGTAATGCTCTATCTTCTTCATATCCATACGGATGCTCCATAAGCATCCTACTCTCCTTCCATCATCACTATTTCAATATATAGTTTTTATTTCTATGAATGTTGGTACGACTGAAAGAACTATAATAACAACAAAAATCAATAACATGGGAAATACCAATTTTGAACCTGCTTTTTCACTCTCTTTCCTCGCCTGACGTATTCTGTCATCCCACATGATTGCGGTCATCCCTTCGAGTTGTTCCATAAGCATATCATCACCCTGTTTCAAATTCTGCTTAATCAGTCTACAAAACCGTTGACCTTCTTTCATATCAAATACCTTCTTAAACTTAGAAATCACCTCAAAAACATTAGCATCCTGGTCAATTAACTTCTTAAGTTCTATCAAGTCATGATGCAGTTCTGTTACTTCATCCACAGTTATAATTCTGTTTTTTACTGAAATGCAAAGACTCTTCTGGATGGTCATACCTGTCTGATACAACAGGATAAAATTGTTGATCAAATATGTTAATTGTATTTTCCTGTATCTTCTATCCCTTTGCCCCATAAGCCTTTTTTCCATATATGAAATCAGCGAACAGGAAGTAACCATCATTAAGAACAGACAGATCCAAATTAAATGATCTTTCTCTGCAGACCGATCATAAAATATTGCTTCGATTGGTAGAATAACCATGTCAGCTTCCTCATGAGCATTCAACTCATTCAACCTGTCACTAATATATTTTGAGTGATATCTTTGATAATAAATCGAACTAAAACTTGTACTTCCAACTTCAATATTGATTAAATCTGTCAAAATTTCACCTTCATATGATATGGTGTATTCAATATCTATACTCACAGAATCTGTAATATGCTTATAATGAAACCATCCATCCCAAGTTATAAAGTATGGCTGACTAAAAGTATATTGAACTTCAGCATCCATTATCTTACTTGGAAGCATCATTCGGTCACTTATCCTTGTATAGCTTTCATATTGATGTGATAATCTCTCCTTTAACAACCTGTTAGCATCAGCCAAATGTCTTTTCTTTTCAACCTCAGTAAGTGGCTTTGAATCCAGAATGACAGTAACCGACTGGTTATAAATACTCTCTTCAGGTATTGAGTAGTACAACATAAGCTGCTTATTACCCTCAAGATAGCTGTTACGTTCCAGTTCCTTAACCACAACAGGACTTTCCAGAGTCAATAATTTTAATAGTAGCAATACACCAATTATGGTCAGTATTATTACTTTCAACCGAGCATGCACTGGAAATAGAAGATGACAAAAAAATCTTATTTGGTCCATTGCTTCGTTTAAATATCCACCTGAATAATTTGGTTTCCGATATAAGCGCTTAATCCATATAAAAGCAGACACAGAATCATCACTACCCTTCCAGTCAGCGTCCCATACATAGTTTCAGTAAATCCGGATGATACCACCCTAAGATAGAGAATCATCAATGGAACAAAGGCCATCATCATGACAAGTTCATATCTTTTTTGAGTAATGATAACATCCAGTTCCTTATCCACTTCATTCTTATCTCTAATTGCGGAAATGGTCATCTGAGTAATCTGCTCTAAGAACTACCCTTTGTATGGCGACCTGCAATATTTTGTAAATTACTTATGGATTCAACTGGATACTGTCATTAGATATACAAGTGAATCTTCAATAGACATATTCAGATCAAAACAGCATTCACTTTCTCAAGGTCATCGCCTAGAATAATGAATACACTTTCTTCCTTCATATCAGTAAGTGACTGCTTGAATGCTGATTCAAAAGACTTACCAACACTCAACATTGAGGAAAGTGAATATATAAATAACATAAACTCCATCTCTGACCGCTTTAAGAAATTTCTTGCTGCCATTTTCTTCATCGGCTTAACCAAGAAGATACAGCCAGATGAAATTAGCCCAGACATAAAAAATGAATTAAAAAAAAGATATCCTAGAAAGGCAGATGCAATAATTATCAAAGGCATCAAATAATGCCATTGATTCCGGATATAGTTTTCCCTACATTTCCTTACCATTGCTTTAATAATAACTTATCACCTCCATTTTTTTCCAATTCCTATCAGTTCCACTGCATTTTATCTAGGTGCATCATCTCATTGGACGATTTCACAAGAATATCATTTTTTTCATCATACTGAAACAATGGTGTCAAGACTACGCTTTCACCTGAAAGTCCAACAACTTCCGATATCTCAGTAACACGTCTTCCTCTTTCCCTTATTTTCTGTATATGAATCATGATATCCAAAGCAGATACAATTTGCTGTCGTATAGCTATCAGTGGAATGGATGATCCGGTCATCACCATAGTCTCCATCCGAAACAACATATCATAAGATGAATTACCATGCCCGGTGCTTATACTTCCATCGTGTCCTGTGTTCATACACATCATCATGTCAATCGCCTCATCTCCTCTGATTTCACCAATAATGATTCTGTCTGGGCGCATCCGTAAAGAAGATTTAATCAGGTCTCTGATTGGTACTTCTGAACCTTGATTACCTTTTGATCTTCTAGCTTCAAGACGTATTAAATTGTGAATAGATTTTAGACGAAGTTCCGCTGAATCTTCAATGGTAATGACCCTTTCCTGATCTCCAATTGCATCAGATAGTACATTCAACAATGTTGTTTTGCCAGAGCTAGTACCTCCAGATATAAATATATTGTATTTCTTCCTTACTAACAGCTCCAAAAACTCCATTCCCTCTTTACTGATGGTACCATTACTAACAATATCATCTTTCACCATCTTCTTAACAGGAAATTTCCTTATTGTCATACACGGTCCTTCAATCGCAACAGAACCAAGCACGATGTTTACTCTTGCTCCACATTCAAGTCGAACATCACAAATCGGATGTTTTTCATTGACCTTTTCGGTCCATTTTTCCAACAATTTTTTGGATAAACAATTTCCAATTCCTCTTTTGAATCAAATACAGTCTCAGACCTAATAATTTTTCCGTTTTGCTCTATATAGATCTCATCATATTCATTAACCATAATTTCTGTTATAGTGTCATCATCCAATAGAGGCTGTATCACCCCTAACTTTCTCAGACCGTTGAAAAGATGAATTATGGTTGCTTCCTTGATTTCAATAGATTCAAATATCATCTTCTGATATACTATGTTTTCAATCAGTTGATAAACTGATGTATCATCCACTACCTCAAAATGATCCATTTTCTCAATTACCTGACTTCTCAGTGTAGCTAAAGTGTTGCTATCCAGTTGATTGTCAATTATCACGATTTCTAAACACCTCTCTTGTCCATTTACCATCCTCATTCCCAAAATGCCACTTAACTGCTGTTTGCTGCAGAACACCAAACTGGATATCTTCATTAGCGCATATAAGAAGACATGTGTCAGCGCTTTCCAAAAACATCATGAGATTCTTTGTCAGATGTACTCCACACATGTTGATGACTATATGTCCGTAATCCAATCTGCTTCTTAGCTCATGGATAAAAGATTCCATTTCATTGGCTGTGAGACAATCAATATCCTGCATATTCCCTGGACCATAAAGTATGTCCGTATTTCCCTGCCCACAGATTACCAATTCATTGACAATCAATCCGATATTCTTTTTGCCTTTTTGATCATCCCAACCAGATAGGATAGATTAAACTTATCCTTTTCCTTACTGCGAAAAAAGGGATCATAATGTATTAAGAGACAGTTTTGAAATTTTTGGCAATCTTGAATTTGCATTTCGAGTCGATGTGACGATTTTGAATTCCCATAAGGGGTAAAGATAGTTGTCAATCTGCTTTTCGAGTTAGATACTGCAAGTGTCTTCCCTGTTGTATCCAGATAAAGGCTTTGCAGTTCATTCATGAAATCCTGCATTTTCTGATACTTCTTAATTATTCTGTGAATTGGCATCTTGCTGAACCATTTGTGGTTTCTTAGTTTTAGAAGCCATTCCTCTTCAACAATACCTTCGGTCACAATGGCTATATTGCCAATTAATGAAGAATTAGTATCTTCCAGCAGGTCAAAGATCAACGATTCATTGACAGCAACAAATGCATTCGTTTTCATCGAATCGGGCAAATCGGCATACTCATGAACCGAAAAACAGGTAATCACCTCTACAGGCTTTTCCCCCATTTGAGAGACGACACATCTAAATTGATTCAGATAGCTCTTGTCGCTATCGATGTAGATCAGTCGCATTTTCGAACTCCTTTGAATTGAAATTGTGATTCAAGTGTAGCCAATTTAAACAGAAAAGTAAAGCAAAAAAATGCACGCTCTAACCCGGATTTGCATGTGCATAACCGGACTCAACCGTGCATAACTCTCTATATTATTCAGTTTCTGTGAATAACTGCATACCTTGATGCACATCCACCTCATTCACGTTCTTTTTTTAAACGAACCATCAATCATACGACTGCGATCTAGTCGAATTCATGAACTTCGTGTACTGACCGAACCATGCCAGTTCAACGGTACCCGTTGGGCCGTTTCTTTGCTTGGCGATGATCAGTTCCGCAAGTCCTTTCGCATCCGAGTCCTTGTTGTAGTATTCGTCCCGGTAGAGGAACATGACCACATCGGCATCCTGCTCGATGGCTCCGGATTCTCTCAGGTCGGACATCATCGGTCGGTGGTCGGCCCTGGCCTCACAGGCTCTTGAGAGCTGGGAAAGGGCGATGACTGGTGCCTTCATCTCCCTGGCGAGGCCTTTCAGTGACCTTGAGATCTCAGAGACTTCCTGCTGCCTGGAATCACCGCTGCCGCTGCCGCTCATGAGCTGAAGATAATCGATCATGATCAAATCCAGTCCCTTCTCAAGCTTCAGCTTCCGGCATTTCGCCTTCATCTCCGCGACGGTGATACCCGGCGTATCGTCGATGAAGATCGGGGAGTCATTCAGAATGGCGGCTCCGTTCAAGAGGTTGGACCATTCGTCGTCTTCAAGACTACCCGTCCTGACCTTCTGGGCATCCACCATGGCTTCCGAACACAGCATACGGTTCACCAGCTGCTCCTTGCTCATCTCCAGGGAGAAGATGGCTGTGGAAATCTTGGCTTTAACCGCTGCATGCTGGGCCACGTTCAGGGCAAAGGCTGTCTTTCCCATGGACGGTCTTGCCGCAATCAGGACCAGGTCAGCAGGCTGCAAGCCTGCCGTCTTGGTATCCAGGTCAACGAAGCCCGTCGATATGCCTGTCACCGCATCCCCATTGTCATGGGCGGACACGATCATGTTCAACGTCGGATTGATGAGTTCCTTAATGGCGGCAAACTCCTCCGTCTTCCTGTTCTGTATGATGTTGAAGATCTTCTCTTCGGCACTGTTCAAGATGCCTTCCAGTTCTTCCTTGGATTCATAACTGTCGGAGATGATATCCTGCCCGGTCTTGATCAGGCGTCTGAGAACGGATTTCTCTTTCACTATGGCAGCATAATTCTTCACATGGGCGGATGTCGGCACGCTCATGGCGAGCTTGGACAGATACTCCACACCTCCTATGCGGTCCAACTGGTCGTCCCTCTTCAGGAAATCCTGAAGCGTAACAAGGTCGACAGGGCTGTTCCTGTTGTATAGGTCGATAATACTAGTGAACACCATCTTCAAATCAGGATGGTAAAAATCATGCTGGTCTATATGTTCCAATGCAATACCGATGGCCTCACGGTCCATGATCATGAACCGATAACGGACTGTTCCGCTTCCAGACTGTGGGGCGGTACGCGCTTTACTACTTCATCCACAATGTCACCTCATTCAGCTCTATTCTTCTACAACCTTCACCTTAAGTTCAGACGTCACTTTGGGATGAAGCTTCAACTGGACCACATGCGTGCCCAGGGACTTGATCGGGTCCTTCAGGACAAGCTTCTTCTTGTCGAAGTCAAGGTTCAGCTGATTCTTGGCAGCCTGAACGATTTCCTTCGAAGAGACGGAACCGAATACACGGCCGCCTTGACCGGTCTTGATGGTTACGACCACTTCCATATCCTTGATTTTCTCACCGAGCTCCCTGGCCGCTTCAAGCTCTTCCTTGCGGCGCTTTGTATCGGCCTTTGCCTTCAGTTCCAGGTCGTTGATGGCATTCTTGGTCGCCTCGACAGCCTGCTTCTTGCGGAACAGGACATTCCTTGCGAATCCGTCGCTGACTTCCACCAGCTCGCCTTTCTTGCCTACTTTACGTACATCTTCCAATAAGATCACTTTCATTCTTTTTCACCTTCCTCAAGATATTCATCGATCGTCAATTCCAATTGTCGTATGGCTTCCTCCACCGTAACCTCTTTCACTTGTGCGCCGGCAACGCTCAGATGCCCGCCGCCGCCGAGTTTTTCCATGATCAGCTGCACATTGATGGCATCGAAGGACCTGGCGCTGATGTAGATCACACCCTTGACATCCGTCAGCACGAAGGAAGCCTTCACACCGGCGATATTCAGCAGTTCATCCGCGGCCTGCGCGGCGACCAGCGTCGGATTTGTGACATCAGAGGGACTCACGGATATGGCCATCGTGTCGCGGTATACGATCGCTTCCTTGACAGCGGAAGCCCTGGCTTTGTAGGTTTCCATGTCGTTCATGAAAAACTTCCTCACACGGATGACATCGGCACCGTTGCGCCTCAAGAACGCGGCGGCTTCAAAGGTCTTCACACCGGTTTTGATGACGAAGTTCTTCGTATCGACGATGATACCGGCGAACAGCGCATCCGCTTCGACCGGATCCAGTTTCACCTTGTCACTGATGTATCGCAGGATCTCCGTGACCATTTCACAGGTGGACGAAGCATAGGGTTCAATGTAACTGAGTACCGTATTCTCAATATATTCCGTACTCACGCGGTGGTGGTCGAAAACCACCACTTTGTCTGCATATTTCAGCAGGTCCGGATATTCCAGATAGCTTGGCCTGTTCACATCCACAATCACCAACGCCGTGTTGTCGCCGATATAGTCCACAGCCTTCGCACCCGGAATAAAGATATCTTCCGGGAAGTTCTCGCTCTCCATCACTTTATCATACAGCGGCTTGATTGCTGTCGTGATATCATCCAGGACGATATGAATATCCTTCTCCATCATCTTAGCGCAGGCATATACGCCGATGGCGGCTCCCAGGGAATCCAGGTCCTGATAACGGTGTCCCATGACCACAATATTGTCGGATTCGTACAGCAGTTCCTTGAAGGCGTATGCCTTGATTCTTGCTTTGACACGGGTATGCTTCTCGACACCCCTGGTCTTGCCTCCGTAGAAAGAAAACTTGTCATGATTCTTGATGACCGCCTGGTCACCGCCGCGTCCAAGTGCCAGGTCAATGGCAATCCGCGAATAATCCTGACTTTGGGTATAGTTTTCATTGTGGATCCCAAGTCCGATACTGATCGTCACCGGCAGCTCATTACCGATGTTGATCTCTCGGATATCATCCAGTATGCTGAACTTGTCCTCTTCCAGTTCCTTCATATGCTTGTTCTGGAAGAACACAACGAATTTATCTTTCTCAAGCTTCCTGACCACACCATCCACCGACTTGGCGAATTTGTTCAGGTTCCTGTCGATCAGGGCAATCAGCAGCGGTCTGCGGACCTCTTCGATGCTGTCCAGGGCTTCGTCGTAGTTGTCTACATAGATGTGTCCGATGACGGCCTTCTGTTCGCTATTGATCCGCTTCAGGGTCTGTTCATTGGTGATGTCATAGTAATAAAGGCTGTAGTAGAACAGGTCGGATATCTCCGTGACAAGCGCGGAATGTTTGATATCCAGCTTATGTTTGTGGAATACGACTCTGTAATTCTTGTCGTTATGGCTCAACACCTTTTCCGTCGACTCCTCATAGCTGGGAAACTGCTCTGAACTGATCTGGCTGAAATAGGAGTGGATGTTCTTCTCCATCAGCTTGGGATCTTCCAGGAGGTCGAAAAACGCATCATTGTACCAGATGATTCTTCCGGTGGCATCAAGGATGCAGTGCGGTAAATCGAAATGAATGAGGTGTTCCTTCTGGATATCACTGACCTCCAGTGACAGATTCAGTGTTTCCCTGACCATCCTTCGCCATCCGAAGAACAGCATCACAGCGAAGATGAGAAGATTGAAAATCGATGCTCCAAGACCAATCCATCCCAGCTTCCGGTCGACAGTCCATATGAACATGGACATGACGAACAATATGAAGCAGCTGATAATCGGCCATAGTATATACTTCATCAGTTTAAAACTTAATCTAACGGTTGACTTTCCCATACACTACCTCTCATATGATCAAACAAGAATAGAGTTCCACATCCCATTACTGTCCAGATTTCACAATCCACTCTATTATATCACAAAATCTACAGCGATAAAACAAGAAAGGGACTGTCCCGTCAGTATGGGCCAGTCCCTTGATTCCTATATAATCCGGGTTGCTACTCTACTGTGTATGGCAGCAACGCAATATGTCTTGATCTCTTGATAGCAACAGTCAAAGCCCGTTGATGCTTTGCACATGTGCCAGTGATACGACGTGGAAGAATCTTGCCACGCTCAGAGATGAATCTTCTCAGCTTGTTGATATCTTTGTAATCGATACTCGCTGACTTATCCTGGCAAAAAGCGCAAACTTTTTTTCTTCTTCTTCTGTTGTTGTCTCTTCTATCGTAAGCCATTGCTTAACCTCCTTATTTAATCTCAAATATCCGTATTCTAGAATGGAATATCGTCATCGTCAAAGTCTTCGTCAACGGAAACAAAACCATCTACATTGGTCTTGGCTGGCGCCTTTGGTGCCGGTTGACTGAACTGACTTGGCTGATTGGACATTCTGTCTTCAAAGCTTCTCTTGGATTCCGCAAAATGCTGCTCCTCTGCAATGATATCCGTTGTATAACGACGCACACCGTCTTTTTCATAACTGCCGGTTTGAATACGTCCTACGACACATACCTGCTGGCCCTTTTGGAAGAACTTTTCAGCAAATTCTCCATTGCGGCCGAATGCAACAATATTGATGAAATCCGCGTCTGGTTCACCATCACGCTTGAATCTGCGATTGACAGCTAATGAATATCTTGCGATAGCCATCGGTTCCGCACCCTGAGAGTATCTAACCTCCGGATCTCTAGTTAATCTACCCATTAAGATTACTTTATTCATTATGAACCTCCTAACATTTCCAGTCAAAATCTAGTCTATTATGACAGATTCCAAAATTAGTCTTCAGCTTTAACGATTAGGAAACGTAATACTGTTTCCATGATACGAATACGTTTTTCAATTTGAGCTGGAGCCTCAGCTTCAGATTCAAATGTGATGAAGTAGTAGAAACCTTCTCTTACCTTTTGAATTTCGTAAGCAAGACGTCTTTTACCCCAATCATCAACTTTAGCAATTTTACCTTCGAAACGCTCGATCAAAGCTTTTACTTTCTCCAAAGCTTCATCTCTTACTTCGTCAGTGAGTTTACCATTGATTACTAATGCCAATTCGTATTGGTTCATTTTTCGCACCTCCTTATGGTCTTTGGCCTTTGCCTTGCAGCAAAAGCAAGGATATTTTCACAAGTACATATACTATCACAACTTGACGCACTTTGCAACAGAAATATGTACCCATTTACAACTTTTTTTATTT
>LQAG01000352.1_pt1 | contig 14738 bp, 19 predicted proteins | sample 1535801 | NCBI WGS metagenome assembly LQAG01 (sample SAMN04331584, study PRJNA305678) | bioreactor metagenome | isolation source: bioreactor_3 inoculated with Wadden Sea sediment 1st replicate of a... | place: Germany:Bremen | reverse complement strand
TGAAAAATCTGACCGGTATCGGTACAGGTGTCTGCCAGCTCCAGCACCCGCCTGTGGTGTGTAAAACCAGGACCTGGATACGGGTGGACAGCTGTGCCAGCACCTCCAGACAGACCCGGGTGCGGTGATCATCAAACCCGATCAGGATATCATCCACGACAAAGGGCATGGGCTCCCCTTTTTCAGATGCTGCTCAAGCGTGGCCAAGCGCAGGGCCAGATAGAGCTGGTCCCGGGATCCGTCACTCATGCCGTCGACGGCCACCTCTTGACCGTCCGGCCGTACCCCCAGCAGCAGCGGCTTTCCGGAAGCATCCAGTTCATCCCTCAAACCTGCGTAAGATCCCAGTGTCAGGGTTGAGAACAGGTCTCCGGCCCTGCCTAAAACAGGTGCCTGGTTTTCCTTCCGGTACGTTTCTATCTGCTGCTCCAGGATCAAGGCCGCGATCTGGAAGCGCAGATACTGCTCGGCATTCTGGGTGATGCTGGAAAGGTGGGCTTCTGCTTCTTCAGATGCACCGGCCGCCACGGCACTCCCGTCATTCTGCCGGATGTCATGCTGAATGATCTGCCGCTGGTCGCGCAGCGCATCTCTCTCGGAGTGAAGTTCCCTGAGCTCTACGGACAGTCTGTCAATGTCTCCATCAATGCCGTCAATATCTGAACGGTTCACCTCCTTTTCCAGCGCTTCAATGCCAAAGCCGTCCCCATTGCGGTTCAGTTCCTGTTCCAGCGCTTCAACCTGTTTCAGCAGTTCCCGTTTACGGGCCGATTTTTCACCGGCCGCCGCCAGTTTCTCCATGGTGTCCACCCCGGCCCGGGTCTTCAGTTCACTGATCTTTTCCTGTGACTGGCGGATGGTGATCGTGACATCGCTGATCTCCTGGTTTTTCTCATCCAACTGGTCATTGATTTTGATCAGACTGGCCCGGGCTTCCCGGGCTGCATTCAGTTCCCGGTGGAGCCGGGCGGCAATTGTCAATGCATCCCGGTCTTCTGTGTTCATTCCGATACCTGCGGCAAATTCGTGAACGCGTCTGTCGAACTCCTCTTTGACCCTGTCCATGCCGTAAATTCTTTTCCGCAGCTCTTCAGACTGATCAAACTTTTTAAAGAACGACACCAGATGATCGAATGTTTCCATGGCGGTTTCCGGATGCGCATCCGGGTTCAGGCCCAGACCGGAGATGGCTTTTTCCCACTCTTTGGCCCAGGTGATCAAACCGGATTCCACCGTTTTCAGGTCATCTTTGATCCGTTTCTGCCGGATGTGCAGGTCTTTCAAAGAATGCGCAATGGCATGACGTCTGTCCCGGGCCTCCTGTTCCGTTTCGATTTGCTGTTCACACAGTGAAATCATTGCGTCCAGGCTCTTTCCATCAATTTTTGCCGACGGATCAAACCCGGTGATCCGGTGTGCCATCAATCTTTTCAGATGACACATTCTTCCCGAATTTTTTTTTTCTCTGGCTGAAATTTTTCCTGCCGCATGCATCTTTTCGATCAGCCGTTCCGCTTTCAGGACCCACTGCTTCATTTCCCGGGGGGTACCGGCAGAGACGTTCAACGGTTTCCAGATGGCGGCCCACCGGACGTCCAGATCCGAACGATCCTGTCTGATCTTTTCAAAACCGCTGACAGATCAGCGATTCTTGAGGTCATGTGATCAATTTTTGCTTCCAGGTCCGCCCGTTTCACTACCTGGTCCGCATTCAGTCTCAGGCGGTCGGATATATGGTCTGCCAGCGCGACCTTTTTCTCATACACGGCCGCCGGATCGGTCCCTGAGGTATATGCCTGAACCAGGTCCCGGGTATCCTGCTGCTGGATATATGTCTGTTTGATCAGGGACCATCCTGGTCGCGCTCCTTCCGGGATGCCTCCAGGTCGGCAATTTTGGGCACGTCTTCCTTTAACAGCAGCGCTTTCAACTCCTGTTCCGCCTGCTTTTTTTTCCGCTTCGGTTTCCTGTTTTTTCCGGGATGCGGTTCTGGATTGTTCTATGAGGTCATCGGTTTCTTTTTCAAACCGGTCCAGGGTTTCGGCAACCGGCAACCCCATGGACAGAAGGACGTCTGCTTTCCCCTGGTAATTCCCCAGTCTTTCGAATTCGTTTTCGCAGGCGGCTTTTTCCTGTGCCGCCTGTGTTGTCATGTCATTCAGGCGCTGTTCGATGTCGCCTGCTTTGCGTGCTGAGGCAACGGCCGCCTTTAACTCCGTCAAATCGATGTCACCTGCCGGCAGGGTTTCCAACCTGCTTTCAAGCGACATTGTTTCATCCTGGAGATCCCTTAATGCGGCGTTGTATCCGTCCTGTTTCTGGATCTGCAGCCCTTTTTTCCGTGCCAGTTCCGAGATCCATTTTTTATTGTTGAGCAGCGGTCTGAGATGATCGGCGTCATCCAGACCCATGTCCGGCCGGATCCCCTTCAACAGGGTTTCGGCTTCATTCCGCAACAGCCGCCGTTTGCCATCCTGACCGGGCCGGTCCACCAGGATTTTTTCAACCGCACCGAGTTCTTTGTAGAGCCGTGAAATGGCATCTTCATTTTCAGCAGGTCCTCCCGCACCCGCAGCGATCCGGATTCCTGTTCAGGACATCCCGTCTGGCTTGAGCCGTTCTTTTAATCCAGTGCGGTTGAGCGCGTGTCCGGCTTTATTCAGCCGGTCTGAAACTCTTCCGGCAGCAACAGGACCGTGCTCAGCGCCTCGATTTCTCCAGACAGTTCCGCCGCCGGACCAGGGCTTCTTTGACACGGTTGATCCGTTCCAAAGCGCTTTTCTGTTTGTTCTTTTCATCGATCTTCTGTTCCACCTCCCGGATGGCGGCGCTGGTTGTGTACAGATCATTCTGCATGGCTTTCCAGGCAGCAACGGGCAGGGAGGCTTCCCGCATTCTTTTGAGCGCATCTTTATACGCTGAGACAGCCTGGTTGAGAACCGCTTTGGACCCCCGGGGCTTGAAGATGTCCACGGCACGGTTCTGCATCTCCAGCAATATGTCCCGGAGATTGGCTGTCCCGGCTGCGGCACTGAACAATGCCTGGCCCAGGTCCCCGGACTGTTCCAGCAGCTCCCGGCCGCCGGCGATCAGTCTGTCATGGTCAATCCCCCAGAGTCGGGTGAAAACGGTTTCATCTATTCCCGCCGGAAGAAACCGCCGGAACCGGGATTCATCCAGTGGCTCGTCTTTTCCATATTCCAGCAGGGTGTCTTTGTTCCCTTTCCTCCGGACAAATTCCAGTGTGTCTCCGGTGGACAGCTGTAATTCCCCGCCGATCCGGAGCTGCGGATTTGAATGAACAAAATTATCTCCCGTCCTGGCGGGGATGCCGAACAGCCAGCCGGTCAGCGCCCGCAATGAGGTACTTTTCCCGGCTTCGTTATCCCCGTAAATCAGATGCAGCCCCAGATCGCCCAGGGACAGGTCCAGGGATGTTTCCGTAAACCGGCCGAAAGCAATAAGATCAAGGCGGTTGATCCTCATTTCCCCCCCCCTGCTGCCAGCAGTCGGCCGATCAGCATTTTTTTGGCTTCCCTGGTGATCCGTTCAAGAACCTCTTTGTCACTCAAATCCAGGACAGATCCCGTGCCAAAGGCTTCCGGAGGCACTTTCTGTCGGAGCTCCGCGATTTTGCCTTCCAGACCGTCTATTTGACCCGGATCCTCAGGGGTTGAGACAATTGCCCGGAGCAGCTGCCCCGGTGACGTGTCATCGGCCAGGGCGGTTTCCAGGTCATCTTTTCCCCGGGTTAAGTTTTCAAGGCGCTCAATCCAGACATCATCGCCGGCTGTTTCAGCCCCCAGGGCTTTGACCTGCTGTTCCAGTTTTCCGGAAACGCGGCCAAGTGATCAGACAGCTTTGTGGTCCCTGTCAGCTGGATTCGCATTGCCAGGGGCCTTCCCTCTGCCAGTGCCCGTTCCTGTTCAATGGCTTCCCGGACTGTTTCCAGGACATCCCGGGGGTCTTCCAGATCCGTCAAATCGATATCCGTCACGGTCCACCGAAGGACATCCAGATATACCGTTTCCATCTGTGCGACAGCATCTTCCTCCACCGTGACCACCACACAGCCTTTGGGACCACTCTCCCGGATGTGGCGGCCCTGGATGCACCCCGGGAACACCACAAAAGGATCTTCGGAAACGGTTTCCTGTTTGTGGACATGGCCCAAAGCCCAGTACTGGTAATTTTTGGCGCGCAGATCATCCAGGGTACAGGGCGCATAGGGGGCATGCCCCTCCCGGCCGTCCAGGCTGGTATGCAACAGCCCGATATTGAACATGCCTTTGATGCCCCGGCAGAATCCCGCCGCCAGGTTTTCGTCCACATGCCGGGTTTTAAAACTGCGTCCATGAATTGCCACAGCACAGTCTTCCAGTATGACGGTTTCCACTTTCCCGGCGGAAAACATCTTCATGCTGGCCGGTGTATCCAGCGCTCTGGTCATCCGGTTGGCGGCATCATGGTTCCGGCGACGGCAAATACCCGTATGCCCTGCTGATGCAGTCTCCCCACCTGCCGGCTCAAAAATATCCCGGTGCTGTAGTCTTTCCAGTCCCCATCATAAAGATCCCCGGCCAACAGCACAAACGCCGCTTTTCTTCGATGGTCAGATCCACCAGGTTCTTAAACGCTCTTCGGCAGGCATCCCGGATGGCATCCACCGGCGCGGACTCATATCTGGAAAGCCCGCGCAGCGGACTGTCCAGGTGAATATCCGCCGCGTGAATGAATTTCAGCATCATTGCTCCTTAAGATGACCCGTCAGTCCAGTTCACCACACTGCTTTCAGGAAATTCCTAATCTGCCACATCTTCTTTATCTGGTCCATAGGGTCGGCTTGTTCATTCACTCCCCGGCAAATCCGCTGCCAGGGATTACTTGATAGTAACTATTCGACCATATTTGATTAATTGCATTGAAAAATGGCCATGGTGCGGTTCCTCCGGGCCGCCGATACACCGTTGTCCTGTTCGATGAGATACCGGTGTGTTCCCTACGGAAAAAAGCGCCGGATCCCGGGCCCACCTTTTCAGACCGGCATTCGCAGGTCCGGTGAAACAATGTCATGCTCTGTACACATCCCCTGCGGATATAGCATACTTTACTTTAAAAAGGCCATAAAAAGGGTACCAGCAGCGAAATTACAGCAAAAATGATTGTGTCACTCGTCATGAAACAAAAACCTTTCCGGGTTAACGGAAACAAACCGGTCCAGCAGATCGTCCGGGTCCGGCATGTTCATGTCCACGCCGTCATAAACACCGGAATTCCGCAAATTGATCCGGGCGCGTTCAAGGGTCAGCATCTGCCTGAAAGCTGCGTACATGTCTGCGTAGCTGTCTTTCCAGGTCTGGATCACCATGGGAATGTCAGATCCCCACATGATTTTTTCCTTTAACGGAAACAGCCGGCCGATCTCTTCATCCATGTCAATATACGGGTCCAGAAGCCCGGTTTCATCCAGGATCAGCATGATTCCGAAGGTGTCGGTGCAGGATTTGTCCTTGAAGTCGAAGGCAGATACATCCGCATAGGTGCGGGGATATTTTTTCAGCAGTTCGATGATGTTCCAGACCCAGGTGTCTTTTTTGGGTTCACAGGCATAGGGCTGGCTGGCCTTGAAAAACGTGTGCCGGAAGATGATGTCCCCGCCGAAATGGGCAAAATTGATCTTCAGGTGCTTGTGGGTGTTCAACACGGCCTTCCAGTTCCGGGGGTCCGTGTAGATGTCGACATTGGCTTCAGTGACTTCACCCGGCCGGTAGGATCCGGAATCAAAAGACTGGCAGTGAACGGTGACTGGCACGCCCTTTTCCGACACCCGCCTGAAAAATTCAGAATAGATGGGCCTGAGATTGAGGTCCGCCGGATACGGTGAAAACCCGATAGGCGGGTACAGTTTGATGCCCAGAACGGTGCCGTTTTCAACCGTCTCGACATCGATCGGAACGGTATAGTCGTCCAGATCAAACATATAGTTCATCTCCCTGTGCAGCTTTGCCGGCACCTGGCCCGGATCGCTGCAGGTATCCAGATGCCGCAGGTCAAACCCGATAAATGGAAACACCCGGGTTTTGTTGAGGCCCAGCATCACCTGCTGAGTGCTGATGGCATTCAGCAGCCGTTCCGTCTGGTCATACAGATGTTCTCTGGAATCCTCGATCAGGGAGAAATCCATCACCAGCGGGGTAAGGATCACCCCGTCATACGCCTCACAGATCTTTGCATCCCGCCATATCTGGGCAGCATACTTTTCCAGGTTTTCGCCCCGCCGGCTTTCAAAAACTGAATCATGGGCTTGACCTGTTTCAGAGCGGTTTCAGCCACCCCCTGGAGAGTGGCCCCGAACGCCAGTATCGATTTCACCGGCAGCATGCCTTTCAGGGTCGGGTAAACCGGCACATCATCCAGGTTGAAAAAATGACAATGCACATCAAAAAATATTTTTTCTGCATGACTTTCTCCTTTTCGTTTTTTTTCGTTATTCATCCCTGACAAATGCAGATCTCTACCGTCCCGCCTTCTGCCATAACCGCCGGACCCGGCTCTGACAGCCACGGCATAATCCACGGGCATGCGTCAACACCGGCATCTTCAGAGAGGTCAGTCTGGAGCCTGACAGTTGAACAACATGAATCCAGATTCTGCATTGATAGATAGTGTGAAGGAATTTTTCTTTCAAATAGAAAGAAATGTTGACTATCGGCGAAAATGACAAAAAGCGTTTTATTATACTGCAGCCTTTGGAACGGATACAATATCTATGGTCAATGTGCTTTGAAGAGAAGACGATTCAGATGCTTTTGCTTTTCGAAAAAGTCCTTTTACCTTTTCTTTTCCATAGCTCAATTCCATTTTGAGTGAAACACTCATTTTTGGGATATGGTAAATGTATGGAAGATTTTGTTTGTCTGCGTCTTTTTCAAAGGCATCATGGAGCCTGACTGAGCTTGAAGTCAGGGCTGCTGAGAACTGTTCCAGAATGGTTTCTATGTCAAACAGTGATTCAGGGTTGTTTTCGCGACTCATAACATACCTCCCTTTTTGTAAATCGGCATGACAATGGATTCCCATGTGCCTGATCTTCAACTTCGGCGGCAACAAGCCAGTCAAACGTCATGTTCAGTTTAAACGTCCGGGGTTTAAACGCACATTTTGACTTAAACTCGCCTGTGGGTGCTATCTTGAATTTGAGTCGCCCCGCGAGATCTGTTTTTGCTTCCACTTTTTTCATCTCCCTGCCTTTGTCCGTGGGCGTAAATTTAAGGGTGACCGGCATATCAGGGCTTAAGTTGTTTTTTCTGTTCAGATACCAGACCAGGAATTCATTGGGCCGGTCCATGTCAGTCAGAGGATCAATTCGGCTTATCAATATCCTCGGGCCTTTCAGCGGTTCCAGAGGCTTGGGCTCGACGGTAAACTGGAGCCGTGACCGTTCACCCTCTGGCGCATCAAAATCGATCCGGATCCGGTCTTCAAGTTTCCCGTCTTCCCGGGCTGTCATTTTCACTCCTGCATTCAGTTCTACGTTAATTGAGTCGACAACATACAGGGTTCTCTTTCCAGTCAAGAAGTCAGGATCGTGCTTGCTCGAATCGTTGGTGGACTGGGTTACTCTGGCAACCCCTTTTTGAAAGGCGAGAAGAACCATTTCCAATGTGGGGATTTCATTTGTCCTGTTTCCATTCCCGTCCATTCTCAAACACTCCCATCTGCAGGCAGCTGCGGCTCATCTCTGGGAACGGCGTGCATCTTCAATCTTATCTCACTGGATGCTTCCTCTTTGAAACCATAAGTTTTTGAATAGGATGCATTGACTGAAAAGGCCTGAAGTCCAAATTCTCCTCCGGCAGACGTCACTTTTTTTGAATCAACAGAGATAGCCACTTTCAATTTGACTTCTGCTTCATCAATGGTAAAAACCATATCAGACGTTTTCAGCTTTGCGTTTGCACTGGCCACAGCCAGGCCCAGCCCTTCAATCAGCTGTGGTAACGGGACAGCCATAAGTAATTCACTTGCTCTTGTTGTCATGGTGAATCTCCTTTTTTTAAAAATGAACGTTTTATCGGACCCGAATTCTGATCCCAGCGCCCTGCCTGGTATTGAATACGGCTGCCTGCATCTTTTTCACCTGGTCACTGGATGTCACCAGGCATCGACGTCTTTTCTCCATAGATTTGCTTCGGCCTGCCTGCGCTTGTGAACACCTGACCCCTGACCCCATAGCCGCTGCATGGAAATAATCTGATCTTCAACTTCCGTTAATATCACTTTCCTTTTCTGTTTGTGAAGACTTTCCTTATCAGCTTCTGCAAGGATGTCCCGCATGGCATGCATTTCTCTTCGGCTGCTTCCCTTCAGGCTGTTGTCGCGGTTGAAAACAATGCTGACCAGAACCGAACGGCAGAAAACCGGGAGCCGGGACAGTGTGGGGTAAATTGATTCTGTGTCGCAATAAAACCGGGGCAGTGTTTTTCCAGAAAGACGGACCAGGCAGCCTTAGGTGAATGGTAGTGGGTTTGTCTCTGATAACGATCGGCCGGTTGAGCGGTTTTTGAACCGATATACATGCCGGCGGGATTTGTGCAGTTTCCCAAGGCTGCCATCGGTCAGAGAGGTCTGAAGATGCGCTTCGATCTTCAGGCCGGCGTTCCGGGCTTCATCCAGCATCCACTGGAAAGGGGTGTCAGATGCCTGGATTCCAGTTTCCCTGTCAGGTGGATGAAAGCCCCCGACATCTGTGTACACCCCTGCGAACCAGACCTGTTTCAGATCGACACCCGGCCTGGGAAGCCAGACCGTGGATTCAAAATCCTCACGCTGCTCATCAATGGCCAACGCGTGGCGGGCCGTCGATACATTTGGCCCCATCTTGGTATCATAGAACTCATCATGCCTCTCCAGCAGTCCCATCAGACTGAACGGGATACCCAGCACGCCCACCGTGTCCCAGACGTCGCCAAAATACACCCTGGCGCGAGGGATGGCTGTGCACCACCCGGAAACGGACGGCAGCCGATTCCTTCGCCGGCCAACAGGTTCTCAGCGCCGGGGATATAAATTTCTGCGCTTAAATGTTTGCCATACAAATAATTCATATACGTACTCAGCTGTTCAAATACAAAGTATTCAGGAAAACCGGCAACAGGCACTGCGACCACAGGCGGAGACACCCTCTTCTTTAATGGTTGATCCTCCTCAATGATCTTAACACAAAGTGTTAATGGATTCCCATCACCCGCCCCCCTGTTCTCCCTAACTATCTCCACGGGCATGGGACGGACAGCTCAGCTGCCATACCATCCGGATGGGCCGTTCTCATGCAATTCACATATTATTCAACCGGACCCATTTTTCAACAGATTTATACGGGCAGGCTTCGAGTCTGCCAAAGCCTGGCATCTGCCTGGCTTTATACTCGGCCAGGCGGGGGGAGGAAATGCCGCATAAAAACCGTGTCGCAAGGGTCACGGACACGGGTGACTCTGCCGTGTCAAGCAGAGGTTGAACAAGGGAATGATAATTCATCCTCTCCAGGGAAAAAACTGGTGATGATAACAATTTTAACCGGTTTTTTTTCCATACAGACCGAGCATCTCCGGCAGTTTTTGTCTAACCGTTCTCCAAAATAGCTGAAATAAACTTTTGGCCAGGCACTGATCTGTTTCAAAGAATTCAACCATGGCATGGAGGCGGGCGATCTCTTTCTTCTCCTTTTCGAGAAAAAGATCTGTAAGCTCCCTGGCTGTCGATTCCGGATCAAATTCCGAATTGAGTCTTTCAAAAACCCCCACGGCAGATTTCGGTTGTAGGTCTATCCATTTTTTTCATGAAATATTCCAGGGCCGTGAGCACCCGCTGCCGGTCAAAGCCTGATTCTTCAACCGCTTTGTCTATGTCGGCCTGGGTCCATGTTCTATCGGTTTTGGAATTATCCAGGATGGTTTTACAAACTGCGCCCGTTCACCTTTGAATTTTCAATAATGGCCTGGGCAGGGATCAGGTATTTGAAAGCATAAATTTCAAAATATGCATATTTAGGTGAAATGATGTTGGCCATTTCCAGATAAACCAGCAGGGTCTTCAGCGGCAGCAGCCGGATGTCCGACTTCCGGCTTACGGCGTGCGGACGAAATTCAAACAGATTCCCTTTACATCGGCGGCTCGTCTGTCAGTATATTTTGCTGGATCATTCTATTTCCAGAAACACTTGCGTCAGTTTTAACAGCAGAGCCAAAACAGCATCAAACCCGTGAGTCCTGCTCATCATGTGTGAAATAAGACTAAATTTTGATGATTAAGACGTCTCAAACGCAAAACAGTTTAATTTCAGCCTATGTCAATTTCATCAGATGATTTCAAAGATAGCTGCCGATTCCATCACTTGCCCGCCCGTTCTCCTGATTGTCATCAAAAGCTTGTCGGGTTATCAAATTTTTTGTCAAGAAAGCTGCCGTCAATATTATTAACCATTTCAACAAACCGATTGGCGGGGGCTGAAAACATGATCATATCATCTGGTATAAAACGCCGAATCAGGACATCCATCGACCCGACAATACACTTTGGCCTATCTTTGAACTTCTGATCATAAGGAATGGAAAAGGCCGATTGACATCCCGAAGCGTCAGGTATCAGCGTACCGCTCTCTTCCCGGTCATAACTGGCCAGGCCAGTCAAATTTGCCATCCCCGTGATATCCGGAAACAGATTGACGACTTCGATTTCCCTATTTTCATCGATATTTTCGATTTGTTTCAAAGTACACGAATTTTTCCGGCGGAGTATGAATCTCTGTCACCCAATCTCGATAATACGCTTGGGCAAGGGCACGCGTTTTTTTTAAAGCGTTCGGTTTCAGCAATAAATTTTCCTTTATCGTCCACTGGTGGTGTGAAACCGCCAAATTCCTGTATTCCGGGGCAGGCTTTACCACAGTCTGCGGCGAACTGAATTCTCTTTCCCTTCTTTAAGACAATTGCCCAATACATAAACATACAAACCCATCGATCCTTTTGTAGATGAACGAATTCTCGATGTTTTCCGCAGAAAAATACCAACCTGTTGCGGGATATTTAAACGATAAAACTTCAGACAGCTTTTGGAGACTATCTTTGACTATTTTTGCTTCCATTAATCTCACTTCCATCACATTTTCGTTAATCGGATACTTCATCCGTATGAGTTTCTTTTACCGCGTTCCCAAATCCGCCCAAGACCATCGCGATTATCATGGTTCCGTTTCCGCAGGCCCTTGCCGTGTGCGGCGATCAGGCCGCTCAGGAATTTAGCCCGGAATCCGTTGGAAAGCGCCCTGACCGAGAACAAAAAAAGGTTGACCTGTGTTTGAGTTCTGCTCACTGTCCCTGGGCAGCGACGCCCCCGTTCTCCGGGAAAGTCTGCATCATGGGCTGAAAAACCTTATTTCATGGGCGGTCAGATTTCTACGAGGCATTCAAAACCAGCTCATCAATAAGGTATTCAACGGCTTTTTCAAGTTGCACATCATGTCCTGAGCAGTACCGAATGTCAAAAAGGACTTCAATATCTGGCGCAACGCCAACTCCTTCCAAATTAACTCCGTCGATACGAAAACTCTGAACGGCAAGAAAGAGCATATCTCCATTAGATAAGGGGAATAAACGTCCTCCGAGGGTCTGCCCCGGTGTCCGTTCTCCGATTACAGTTGCCATGCGATATTTCTTGGCACCGAATGCCAGTAATTCCTTTCCGCTTCGGCTAAAACCATTCACTAAATAAACGGCCGGTTTTCTCCACTGAGAATCGACAGTGGTTCTCTTACCATTTTTGTCAACCATCTCAAGGACCGGAATATTCCGATTAAAAATGTTGAGATAATACGGCCATGCTCCCCCGAGACCATACCGTAAATCTATGATTAAGGCATCTGCATTCTTTAAAGCCCCCCCATACGAGTGCATGGTGTAATTCCCGGTGATACTCGTCTCCAGCATAGGAATAGATGTGAACATAGCCTATTTGTTTCCCGGCTTGTTCAATAATTCGAATACTGGCCTTTTGTGCGTCCAGCATTTCTTGTTTTGGATTGACAAGAACTGGTTTCATCACGATTATAAATGGTTCGGCTTGGTCCTTTCTTCTGACTTTAAACGAAACATTTGTTTCCACAAACGGGCGTAAAGACTCAATTGGGGTAAAAGAAACGCCATTGGCGGACAGGATCTCATCGCCTTTCAACAGTCCAGCTTTTTCGGCAATGCTTCCGGCAAGAACAGAAACGATATATACCCGTTCTTTGATACGTTTGGTGATAATGCCGACTGTCGGATACTGCACGTTCTGTTCATGAAACAGGGCCCCAATAACTGGAATCTTTGAAAATATAGCGGCTAACTGATAATATTCATAATCTTCCGGCGTTAAATAATAGGTATGGGAGGCGTTCAACTCACGAAGCATTGTATTCACAAGGGTAGAAAATGCTTTCTGGGTAGAACTTTGCGGCAGCTGCTTGCAATAAGCATCTTTAATGGCGGGAAATCCTGATTAATTTGAACAGGATCATAAAATGTTCCTCGACAATCTCGACTATTTCCTCAAATAATTCGGAATAGGAGCATGGTGCCGTTGCAGAGGCCCCAGAAGATGGCGCTAAGACTGCCAAAAACACGCTGATTATCAGAATAATGTGTCGACTTTTCATAAAATACTTTCTGAGCTATTATTTTGTCTTCAACTCAGGCTGCTGCTGTGTAGTGCAGTGAATTCCACCACCACCAAGGTTGATGGGCAGGCTGTGGACGGCTACAATTTTACGGGTTGGGAATGCTTTTTTCAATGCAGCCTGCGCAGCCTCATCTTTTTCTTTGATGGATTGCGGCATACCTTTTTCCAATATTTTGGCCACAACAACATCATTTGAAATCAAAAATTGCAGTAGCTCAATGCTGGAACCAATAGCACAGGACTGCCGTGGGGGAAAACGGTACCATCATGATAGCTGGGTGAAGACTCCTGAGTAAGATAGGCTTCGTCCGTAGGTTGAGCCTCCACATAGATGGGATCTGGAATGGGAATACGGATAATTTTCAGCGGGTTGCCGTCCTGATCAGTGGCCTTCTTCAATATGGCGTAGTTTTCTTCCATCCTGCGTCGATTTTCTTTTTCTACCGGCCCTTTGGTTGACTCTTCTTCCGAGACCTCAGCCAAAAGCACCGGTATCTGGAGAGACAAACCGACAATATTCATCAATGTGGTTGTTGGCCGAGCCGCTTCTGTAAGCCGTGCCGACACCGCCCGGGCCGGGCAAAGTGCTTTGATTCATGGGATCGTCATCAACAGTCCCCTGCTTAAGCCAAATGAAATGTGTCGCTCCCAACATCCGGCCCATTTCCGCTTCCAACTCTTCCCGTGAAAGGTTGGGATTGCGATGGAATTCACAGGCTTCAGTAAGCATAATCGTACCCTTTCCATTCAGTTCCCGCGCCCCGCCCTCGCTGACCAAACGCGTCATCCGGCTGGGCAGCCCCATGAACTCGGCAGCGGTTCGGTCAATTTTCTCCATCATCCGCGCATGTGGATGTGTATCCGAACAATACCCCCACAGATTAAAATTAAAATCCGCAATACTCCTGTTGCCGATTTCATCCACTGTGAAAATCGGTCCGAAATCCCGCCAATACAGTGAGGTAAACGGAATTACGTAAAACGATATTCGGTCCATGGGAATGTTGGCTGTTGTTAACATTTCCCGGACATGTCTCTTTTGCACCTCATTGGGCACACAGACACGGACTTTCACGGTAGACGTCAAAACCTTCACCACCTCCAGCAAGGCTGAATCGGTTTTGTATCCTTTGACAAACTCCTTGCTAAGCCACCCCACCCAAACAGTTTCATGACGTTCAAATTCACCTGGAAACCTCCACATGGTGGTATCCTGGGCGTGGAGCGCCCACGACTGGCAAAACAACAATACGAGAACGATACAAATCGTGTTCAATTTTCCAAACATACTCTCTCCTCGTTACATTAATAACCCATCTTATGATTGCATATAAAACAAAAACATTAAGTTGAACGGTGATCACCCAGTCAAAAAAAACGTTGAAACGCATCCGCTCGAACAGATTCGCTACATTAACCGGGTCGAAGCTTCGGTGTCGTTTTCTTGGATAAACGCGGAGGACACTATTTTCCATCGCCTGGATTTGGCCGTCACAGATTCAAAATTTTCCTGGGAAATATGTGTCTTCATGTGGATTCACCCTGTTAATTTAACCGGCCAGCCGGTGCCGATTGCCCATACGAGGCCCTAAAAAGGCCTGACCTTTTTTGATATCTGTATTTTCCTTCAAAGTAAAGCCATTTGTGACGATTCTGCCGCCACTAAAATCTGTTCGGATACTTCATCAGCATGAGTTTCTTTTACCACGTTCCCAAATCCGTCCAAGACCATCATGGTTATCAGAGGCTGTTTAATACTGCAGGAGCAGCATAAGACAAAACCGTTTTAACCCGGTCAGGTTTCGTTTCAACCCAGTTTTTCTTCATCGCCGGCATCGTCAATTGCCTTCACTTCTTGACAAAGCCAGTTAAAATTTTTTTCTAATCTGTTCTTTTTTTGCTGACGTCTTTTTTCTCTTTTTGCTATGAGCTTTTTTATGGAACTATTAATCATCAGAAACCCCAAAATTACCGCCAAAGACCTGCCCGTCATCCAGGCAGTGGTTAACGAACACTGGGAC
>LQAG01000351.1_pt1 | contig 14743 bp, 23 predicted proteins | sample 1535801 | NCBI WGS metagenome assembly LQAG01 (sample SAMN04331584, study PRJNA305678) | bioreactor metagenome | isolation source: bioreactor_3 inoculated with Wadden Sea sediment 1st replicate of a... | place: Germany:Bremen | reverse complement strand
AGATAATTTTATCAATGTTCGATTTCTTGTTTTGAGCATCCCAGGTGATGGCAGGACACCCAAGGCGCAGACAGGCCTGACAGCCGGTACATTTGTCATGGTCGACAAAGAGCGGTGTCCTGCGTTCCTGGTTATCACGTGGTACGAGCATACAGGGACGGGTCGTAATGATGACGGATACTTCAGGCGAGCCATCTCTTCACGGATTGTTTTCGTGTCAGTGCAATATTATAAGGATCGATAACCTTGACATGCTCGACGCCAACAGCGCGACACAACTGCTCCATATCGACCCGGAAGGTCGGATTGTCTTCGAGAGTGTAGCCTGAAGTCGGGTTTTCCTGCCGTCCGGTCATCGCCGTGATGCGGTTGTCAAGAATAATAACCGTTGAAGCAGACTGGTTGTAGACCATATCCATGAGCCCATTTATGCCGGTATGCAGAAAGGTTGAATCACCAATAACAGCAACGACCTTGCGCTGTTCCTCTTCAGACAGCACTTTGCTGATTCCGGTTGCGTTACCGATGCTGGCTCCCATGCAGACACAGGTGTCCATGGCCGAGAGCGGTGGCATAAAGCCGAGAGTATAGCAGCCGATGTCGCCGGTGACGAATGCTTTGGCACGATTCAACTCCATGAAAACGCCACGATGCGGACATCCCGGGCACATGTTAGGGGGCCGCTGAGGCAGTTCGGGCGAATTGTCTTCAGTCGGAATTTCTTCCCCGGTCAATCCCTGCTTGACTCTTCCCGGAGTCAGTTCGCCACAGATTGACAGTTTTTCTTTACCGATCACCTGAATCCCCATGGCTTTCACTTGCTCTTCTATGAAAGGGTCCAGTTCTTCAATGACATAAAGTTCGCTGTACTGTGCAGAAAAATCCCTGATCATGGCTTTAGGGAGAGGATAAACCATGCCGATTTTGAGAACGTCTGCATCGGGAAGAACTTCTTTTACATACTGATACGAAACACCTGAAGTGATGACGCCCACCTTTCCGGTGCCCTTCTCTATCCGGTTAAATGGTTGTTTACAAGACCATTCTTCCATGTCGACAATGCGTTTTTCGACATCATAATGACGTTTGCGGGCATTGCCGGGTAGCATGACCAACTTAGCCGGATTACGTTCAAGTTTTGGTTCGGGGAGATCAGTGACACGCTCCCCCAGTTCGACAACCGATTTGGAGTGTGAGATCCGGGTCGTGCTACGCAGGAAGACAGGGGTGTCAAACTGCTCGCTGACTTCGAAGCCGAGCTTGGTATATTCCAACGCTTCCTGGCTGTCTGCCGGTTCGAACATCGGAACCTTGGCAAACTTAGCAAAATTACGATTATCCTGCTCATTCTGTGATGAGTGCAGTTCCGGATCATCGGCTGTTACGAGAACGAGACCACCGCGAACACCTGTATAAGACAGTGTAAAGAGCGGGTCTGCGGCAACATTGACACCAACGTGTTTCATGGTTACCAGAGAACGGGCGCCCCCGTAGCAGGCTCCGATTGCGACTTCAAGGGCAACCTTTTCGTTGGGTGCCCAGGAAGCATCAATCTCTTTGTACTGTGTAATGTTTTCGAGAATCTCCGTACTGGGAGTCCCCGGGTAGGCACTGGCAACCAGTGCTCCCGCCTCATACGCGCCGCGTGCAATTGCTTCGTTACCTGAGAGCAGAACTTTTTTCATAACAATCCTTGATGCGTTTATAAATGGATAAAATCACAAAGAAATGAACCCCGGAATAATAGTTAATTGAGTTCCTTCTGTCAATCCGCGAAGCGGCTTTAACCGGGGGACGGTCGTATCCTTTTCATCTTTTCTAGGTTAAGGAAAATCCCGTTTATTCCGACAAAACTCCAGGAGAAGTCCTTCCAGCAAACCTGAATCAGCAACCTTAATTTCTGTTTGGCCGAGCTTTTTCATTATTTGCAGAACAATCATCAGGCCGGGTACGATCAGATCTCCCCGCCCTGTTTCCATGCCGATCACCACTTCCCGTTGTACAAGGCTCAGCGATGACAGTTGAGCAAGCATGCTGTCGAGTTTTTCAGCCCTAAGAAGGTGATTATTAATGGCTTCAGGGGTGTAAATGTCCATGTGCAAGTCAATGGCTGCCAGTGTTGTCATGGTCCCTGCGGTGCCGATCAGAGGGGTCCCATACGGGTCCAGATTGTGCGCCTTAAGGTGTGAAAGGAATTGATTGATGATATTGGCAATGTGGTTGCGGCGCTCGGCAGCTGAGACGAATCCTTCACACAGTTGAACCACTCCCATGGATAACTGAGTTGGAAACAGACTGTCCCCTGAACCAGACAGACAAATTCAGTGCTTCCTCCACCGATATCGATAATAATTGCATCTGACGGTGTTGGCTTGACGACAGAGAGCACACCTGCTGACATCAATCGTGCTTCTTCTTCGCCTTCGATAACATCAATATTCAAGTCCGTTGTTGTGCTGATGAGATCAATAAACTGTTGACGGTTGGTTGCCCGGCGCAATGCCGCTGTTCCAACGGTTCTGACCTGTGACACTCCTTCGTTACGCAGAGACTCACTCAATGATTTTAGAGCGTTCTGCGTTCTGATCATGCTGTTATGATTCAGTCTGTTTGTGGCAGACATGCCACCCGCCAGCCGGGTTATGTGGCGATAATATCGACAGGACTGGAGAACGCCGTTGCGGCATTCTCCGACCAGCATCCGGACAGTGTTGCTACCGACATCAATTGCAGCAAGCACTATTTGACTCCGATAACCGCCTCTGAAACGTTGAACGTGTGGTCGCCGATCTTTCATAGCTGTGTAACATGTCGATGAAAATCAAACCTGGCTGAACGGCACACTCGCCTGTATTCAAGCGCGACACGTGGTTCATGCGTAGACTCTCTTCGAGATCATCTACGGCATCTTCATACTCCATCGATTTTGGGCCGATGGTTTGATCCTCCGTCTCCATGGCTTCGATTACAAAATGCAGAAATTCAAGTGTTTTGTCGGCAATACTGCTGACTTCATTGGTCCCTGAATGGGAAAAAGATATTTTACCTTCAGCTTTGCGAATACCTAACTCCCACAGATTCTCACAATGATCACCAATACGTTCCAGATCATTGACCATACTCATCAGCGATGCGATCGATTTTGATGTCTCCGTGGAGATAGAACGTTGAGACAGCTTAACCAGGAAATCCATGATATCGCGTTGCAGTATGTCAACCAGTTCTTCTTTCTTTTCCAGTCCACTGATTCGTTTTAAAATCATGGTCATCCAGGAAGAGATTTGTTTCTTCCAGCATCTCCAGCGTAATCTGAGCCATGCGTTTGGTTTCACGACGTGCCTGTCCGATGGCCACCGGCGGCGTATTGAGAACTCGATCATCAATAAACTTAACCTGAAAGCTTTCCAGGTCTTCTTCGCCCCGGATGATCAGCGTGGACAGTTTTGCCAGAATTCCGATCAGGGGAAGAAATATGATGGTATTGATAACATTAAACAGTGTATGTGTGTTTGCTATGTGGCGGGCGATGTAGGGTTTGTCGCCGATGGCAGCGGAAAAACTGTCTGCCTGCGCCTGGGTCTGAATCACGAAGTCGGCATCACCGGGAGTTATAGACGATATGAACTTGAGAAACAGCGGGAATAGGATCAGCATGTAGAGAACGCCAAGAGCATTAAATAAAAAATGTGAAAATGCTGTTCTTTTAGCTGCCAGATTAGTACCGATGGCGCCAGATGGCTGTAATAGTCGTTCCGATATTTTCACCCAGAATCAGGGCGATGCTGGCTTCGAAAGAGAGCAGGCCGGTGGTAGCCAGAGCAAGGGTGATGCCGATGGTGGCGCTACTGCTCTGAACGATGATTGTCAACAGGGCGCCAATCATAATTCCAAGCAGTTTGTAATCACCGACCAGAAGGAAAAGCTGACGGAATTCCTCGCTGGCCTTAAGTGGATCAAAGGCGTGCTTCATCGTTGACAGACCAAAGAACAGAAGACCGAACCCGAGAATGATTTCCCCGATATAAACATATTTTTATTTTTACTGAAAAGCTTGAATCCGGCACCGAGGCCGATGGCGGGTAGTGCAAACTTTGTAATTTTGAAAGCAATCAATTGTGCCGTAATGGTCGTGCCGATATTGGCACCCAGAACGACACCAATCGACTGAACCAGTGACAGCAGGCCGGCGTTGACGAAACCGACCACCATGACCGTTGTTGCGCTGGAAGACTGGATAATGGCCGTTACGGCAATACCGATCAGGGCACCGATGACCCTGTTGCTGGTGAGCGCAGAAAGGATTTTACGCATTCTGTCTCCAGCTATTTTCTGCAGCCCTTCCGACATGATTTTCATGCCGAACAGGAACATTCCAAGACCACCCAACAGGCCGAATATCAATTGCTGACTGATTAATGCTGCCATGGCACCTCCAGCCCCCTCATAAAAAAAATAAATAAAAAAGCAATACAGCAGTCACAAAAATGCGGAAGAATACATTGCTATAATCTTCCGCATCAATTTGCGCGAATAGTATACCTCAGTCACAGATTTCTCAACAAAAAAAGCTGACAATCCTGCCGCTGATCTGTCCTTGAAAAATCACCCCTATTATTTGAGTTTGCTCAGTGTTGACAGCATTGCACGATAGTCAGTTTTTGCCGATCTCATTTTAGCACTCAAGGTTTTTGCAAGATTGAGGGTCAACTGCATTCCGAGTCGTGGTTTTCACTGGCGAGAATCCTGAAATCTTTATGCTTAAAAGAGTAGAGAATGGCACTCTCCGCGACCCGGGCAGATGTCGCACGGGTATCACCGTCTATCAAGGCCAGCTCTCCGAATATATCGCCGGCCCCAAGTACGACCAGAATCTGTTCATTGTTTTCGCTCAACATATGTGAAATGCGGATCGTTCCCTGCTTAATGATGTAGAGTGACTCGCCTGGCATGTTTTCGACAAAGACGGTTTTTCCTTCAGGGACGGAATGAGCAGTAAAAAGAGTGCTGAGGAATTCTACCTCTGACGATGCAAGTCCTTTGAACAGGGGACTATCCATCAGGTCAGAAAAATCAACTTTTCCCATAGCTGGTGCCTTTCGTTTAGGCATGCATTATTCTTTATAGCTTTCAACATAGGCGAGATAATTGTCTGCGCTCTGCTTGAGGGCGATCACTTCATTTTCAGACAGATGACGTTTATATCTGGCCGGAGAACCAGCATACAAAGTTCCTGATTCTACTCTGGTTCCCGGTATCACCAGGGCTCCCGCAGCAACCATTGCATCATCTTCGACTACGGCACCGTCAAGGATGACCGCACCCATGCCGATCAGGCAACGGTGCCCGATCTGGCAACCGTGCAGGGTTACATTGTGGCCTATCGTGACATCGTCCCCCAACCGGGTCGGGTGCTTTTCGTGAGTGACATGGATAACGGTACCATCCTGTATATTGGTACGTTCGCCGATGCGGATGAAATTAACGTCCCCACGGATAACGACGTTAAACCAGATACTTGAATTTTCACCGATTTCAACGTCACCGATAATTTCTGCCGACCCGACCCGAAAAACCGTGTCGGCAATCTGAGGGGGTTTACCCCGGTAAAGATGTAACATCATTTTTGCCTGCAACATAAAAAAGACCTACTCACACCGATGAGCAGGTCTTGTCGGTAAAATTACAAAGAAAAGAAATAATGCCGCGAGGAACATATGAAATCAGCGGTCTACTCGCTCCCGCAACTCTTTGCCGACTTTAAAAAATGGTAGTTTTTTTTCTTCGACTTTTAATGATTTCACCTGTTTTCGGGTTGCGTCCATATATGCTTTGTAGTCCTTGACCATAAAGCTGCCAAACCCCCGGATCTCAATCCGATCATTATCTATCAGGGCCTGAGACATGGCATCAAAATCAGGTTGACAATCTGTTCCGACTTCTTATAAGTCAGATCTTTATTGATTGACAAGGCTTCTACCAATTCTGATTTGTTCATAGCGCCCCCTTCAAGGGTCCTGGTACGAGTGGTGGTCTATGTAGAGACTATACAATATGCCTTTACTATGTCAATAAGAATGACATACATTTCAAGCAGTTAAACACTTAATACTTAATTAATTATATGATTGTGAATGGAGACAGTGTCCAGATAACTTTCGCATCACTGTCACCGATATTTTCCCAGCGGTGTGGCAAGTGCGATTTAAAGCACAGACTGTCTCCTGGTTCCAGAGTATAAACTTCGTCAACAATTTTGATTCTGATCCGACCTTCGAGCATATAAATAAGTTCGTCACCGGGATGATACATGTTCTGTTCGCCGCTCTGGCCACCTTTTGGAACAGTGCAGTAAAATGACATGAACTGGGGATCCCGCAGACCTGAAGTGAAAGACTCCGTATGCATGTTGTGTTCATCGTCGTACACTGTCGTGTCCCGCTCTCCAAGACGTTTGTACACAATCTCATGAGAACTTGCGACATCCTCAACGAAGAAGTTAATGCTTTTGTCAAAAACACCCGCCAGTCGCATCAGGATTTCGACTGAAGGTATGGTCAGTCCTCGTTCAATCCGAGATATCATGTTGGAAGAAACCTGTGATTTCTCAGCCAGAACCTGAATGGTCATATCCTGTTTCAACCTGATTTCCTTGAGTTTTTTACCAACTATTTTTTTTTACTTGCATGCTATCGTTACCTCGTGATTTCGGTTGTCTGATCTATACGTTCGGAGGAGGAGACACAATCCAGAGTATTTTGGCCTGCTTTGAGCTGTTATTTTTCCACCGATGAGGGATTGAAGCTTTAAAGCCCAGTGAATCACCCTTCTCCAGATAGTATTCATCGCCATCTATGGTGAATTCGAGGCTGCCGTCCAGAACCATCGCAAATTCTTCGCCGGTGTGGACCATCCCCCTTCCCCACTGTCACAATAGGGCTCCAGGGTGTCAACGAAGACGGAAAAACCCGGGTCCCTTAACCCTTGTGTCAAACTTGAAATCTGATGTTTATCTTCAAAAAAGAAGATCGGCTCCCCCTGTCCGGAGCGGTTAAATATAACGGTATTCCCCTTTTCCGCTTCTTCGACAAAATAGCTGATACTTAAACCGAGAGCATCGGCAAGTTTCATCAGAATTTCGACTGATGGGATTGTCAAGCCGCGTTCGATACGTGATATCATATTGGATGATACACGTGAAACTTCTGCCAGTTCCTGTATTGTTTTATCTCGTTTCAAGCGCGATGATTTTAGTTTGCGTCCGATTAGTTTTTTGACCATTCCACAGCACTCCATTGTAGTTTTAAAAAGATGTTTTACCATTGGTCCGATGACCTGTCAATCCTGTATGAGATATTTGTGATAAGAAATGGTATTTATGCCCTATTTTATTTTTTTTCAGCTATGACATATGTTTTCTGTATAGCGCCTACCTGTAAATGAGGCGGTTTTCGTTAATCGTTAAAGGATCTACATGGCAACCAGATATGTCATATGTGTCCTTTGATTCTATTGTAAACCTATTAAAAATAAATGGTTGACAATAACTTTTGCCGCGTCTATTTTGTGGTCTCAAAAGGAGAATACAAAATGAAAAAAAACATAATAGATCTGGCAGATGCCGTTATTCATGGCAAAAAATCAGCGATGAAGAAGGTGCAAATATCCTCTCTGCAACAGGTTCGGAATTAACAACCTACATGGCCGGTGCCCAGCATATCCGTGAACGGTTTTTTTCAAATAATGTCCATCTGTGTTCAATCACCAATGCAAAGTCGGGACACTGCAGTGAAGATTGTTGTTTTTGCGCTCAGTCTGTCCATTATGATACCAGTGCTCCCGTTTACCCGCTTAAAAATGCTGAAGAATTGCTTGAAGCGGCGCTGTCTGCCGATCGAAACGGGCACGCCTGTTACAGTATCGTCACCAGTGGTGCTCGAATTGAGCCTGGTGAAGAATTTGAGCAGATAGAAACAGCCTTGCGCATGATCAGTGCGCGGACACAGCTGTCTCCATCTGTATCAATTGGAGCCATTGACCTCGAAACTGCCAAGAGACTGGTTGCTGCGGGATGTGTGACCTATCATCATAATCTCGAAACTGCGCGTTCATTTTATCCCAATATATGTACGACACATTCCTACGAGGAAGATATTGCCACTGTGCGTAATGCCAAAGAGGCTGGATTGCGCGTGTGCAGCGGGGGCATTTTTGGGCTTGGAGAATCGCTTGAGCAAAGAATGGAACTCGGCTTGACATTGCGTGACCTGAATGTTGATTCAGTGCCAATCAATTTTCTCAATCCCATTCCCGGAACGCCGCTTGAAGGTCAAAATCTTTTGACGCCGCTTGATTGCCTGCGAGTCATCTGTTTATTTCGCTACCTACTTCCTGAAAAACGATTACTATCTGCGGTGGCCGCGAGAAAAATCTGCGTGATTTTCAGTCTTGCATTTTCATGGCTGGTGCTAACGGGATGATGGTTGGCAACTATCTGACCACTTCTGGTCGTAACTTTGATATGGATCTCCAACTTCTTGAAGACGCAGAGGTAAATATTAATGCCAAAGCCTACAAAACCTGAGGGACTTTTCATTACTGGAACAGGTTATTTTCAGGGCTCAACTATGATCACGGCTGCATTGGCCCGATACTGCTCCGATCGCGACCTGAAGACAGCAGTATTTACTCCGGCGGAAACGGGTTGTGCAAAACGGGTTCCGCGGCGTCACTGCTTAAGTGGGCGGCCAGATCGGATCAAACTGACGAGTCGATCAGTCCGTATCGCATGGACGTTGACCTGGACCCTTCTCCCGCTGCGACCCATGCGGGAGTGAAGATTGATTTCAACAGTCTGGTTCAGCAAATAAAGTGGACGATCTCAGAAAATGACTTTACCCTGGTTGACGCCAGCGGCGGACTGATGGTCCCTCTTGTCGGCGGAATGCTCATGGCCGATCTGGCCGCCATGGTTGGCCTGCCAGTTGTTGTTGTTAACAGCCCTGAAAAGAGTTCTGTAAACCATACCTACATGTCGCTGTTGACGGCCAGGTTGATGAACCTGAATATCGCAGGTTATATGATCAACAAAATGCCAGAGGATAAATCTCTCGCTCAAGAAAAGCTGCCACACACCTTGGCGGTGATGACCATTGATGAACTGCTCGGTGTTCTCCCTTTCGTTGATGGAGATGAGCAGGACAGAGTGGTTCAGCTCAGTGAGCAGATAAAAGAAATGAAGACATTGCCACTGCTGCACCCTTATCTTCCCTGACTTTATTGTCTTTTCAGTTTTCGCCCTGTCTGCCCTTTCCGCATTCAGGGCAGTAACTCCAGTCGGAATCTTCAAGTTTTTCACCACAGCTGCAGGTGCCAACCTTTAAAAACGATAATTTCTTGTGCCTTATGAACAGCAGAGAACCCAGCGCGACCAAGATGCAGAGGATGAGTATCAAGGCAATGGGCCCCAGATCAATAAACATCGCCATGGTGCAGCGGCCACTGTTATACGACCAGTAGTTGTACAGTCCAACCAAAGCGAGGAGAGCGAGGCCGATCAACAGATTTTTTTTCTGTTTATCGTTCTCATGACATCTTCCCCTGTCCGCAATATGGACAAAACGGCTGGTCAGAGCGCTTTTTTTTGTGACAGTGCGGACATGTGGCTTTTAGTGCGATGCGGCAGTAAGGGCAGCTCGACCATGCGTGGTCCACTTGTTTTCTACACGAAGGACAGGACAAATTAGAAAGCTGCTCATTCCCGTTCTCTGTATTCAGTTCAACTGTAATCTGCCAGATTAATAGTCCCAGAATTGTGATGAGTACCAACACCATAAATCACCCGTTTCAAATAGAAAGTGTGTCTGCTGAATATACGATTATCATGAATTATGCCAATAATATTATTCAGTAGAATCAGACTCTTATATAATGAGACCGGTTTTTATGTAGAATATTCAATGCTCTGGCTGTTGAATTTTATCCACTATCTTGCGTATTTCAATTAAAAGTTCCCGTGGTTGAATCGGTTTGTTCAGCAACAGGATTTCTTCACGAACCAGGCCCTGATCCCTCAAAGAGTCAAAGGTGTAACCACTCATGAAAATAACCGGTATTGCCGTTACTTTCCTGATCTCTTGATAAAATTCAGCTCCTTTCATGCCGGGCATGACAACATCGGACAGAATCAGTGCGAAGTGATTATCTGATTGTTTTTGTTTTAATACTCTAAGAGCTGATTCGGCACAGTCGCTTGTTGTGACCTGGTAGCCGACTGCAGAAAGTATGCTGTAAGCCGATTCCCTGACCAGAGGATCGTCTTCCACCAGTAGAATGTTTTCATCCCCGCCGGGAAGCTTATCCCCTGAAGGTTCTTTTTGAACCGGTAGAGGTTGGTCTGTCTGCGGAAGGTAAATCTTGAATCGAGAACCTTCCCCGGGAGTGCTGTCGACGAGGATATAGCCTTTATGCTGCTTAACAATTCCCCATGCCATAGCCAGGCCCAGACCTGTACCCTTGCCTGTATCTTTTGTCGTAAAAAACGGGTCGAAGATTTTTTGCTGGATCTCCTTCGGGATGCCGACTCCCGTGTCCTCAACTGTAATTAAAGCATATGATCCTGGGGCTCCGTAGCCATACATTTGACAAAAGTCTCTATCTATTTCAGTTGTTTCGGTTTTTATTGTCAGCACTCCGGTCCCGCTCATCGCATCACGGGCATTGGTTGCCAGGTTGACAAGAACCTGTTCAAGCTGAGGCGGATCAGCCATGACAATTAATCTGTCTGCGCTGAGAGTCAGGTGTTTGTCCACCCCTTCGCCTATGACGCGACCAAAAGCTCTTGAACATTAAAACCAGTTGGTTCAAATCAACCGGTGTCGAGGGTTCCGATTTCTTACGACTGTAGGCGAGCAATCCATGAGTCAGTTTCGATCCTCGTTCAGCTGCTTCACCAATTTTCATAATTTTTGAAATCAGCTTGGGGTTATCGCTTATCTGGGACGTTAATAGGCCGACATAGCCGGAGATTACCGTTAGAATATTGTTGAAGTCGTGAGCGATTCCGCCGGTTAATGTTCCTATAGCCTCCATTCTCTGTGAGTGTTGCAACTGCTTTTCCAGGGTTTTTCGTCGGCTGATATCGATAAAGGTGATAACGGCGCCAACCAGTTGATTGTCGCGACACATCTGATGTCCCCAATACTCTACCGGGATCTGGTGGCCGCTGCGGTGTGCAAAGAATCCGTCTTCACTGCTGATTTTTCCCTCGCGGGCGATGGCGCAGATGAAGGGGCAATCTCCCTGGCCAACCGCCTTGTCTTGACTTGATGTTGAACTGACGAGGCGCCAGAAGCTGTAATTAATCAGATCATTTTCATGGTCATAGCCGAGAATCCTCACTGCTGAAGGGTTGCAAAAACGACCTGTCCATTCAGGTCTATGCCGACAATTGCTTCAGCGGTTGAGTTGAACAGGGTTCTCAGCATCTCCTCACTGTGAGACAGTTCACGGACATAGTGCATCCGTTCGCATTCTGCTGCAGCCCGTGCGGCAATAACCGACAGAAGTTCTTCGACATGAGGAATTATTTGCATCGGTTGTTTCGAATACGCGTAAATGACACCAAGAACCTGACCCTGGTGGCCAAGCATCGGACAGCCAATGAAGCTGGACGATTGGCTCAGGTGCAAAAAATCGGCTGCGGGAAACGCGGCCCCTGCCCCTTCCGTAATGATTTTGAAGTTCCCCCGAAGTATCTCGGTAAAAGGAGTGTTCGCAATCGGCAGGACATAAGCTTTACGGTGCTGACCTTCGTAAAACAGGACTTAACCTCTAGGTGGCCGTCGTGCAGCACACCGATAACGGCGCCGTTAACGTCGAGCCAGTCACACAGATTAAGTACGATCTCCTCCAGACAGGCTTGACCGGTCAGGCCAACAGTGCTCCGAACCAGCGTCTTGATTGATGATTCGTATCTTTCCCTGAGGGTGACATCGCGTGCAACTGAAAAGAAAACTTCTTTACCATCGAGTTCAAAGAGTTGGCTGCCGATTTCAACCGGTATCCAGTAACCCTCTTTGTGAAGAAGATCCGTTCTAAAAAGAGTCTTACCTGTTTCTTCGATCGTTTCTATGATGGAAGTGAAGGTCTCCTTTTCTTCCAGAGCGACCCGTTTGACTGAGAAGGGTGAAAACTGTAATAGCTCGTTTCTGGTATAGCCCAGCAGTTCGCAGGCAACATCATTGACCTCGATATAATGACCTGGAGATCCGTCATTCAGGCGTTCAGAAATGAAAACAGCGTCTGCTATGCCGTTAAAAAGTTTTAAAAAATAATCTCGGTCGTGGTGTTTAGGAATGGCGGCCATTGACAACCCTTTCAGAGTCCATTCAATAAAATCGACAGCTTCTCATATCGTTGTGAAAAATATACCAACTTTACCATTCAATATCATCTGTTCATGTGAGAGGGGATGCGATCTTTAAGCGCATGAAATTTTTACTTCCCATGCGTCTCTGTCTATGCTAGTTTTCTGCGGTTCAAACGTAACCTTAAAGGAGAAAAGTGCATGACCTCAGTATTGATCGGACTGCATATCATTGTTTCAATCGCTCTGATTGTAATTGTCCTGTTGCAAATGGGCAAAGGAGCCCAGGCGGGAGCATCATTTGGCGCGGGTGGCAGCCAGGCAATGTTTGGTTCAACCGGCGGTAACTTTATGAGCAAGGTAACAGCTGCAGCAGCTATTATTTTTATGCTCACAAGCCTGTCGTTGGCGTACTTTTACGGTTCACCAAGTTCGCAGACAGTCATGCCGAGTTCAGTTACAGCACCGGCGCAACCGACAGCACCGGCAACCCCGGATCAAAATAAATAAATCGTTAAATTTATTATTGACATCCCGGGAGTCGATTCAGTATAAAGCACAAGCCTTTGCCGAAGTGGTGGAACTGGTAGACACGCCATCTTGAGGGGGTGGTGACCAATTGGTCGTGCGAGTTCGAGTCTCGCCTTCGGCACCAGAATTTAAGGGTTTTTACAGGTTGATTATGAACTTGTAAAAACCTTTTTTTGTCTTTTGATCCCGAGCATGCCAAGAGCTGATTTTCCTGTTGTTATCTGAAAATTATGCAATGATTCTCAGCTATTATCCTTGACGGTCAGTTCGTCAAATGTTATACCGTCGCACAGAAAAACAGCCTGAAAGTATGTATGGGTCTTTGCCGAAGTGGTGGAACTGGTAGACACGCCATCTTGAGGGGGTGGTGACCAATCGGTCGTGCGAGTTCGAGTCTCGCCTTCGGCACCAACGGTAAATCCAAAGCAGTCCAAAGATAACCAGTTAGCCGCTAGAATAGCGGGTTTTCTGTATCTAATGCACTTTCCTGTCCACTTCAATCCGTTGACAGCCAGATGTTTTCGGGGTATTTTTGGGTAATCCTTCATGCACTCAAAATCAGGATACCCCGAAAAGAGGCTGTCATGCCGAAACGAGTCCCTCCTTTAACTGATATCCAGGTCAATAAAGCGAAGCCTAAAGAACGCGACTTCAAGGTGGCTGACGGCGGTGGTTTGTATCTGCTCGTCACAACCGCCGGGGGTAAACTCTGGGCGGTTCAAGTATCGGTTTGCCGACAAGGAAAAACTCCTTGCCATTGGCTCCTACCCCGAAATCAGTCTGAGTGACGCACGGAAGCACCGTGAAGAAGCACGGCGATTGCTCGCCAACGGGACCGATCCAGGAGAAGTCAAAAAGGCGGTCAAAGAAGCTGAGAAAGAACAGCGCGCCAACACCTTTAAGAAACTGGCCTTGAATGGCACGAGCGTCAGGTAGACCACCTTGCCGAGCGCACCCGTAAATGATCATGCGACGCCTGAAGCGCGATGTGTTCCGGTCATCGGGACACTCCGCTGGTCGATCTCTCCTCCCGATTGATTCTCGAAAATGTTCTGCGCCCCATTGAAGACCGGACCGCCATCGACTTATCGCACCGTATCCGCAGCGTCCTCTCTCAGATCCTGCGTTACGGAGTTGCCTGCGGACTGTGCGACAGGGATCTGACCTCCGATTTGCGCGGCGCGTTGAAACCGATTCCCCGCAAACACCATGCGGCCCTCGATGCCGGCGGAACCACCGATCCCATCAAAGTCGGAGCCCTGCTGCGGGCCATCGACGGTTTCGACGGTTCGGTCGTGGTAAAATGCGCCCTGCGCCTGCACCCGTTGGTGGCGACACGTCCCGGCGAGCTGCGCCATGCCGAATGGTCGGAAATTGATTTCGACACGGCAACCTGGTCGATTCCGGCTGGCCGCATGAAGATGAAGAACCCGCACATCGTGCCGCTCTCGCCGCAGGCGTTGGCTGTCCTGCGTGAACTGCATAAAGTCTCCGGCCAGAGAACCTATCTTTTCCCATCAATTCGATCAACGGCCAAGCCGATCAGCGACAACACCATGAATGCCGGTCTGCGACGCCTGGGTTATTCCAAGGAAGAAATTGTTAGCCACGGATGGCGGGCCGTTTTTCGCACCCTGGCCGACGAAGTACTTCAGGAACGAATCGATATTGTTGAGGCCCAACTGGCTCACCAGGTCAAAGACGCCTTGGGTAGGGCCTACAATCGCACCAGTTTTCTCAAGGAACGCCGTGATCTGATGAACCGCTGGGGTAGCTATCTTGACAGTCTGAAGAGCGCGAACAAGGTGATCTCTCTGGTCAAACGCACTGGCTCCGACTGACAAATGC
>LQAG01000350.1_pt1 | contig 14750 bp, 17 predicted proteins | sample 1535801 | NCBI WGS metagenome assembly LQAG01 (sample SAMN04331584, study PRJNA305678) | bioreactor metagenome | isolation source: bioreactor_3 inoculated with Wadden Sea sediment 1st replicate of a... | place: Germany:Bremen | reverse complement strand
ATTGAAAGATGCCGGGCAGCAGGTGAGGGTATTTTTTTCCGCATCTCCACCGGTCATGCAGCACCGGCTCAATGAATGCCTGTCTGATGCGTTTTACCGCTACCTGTTCATGAGCCCCTGTCTGTCTGGCTGGAACCGGGGTGAAGAAAAACATGCCTATATGAAGCTGTGCCATGAGGTGCTGTCCCGAAGCCAGATCAACGGAATCGCCAAACTCAGGGAAGCCGGCATCATACAATCCAACCTGGTGATCCTCCCCAACAGCTCCAATATCAGCCTGGCCAACAACGGGACCCATATCAGCATCGGTTCCGAAAAATGGCCCGGCTTCTGACTGATCCGGGATCCGGGTTCACTGCACGGCATGAAAAATACTTAGGGGACCTGGTTATTAAAATTGCGGAGCATTTTCTGTGCCTGTTTCCCGGCACTTACAGCGCCTCTCCTTGTCGCCTCAACTTTGAAGATTTTCACCCGGAAAAAATCCTGGGATTTCTTCCGCACGAACTGGATTATACCCATCTGCGAATGCTTTGGCAACGATGGAAAAAAAAGGCGGCCAACCGGATTCTGGGCCGTCCGGTCACCCCTTTCGGCCCGGTCTGGCTGGACCGGCTTATCCGAAAAACCTTTTTTCTTAAGGGGGATTTCGTACCGGACTTCCGGCTGGTGGACTATCTGGTTTCGCTGATGAGTACCGACCAGAGCCCCGGCCTGGATGGCAGTCTCGGAAACAGTCCCCGCCTGGGCCATGACCTTGCCCAGATGGGCGTTTTCGATACCCGTATGCCCCTGTACCAGTTGATCCGTCTCAGGGAATTTTCCCGCATGGGATACAGCGGGTTCGAACACCGGTATTACAGCATTTTTGAGCATGTTCTGACAGACATGGGAAACGCTGCTGACATGCAGACCCTGATCACGGCATTGGCCTATCAATACGTCCTCAACGGGGAAGTGTCCCATGCCATGATCCCCGACACACCGGGAATAGAAGCGAACGGCGCCAGTTGTTTTTCTGTGCTGCCGTGAACCCTGCCCTTCTGTTATGTGAAACCGATACCCGAAACCGGTTCCTGAAAACCATCGTGTCCCGGATTCCCCATACCCGGAAAAGCAGGCGTTATCCGGGATACACCCGGATCAAAATTAGAGATTACAAACTGGCCCTTATCAACACGCTGAAAAAAGACGGCAGTGCCTGATCGAAGACCTTCGGCTGCATGCAGTCCTGGCCGACCTGCAGGGCCGAATCCATTCTCCGGACACCCGTTCCGCCTCTGGCCGGCTGGTCAAAGGCATTCTGGACTCCCGCAAAAAACCGAATCCCATGGCCTATCCCGGAGAAGTGTTCAACCGGGATGCCGAACACTATTATCAGGAAACACTGCGAAAAAAGCATATGGCCGAAGGATTCAAAATCCTGATCAGCGAATTTTCCGGCATGGATCTATGGGCCGGATTCAGAGAACCGGTTTTCAGAGATATCATCAATACCATTCTCCCGGATACAGACCTGGACCATTTTCTCAAACAGGTAAAAAATCCGCTAATGGCTCAAGACCTGCCTGCGGAACAGATCAAAAACTGCTGTTTCTGATCATGCTGTATGTCAATATGGAGGCCGATCATGCGGCACTGCGCTAACCATCTGCCAGGAGGGTTGCATGAACCCGGGAACACACCAGTATATTGACCGGCACACGGGCCGCGTTCAAACGGAAACGCTTTTGGCAGATCCGACCATTGCATTCCTGTATGACACGGTCCGGGAAATGCCCCGGCCATGTTCGATCTGCTGATCTCTGCCAGATGTCGGCCCTTTTGGGTTTTTGCTTTGACCTGCCTTTGAATAACCATATTCCAAACCCCGCCCGATTTTGAGCCGCAGGGGAATCCTTTCAGGAGATTTCGGACAGTGAATCAACTCAATACCTTTCGGCGGTTTTTGAACGGAACTCCGTTACTGGGAATGCCGTCCATGACCGATGACCCCGGAGCGGTGGTATCACCGGCCGATGCCCGAATCCTTCCCGGTTCCTTTACAGACACCCGGCACCTGTTCATCAAGGAAAAACTGTTCCAGTATGACGAACTGACCGGCATGGACCGGACCCGGTGGCACAGCACGTTCCGGGACGGGGACTATGCCGTTTTCCGCCTGACCCCGGACAAGTATCATTACACTCATGCCCCGGTGTCAGGCAGAGTAGCGGATCATTACGAAATCAACGGCCGTTTCCATTCATGCAACCCCGGGGCGGTTGTCAGAAGCGTTACCCGTTTCCAAGACCGGCGGACGGTGACGGTCATCGACACGGATGTGCCGGACGGCACGGGGGTGGGACAGGTGGCCATGGTGGAGGTTGTGGCGTTGATGATCGGCCGGATCGTTCAATGCTACAGCCAGGAACGGTATGAACCGGTCAGGCCGCTTCAGCAGGGCATGTTCATTCAAAAAGGGCAGCCCAAAAGCCTGTTCCGGCCCGGCAGTTCCACCGTGGTGCTGCTGTTTGAAAAAAACGGGTCCGGTTCTGCCCGGACCTGCTGGCAAACACGCGGCGGTTCGATGTAAAGACCCGGTTTTCAAGCCGGTTTGGCATTCCGCTGGTGGAAACGGATGTAAACGTCAGAGAAACCATTGGAAAGGCGGTATGATGACGGAATTGATTTTCATCACTGGCATGGGCGTATTGACGGCAGGATCTTTGTGGTGGGGGTTTCGACACCTGCCCCGGGAAAATGGCAGATCATGGCGGTCGTGCCCCGGCAAAAAAAGGACAGGGCTGGCAGGGACTCAATCTGACCTATTATGGGGTATTGTGTGCCAATGCCTATACCGCTGCCGTGGTTCTTTTCTGATACTGGCGACCTCGGCCCGGATATCTCTGACCGGCCTGTGTGTTTTCATTACCGCCGTGCTGGCCGTCTGCCAGCCGGCTTCCCGGATCGTCGCCCGGGTGGTGGAAAGAAAAAGGCACCCTCACCGTAGGCGGGGCCGTGTTTTCGGGTATCCTGGTTTCCCCTCCTCTGGTGTACCTTATCAACCGGGTCTTTGAACCGGTCATGGCAATCCGTTACCGCCACTGATTCTTCTGTCGGCAGTATCCATTGCCTATGCATTCGGGGAAGGGCTGGGCCGACTGGCCTGCATCAGTTTCGGGTGCTGCTACGGCAAACCCCTGGACCAGTGTCCTCCGGTGATTCAAACACTGTTCTCCCGGTTTTATATGATATTCACCGGTCCCTTGAAAAAATCACCTATGCTTCCGGATATGAGGGCAAAAGTGGTACCCATACAGATGGTTACGGCTGCCCTGTATACCGGGACCGGTTTGGCGGGCACTGTGTTGTTTTTGAACGGATGGTATCGCACTGCCTTTCTGATCACCCTGGCCGTCACCCAGATATGGCGGTTTGTTTCCGAATTTCTCCGTGCAGATTTCAGAGGCGGCCTGCGCATCACCGCCTACCAGATCATGGCCCTGGTTACCCTGGGATTTGCCGGTGCCCTGGCCCTGGGACTGCCCGTGGACACCCGCCTGACCCTGCCCCGGCTCCATGAGGCCGTCGCCACCCTTTGGACTCCCTGGATGATCCTCTTTGTCCAGGGGGTGTGGGCTGCGGCATTTCTTCACACCGGGAAAAGCGTGGTGACGGGTTCCCGCATCTTTTTTCATGTGGAAAAAACCCATATTTAGTCGTTTTTTAATACTGCCGTAATACCGGCATAACGCCACCAGAGTTTAATGCCGGGTATGATCAACTTTTTTTCAGGAGTCTGCCATGAACACCCTACTACCGTCTTCCACCAATTTCAGTCCGTCATTCACCCCGTTTCTTGACAATGACAAACTGGTCTGGTTCAGGGAACAGCTGCTATCGAAATACGCCGAACTAATCCGGAAACGGACAGATATCAAAAACAAGATCCGTAGTCTGAAAGTCAAGAATGCGGATCTGGTGGATCAAAGTATACTCATGGGGTGCATCGAGAATGAAATCCTTCATTCCCGGCGCTGTAACGACCTCATCGCACAGATCGAAAAAGCATTGGAAAGAATTGAGAACGGTGAGTTCGGGTACTGTGAACTCACCGGAGACCCCATCGATGTCAGACGTCTGGAAGTGCAGCCCTGGGCCACACTGTCCATCAAAGCGCTGGAAGGCATTGAAAAAAGACATGACAACCGGCGGTTTTAATGATACACCGCCGGACATGGCCCAAACTGTTGCAGCACTGACAATGCCGATCTTTCCAACCCTGTCTGAATGGCTGGACGCCCGTCTGGACGAATTGGATGCCCTGATATTTGATATTGACGGTGTCCTGCTGATCAACGGCGGACCGGCACCGGGCAGCCAAGGCCTGCTGGCCCTGCTGCGACGGAAAAAATGCCATTTTTCTGCTCACCAATGATGGGGACCATTCCACCGAAGAAAAAGCCGAGATACTTTGTTCAGCCCATCTGAAAATTCATGCCGGTGAAATTGTTTCCTGCGCCGACGGTCTGTTGACTTTAGCCGCTGAAAAATCGTTTTCTACCGCTCCTTTTTCGTTATGGGCAACTTAGGCAATCCTTGTTTTGCTGAAACCGCCGGACTATCTACCACCCGGGATCTGTCGGAAATCAATCGCTGCCAGGGCATCATTGTGGGCGAGCGGGGGTATGACTGGGAATCCTTCATCAACCGGGCCGTCAATTTTTTTATTCAAAATCCCTGCGCCCCCTGATCGTGCCCAATCCGGATGAATTTTACCCCGGGAACAGCGGCCGGATCTGTATCGGTGCCGGTGGGGTGGCCCGATTTATGGTCCAAGTCCTTAACACCTATGGTATTCAGGTGAGTCCCATTTATTTAGGCAAACCCTTTGCCCCGATATTTCAGTTGACCCATTACCGGCTGGAAGCTGAATACGGCCGGAGCATTCCCCGAAACCGGGTTCTTCTGATAGGAGATTATATCCGGTCCGATATCCAGGGGGCTCTGGATTTCGGATACCGGTCCGCTCTGGTGCTCACCGGTGTCACCACCCGGGAAATGGCGGACCGGTCCCCGGTGAAACCCGACCTGGTATTTGAAGCGCTCGGGTAATCCTTTCATACGGGTTCCATTATACTATATACCGCGTCAATATCCGATGGCGGCCTTCAGGGCTTCGGTTTTTACCAATGGGGCCGGCAGGTGATCCGTACCCTCCAAATGCTCTGTCTCCCCCAGTCCCAGATTGCTTAAAAATGCTTCAAAAATGGTCTTCCGAGAGAACGCCCCGGCCCGTCTCAAACTGTTTTTTTTCAATGCGTGTCTAAACGTTTCATCCCTGACGAACCGGGCGATGCCATCGGCGAGACCCACCGGATCTTCGGCCAAAATACCGTTTTCCCGGGTCTGAATGATTTCCAGAGGACCTTTTTCCGCATAGGCGGCCACCGCAGCTCCGCAGCTCATGGCCTCCAGAATGACATTGCCAAAGGTATCAAACCGGGAAGGCAGTACCAACAAATCTGTCCGAGAATAGAGGGCCGGCATAGCGGACCGGTCCACCCACCCCAGGAACAATGCATCCGTTAGCAGGGCTTTCAACCGATCCTCTGCCGGACCGGTGCCGGCGATCACCAGTCGGACGGCCACCCCAGACCGATCCAGGGATTTCATGATCCCGGGCAGATCAAACACCCCTTTTTCCTCGCTGAGCCGCCCGGCATACAACAAAACGATATCGCTTTCCGAAATCCGGTCCCCGAAGACCGCACGCCGTTTGCCGGGCAAAGGTTGAAACATCTCATCCACCCAGTGGGCGGTATTGTAAACCCGGGAGCCATCATAGGCAATGGCCGGCCCGGTGAGCCAGGCGCGGTGATCCCGGTTCAAAACAAAAATGCCATCAAACTGATGATAAAAAGCTCTCAGCATCCGACGAATCCGGTCCATCACCGGGGGCGGCAGTTCCATGGTATGCCGAAAAAATGTCAGCCAGTCCGTGTGCATGAAAAAATAGACCGGCACGGCCATGGATTGTTTGAGAAACAGGGCCACCAGCCCCATCAGCAATTCGGTGGAACAGATGATCCGATCATATCCCCCTGGACGAACAGGGCCTGGACGGCCAACAGATCCGGGACCTGAAACACATGATCCGGGTAACCGGGAACGGTAAAACTCCCCACCGGCTGCACCACCTTTAAATGGGGAGCCTCCTGAATCCGGTCATGGCAGACCAGAAAATCGATGGGCAGATCCCGTTCCTGGATAAAGGACAGTTTTCTGGACAGGGACGTGGACACCCCGTTGTTGTCACACAGGGTGTCGGTGAGCCACAGGACCCGGCGGGGATGGACATGACGTCCCAGGGACCGGGCAAAGCCGTTGACAAATTCCCGCTGGCCCATCAACACCCGGGTAGAAAGCAGAGAGGCTCCGGCGATGACACCACAGGCCAGCATGGGAAAGGTCAGGGCATCAAAAACGTCGGAAAGATTAATCCGGGAACCGTGATCCAGTGTCGGTTCAGGATCTTCCTCAAACAGCGCTCTGACATGAGACGGAATTTCGAACTGTTGAATCAGATCCGCCAGGTTTTTGTTTCGGATCCTGTCCAGATGCTCCCAATGACCGGCCCGGGAGGTGATCCGCCTTGCAATGATCCGGTTCAGGCAGGTAAACATCCGGAAAGACCCGGTTTTAAGGAGTTCCATATACCGCTTCCGGTCCCGGGATCTGGCCCGGGCGATCTCATCAATGGTCCGGATCAGGGGCCGGAAATCCGGGGTCACCTTGAATCGGCTGATCAGGCCGGGCCGCCTGCCGTGCAGGGCCTCATGAAACGATTTGAAAAAAAACAGGGTGAACCGGTGCCGCCGAAGTTCCTGCATGGCATTGCTGAACCCCAGGCATATCAGCTTGTCCCGGAGACTCCCTTTATGGAGAAACATTCTGATCAGCCGGGCTCTTTCATGTTCAAAGCGATCTGGGACAGGTAATCCATAAATGCGACATTAAGTTTTCATGGATGAACACCTGGCCGTAAGGGACCAGGGCACCGGTCCGAATCGCTTCCAGCGCTAACCGGGACAGCGGAGTCTGTTTTCGTTTGATTTCCAGGTCCGGCAGGTACAGGCAGGTCCCGCAGGCACCGGCAAAAGCCCCATGTGATCATCCGATCCCCCCGTGACCCGCTTGTCATAGACAAATTTGCAGAAATTGCCTGACCGGATATTGTGTTTTTCTGCCATAGATCAATCCGTTCTTCGGTCAGGCTGTCCAGCCATTCCCAGGTCAACAGGTTCTGCCACACATCCCGCTGACCGTTGAGCACCTCGAACCGGTCGAACATCAGGGCCAGGTGCTCGTACATGACCGGATCCGGACCCTTGACACCGGCATTTACATACAGAGGATGGGGCAGTATTGTGGGGATATCTTGATCGGTCGCATAAGTGAGAAAGGACGGCAGATCGTTTCTCAGCCGGTTGAGGCTCTCCTCCTGTGCCGGTGTGAATCCATAAGCCAGCACATGTATGCGGGTGTTGAACTTCTTGAAAAAGCAGGTGAATTCCGCTCCCGGCAGCACATCTTCCCCGGCTTCCATCAACTCCCAGCAGGACCTGGCATTGTTGTGATTGGTAATGGTGATCAGATCGCACCCGTGTTCCTTCAGGCATGCTGACAGCTCGTCTGTCTTCAGCCAGGTTTCCGGAACCGCAGAATTCTGCCCAGAAGCTCATCCGTGACATCGGAGTTACAGTCATGGCAGTGCAGGTCCATTCGAAAACAGTCTGTTTCCGGAACTGCGACCGATGATCGGCCAGGCGCTGCTTAAACGTCTGCTGAATCTGCTGCTGAAACTGTCCGGAATCTGACATGGTATTCCTGCTCCTTTTTGGGCTCTGGAGTTGGGTGATTTGTTGCAGTCCGAAGGGAATCTGGGCCCGTCCTGTCCCCGGCGGATCGTGCCGTACCTTAACAGCCATCCAATAACATTGTATGTGAATTGCGTTGGTTTTTGGTAAGAACCGGTCTGAGTTTTTAAATCAAATCATAACCCCGGGCTAACAGGGAATAAACATGCAGATGGTTTGATAATCGGGAATGTCAGAGATTGTTACAAACAACCACGTGTCAAACAACCCAATCACAAGGAGAGCACGTAATGAAAAATGGATCACATCACTGTTCGCCGCCATGGCTCTCATACTTGCGTTTACGCACGGCTCCATGGCCGAAGAAACCATCACTGAATTCCGTATCGGTATCCTGGGGGGTGAGAACGCTTCGGACCGGCTGCGGTCCAATGAATGTGTGCGCGCACAGATTGAAGCCCTGCTGGGGATTCCCACCAAAATCTATGCCCCGGCCGATTACAACGGGGTGATCGAGGGCCTTCTGGGCGGAAATCTGGACATGGCCTGGCTGGGCGCCTCCGGGTATGCCAAGGTCTATTTGACCAACCCGGACGCCGTTGAACCGGTGCTGGTCAAAATCAACAAAGACGGATCATTCGGATATTATTCCGTGGGGTTCTCCCGGGTGGACTCCGGGATTGAAAGCCTGGATGACATGAAAGGAAAAGTGTTCGGATTCGGAGACCCCAACTCCACCTCCGGGTATCTGATCCCCTCCATCGAGATTCCCCAGTCCGGGTATTCCATGAAACCCGGGGAATATTTCAAGGATGTGGTATTTACCGGCGGCCACGAACAGACCATTGTGGCGGTGTTCAATGGAGATATCAACGCCGGTGTGACCTGGGCTGACGGCCTGGGTGAATGGGTGGACGGATACAACAGCGGTGCGTTGAGAAAGGCAGCCGATGCCGGACTGGTGGACATGACCCAGATCCAGGAGATCTGGCGGTCCAAACTGATTCCCGAAGGCCCCATTGTTCTGCGCAAAAACTTGCCGGAAAAAGTGAAACTCAAAGTCACCGGTCTGCTGGCCAGCATGCCCTCCATGGATATGGAATGCGCCTACGGATTCATGGCCGGTGAGGTGAAAGGCATCGCGCCCGTGGATCATGATGCCTATCTGAGTATCATTGAAGCTAGAAAAGCCAAATCCCAATAGTTATTTGCATCTGTTAGAAGGTATCACCCTCTAAACAGCCGTTGCCGGCGGCCGCTGGAAAAGGCGGCCGCCGTTTTTGACGGCTTGTGCCGTCAAAAGGACCAAAAGGATACCCATCCATGACCGTTTCTGCCATCAACGAAGCCATCCTTGCCATGGAAAAACGGCGGCAGCTCTATTCTACAGTCTGCATTGTCATGTTGCTGGCCATTCTCATCAGTGGATACAAACTGGCCAATGACATGAATTCCGGCAGTTTTTTCAGGGGATTGACCCAGTTTTTTGATTATCCCGGCGAGATTGTCATTGAAGCCTGGCAGGCCGGGTTCGGTTTTTTGCGTTGCTGGTCCGGTTTCTGCCGGCCCTTTTGGAAACACTGAACATCGCGGGCGCCGCATCCCTGATAGGAGGCGGTCTGGCCGTGGTGCTGGCGTTTCTGGGATCCGGCAACCTGGGAGTCAAACCCGCCTTCATCATCCCTCTGGTCCGGCGAATCATGGACAGCATGCGGGCGTTTCCGGAACTGATCATCGCCTTGTTTCTCATTTTGTTCTGGGGTCCAGCCCGGTACCGGCCATGATTGCAGTGGCGTTTCATACGGCCGGAGCCCTGGGAAAGCTGTTTTCCGAAGTCAATGAAAACATGGAGCAGGCCCCCATCGAGGGACTGGCCTCCTGCGGAGCCAGCTGGATTCAGCGTATGCGGTATGGGGCATTGTCCCAGGTGCTGCCCAATTATTTGAGCTATTTCATGCTCCGGTTTGAAATCAATGTACGGGCATCAGCCATCTTGGGATTTGTGGGGGCAGGGGGCATCGGCACGGAACTGCGGCGCACCATTGGGTGGGGAAAAGGGGCCGGAGATGAAACCGCGGCCCTGTTTGTCCTGTTGATTCTCTCTATTTTCATCATTGACCAGACATCCTCTTTTCTGCGTCGAAGACTCGTTACCGGCAGGGAGGCATAATCGAGACCCATTATGAGCATCGCTCCCATGATCCTGAACCGCACCGCGTTTTTGACGCCGAACAGCCGGACCGTTTTTTTGCCATCCGCCGGAACAGCCTCATCACTCTGACGGGTACCGCCGCTGCGGTGATCTATCTGTGTTATATTTTTGTTTCCTTTGATGTCGGCGGACTGATCAGCAAAGCCCAGCCGGGCCGGGCCCTGCTGCTGGCCACCGATGCCGTGGCCCACAAGGTGCATGTCACCCGGAACCTGCGGGGGACAAAATCATTGACCGTGGCCGTGGAAGGAGAACGAACCGCCACCTATGACACCCCGCCTGACTGGGTGGAACAATCCGGTGATGTTATAAGGGTGAACCTGGGAAAGGGGGTGATCGTCGAGATGAAGGAAGCCGTCCTGACCCTGACGGTTCCCGACTATGGCCGTATCCGGGTGGAAGCGACCGGATCAGGCATTGAAACCGATCTGCCGGAAGGAAAAGCCCCTCCGGACTGGCTTCGGGCCACTTCCGCCAAATTCGATGCACGGCCGTCCCTGGGTCAGCGGATCCAGGTATCCCGGACACGCATGGAATTGCACCGGTATTTCGGAGGATGGGAACACTTTTCTTTCCCTTCCGGTCGGAACTGGCCGGGTCTTCTTTCCCGGAGATCATCCGACTGGTGTTTCCAGCGACCGGCTCCAGCCGGAAATCCCAACTGGAAACTGATATTCGATACGATCTGGAACAATCCGGACTGGCAGCACGGAAATGTGTTTATCGCTTTGCTGGAAACCTTTCTCATGGCGGTTTTAGGAACCCTTACCGCTGCTCTGGCCGGACTGCCCCTGGCCGTTCTGGCGGCGTCCAACTTCACCCCGTCCCAGGTGCTTCGGTTTGCCGTCCGCCGGATCTTTGACTTTCTCAGAGGCATTGACATGCTGATCTGGTCATTGATCTTTATCCGGGCGTTCGGTTTAGGGCCGCTCACAGGGGCTCTGGCCATTGCCTTCACCGACACCGGTACGCTGGGAAAACTGTTTTCCGAAGCCCTGGAAAACGTGAACAAACAGCAGATGGAAGGCGTCAGCGCCACCGGGGCCAACCGGTGGCAGTTTTACCGGGTTCGGGGTCATTCCCCAGATTATTCCGGTACTTGTCTCCCAGGGCCTGTATTACCTGGAGTCCAACATCCGGTCCGCCACTATCATCGGGGCACTCGGTGCCGGAGGCATCGGCCTGATGCTGGTGGAAACCATGAACACACAACGGGACTGGGAAAACACCGCCTACCTGATCCTGTTGACCGTCGGCCTGGTCATCATTATGGACACGCTTTCCGGAAAACTGAGAAAACGGCTCATTCACGGAGTGGCGCAAAAAACGTGAAAATCCATTGATATTCAGCACGAACCAAGGAGAACTCATGAAAATCACCCACCTGACCAAACAGTTCGATACCGTCACAGCCGTGGACAAGGTGTCGTTTGCCATTGACACCCCCAGATGATTGGGATCATCGGCCCTTCCGGTGCCGGAAAATCTACGCTGCTGCGCATGATCAACCGGCTCACCGATGCCTCCGGCGGCAGCATCACGGTGAACGGCCGGGACATTCTCGCTCTGAAAGGAAGAGAAAACGGAAATGGCAGCGGGACTGCGCATGATCTTCCAGCAGTTCAACCTGGTACCTCGCCTGGATGTGGTGACCAATGTCCTGCTGGGCCGGCTCAACGGTTATTCTACCATGAAAAGCCTGTTCAGCCTTTTCGGCCGGGAGATGGTGGAGGAAGCGCTGACCGCCCTGGACCGCCTGGGGATTGCCGGCCAGGCCCTACAGCGGGCCGAAACCCTGTCCGGGGGGCAACAGCAGCGGGTGGCGATTGCCAGGGCGTTGATGCAGACCCCGAAAATGGTGCTGGCAGACGAACCCATCGCCTCCCTGGACCCGTTGAGTGCGGAAAAAGTAATGACTGCGCTCAGAGAGATCCGGGACCGGGATCAACTCACCGTGATCTGCAACCTGCACACCCTGGATACGGCCAGAACATACTGCGACCGGGTGATCGGCATGCTCCAGGGAAAATCGTGTTTGACGGTGTCCCGGCAAAACTGACCCCAAAAGTGGTCAAAGACATTTACGGTGCCGATACGGAGCTCAATGAATCCGTGACCTCCACCTCAATGGTCACGCCGGTCAGGAAACTGGATACCCGCCGTCTGGCACCGGCAATGGCTGCCATAACCGCCGCCGGTTGATCATCGTCTGTCAGACCGGGAAAGAGACCGCATTCAAAAAATTGGTAAAATTATATTTGAATCGGGTATGATATATGTCAAGTGATTTCAAGGAATTTAAAATAAAGGCACACTGACATTTTCCATATTGTTAACCAATGCTTCAGGGGTATGAAGCGTTACAGTCATAAAACTTCTTATTGGGGGTTGAACTTAATTCAGGAGGAATCCATGATGAAACATTTGAAAAACATTGTCTTTATCGTCCTGGCTTTGCTGGTATTGTCCCAGCCGGCGTCAGCTGGCCAGCCAAAGTATGTGTTTTATTTTATCGGAGACGGGCTGGGTGCTTCCCAGCGGCAGTTCAGTGAATTTTTCTGCGGGAAAAACCGGCAATCCGTCCGCCACCCTTTTGATGAACTCCTTTGAAATTGCCGGCATCAACAGCACCTATGCCGCCGATACTCTGATCACCGATTCTGCGGCCGCCGGAACGGCCCTGGCATCGGGCATCAAGACCAACAAAGGAGTGATCGGCAAAAATGCTGCCGGACAGAATGTCAAGACCCTGATGGAGGCGGCTGAAGAACATGGCTGGGCTACAGGCATCATCACCACCACCCGCCTGACCCACGCGACTCCTGCATCATTTTGTGCCCACAACATCTCTAGGAACAATGAAAACGAGATCGCTGTGGATATGGCAGCCAGCGGGGTGGATTTTATTGCCGGCGGCGGTATCCGTCATTTCATCCCCCAAGCCGCAGAAATAACGGACACCGATGCCACAGGCCGCCCCATTAAATCCAAGCGCAAAGATGACCAGGATCTGGTTCAGGTATTTGAGAAAAATGGATATGACATCTTCATCGGCATGCAGGGGGCACGGGCATTCAACCGAACTGATTTTTCCGAAAAAGAAAAGGTGTTTGCCGCATTCACCTACACCCACCTGCCCTATGAGATCGAACGGGTCAGCCTGTACCCGGAAGTCCCGTCTCTGGCTGCCATGACCCGGGCTGCAGTGGATTCTCTGTCCAGAAATCCGGATGGCTTTTTCTCATGATCGAAGGCGGCCGAATCGACCATGCAGCCCATGCCAATGATCCCACCGGCGTGATCCACGACACCATAGCGTTTGATGACGCTGTCCGGGAAGCCTATGCGTTCTTTCAGCAGCACAGAGAAGATACTCTTATCGTGGTGGTGGGGGACCATGAAACCGGGGGCATGGGTCTGGGCATGGATGCCATGGGGTACAAACTGAATATGGCAGCACTTCTGAACACACAGGTGTCCGTGGAAGACACCCTGGCGTATGGGGATGGACAGTATAAAGGGGACCGCCAGGCCCATCTGGCATTTCTGGCGGACCGGTTCGGCCTGGAAAATCTGACGGAAGCGGAAACTGCCCGCCTGGAAAAAGCCATGGCAGATGCAGATGCCGGCAAAACCGCCGGATATTACGAAGTCAACCCGGCGGCCCTGACGGCAGCGCACCTGCTGTCGGAACGGGCCAATATCAACTGGACCACCACCATCCATACCGCCACCATGATCCCCATGTCCGCCACCGGGGTGGAAGCCAACCGGTTTTCAGGGTGGAAGGACAACACCCAGATTGCCCTGACCATGGCCGGTCTGCTGGGATTCAACTTATAAACCGCTTGACACCAACCTTTGCCCTGTCCGGAAGTAAATCAACCCCACGGACCGGCAAAGGAGGGAGTGTTGCATGTCCACCGGACATCACTTTTGAAAATAAATAGATCCTTGTCCTGCCAGTATCTTTCTGCTATCACCCTGTCATGGTAAAAACGGCCCTTGTCCATACCCTGTTGCTGGTGCTGACTTTGGCAGGCATAGCCGGGTATTATACCCTCAAGCCGATGACCCAGAGAATCTCCCCGGATGTTCTGGAAACCACGGCCCGGGTATTAACGATTGACAATGAAGAAGTACGGTCATCAGGACTTTCCCATATCGGACACCAGGAATTGGCAGTAGAGATCCTCAAGGGCCCTTACAAGGGAAAAATCCTGACCGCCTTCAACAGCCTGGTGGGACAGACCGACCTGGAGAACCTATTCCAACCGGGGGATGTGATCATTGTCGCCATTGTTCTGGAACAAGGGGAGATTCACCATGTCAAAGCCGTGGACCTACACCGCCAGAACACTTTGCTGGTTTTATTCTGCATCTTTGTGGCAGCCCTGCTGATGTATGCCGGTATCATCGGCATCAAAGCGCTCATCTCTTTTGTTCTCACGGTGTTCATTCTCTGGGAGGTGCTGGTGCGGCAGATTCTGGCCGGTCACAACCCGCTTTTTACTACCACCCTGACCCTGATACTTTTATCTGCCGTGATCATCTTCCTGGTGGCAGGTTGCAACAAAAAAGGGGTTACCGCTTTCATCGGTACCCTGTCCGGTCTGGGACCGCTCTGGTGGTGACTTTTTTTTTTCGGCAGCCGGGTCGGGCTTTTCGGTCTCACC
>LQAG01000349.1_pt1 | contig 14794 bp, 16 predicted proteins | sample 1535801 | NCBI WGS metagenome assembly LQAG01 (sample SAMN04331584, study PRJNA305678) | bioreactor metagenome | isolation source: bioreactor_3 inoculated with Wadden Sea sediment 1st replicate of a... | place: Germany:Bremen | reverse complement strand
CCGATGGTCCGGGCCTGGGCAAAGGTCAATCCGGCTCTGGCCGCAGCCATGTCAAACGCCTTGATGCAGAAAGTGCCCACGGTGCCCTTGAATTTGGAAGCCCGGCCATGAATGTTGTTGGCAATAATCCGGCCCTGTCGGTTGGCCAAAGACCCTAACGGCATGGTCATGTTCTCACCGTTGACCAGGTTTCTGAGTTCCACGCAGTCACCGCCGGCATAGATATGCGGATCTGTGGTGCGAAGCCCCGGTCCACCAGCAGGGCACCGGAACGGCCCACGGCCAGTCCGGCATCTTGTGCAAACTGAGTGTTGGGCCGGACCCCGGCGGACATGACCACCAGATCGCAGGGCAGGGTTTTTCCCCCCGACTTCCACAGATGTCCACCCCGGATGCTCATCCCCGTCGATTCTATCCACTTTCCGGGACAGCATGACCGCGATCCCGTTCTGCTTCAGTTTCATCTCCACCACTTTGGACATGTTCTTTCCCAGGGCTGCCGGCAGAATCTGGTCAGCCATTTCAACAATGGTGGTGTCCACGCCCCACAGATCGGTCAATGCCTCGGCCATCTCGATACCGATGGCACCTGCCCCGATCACCACGGCACGGCCCACTTTTCCTCCGGAGATGGCCTCTTTGATATCCTTCGCCGAGTGAAGGTTGGACACGGTGAACACCCGGGGCAGATCCGCACCTGGAATCGGCGGCTTCACCGGCGTGGCCCCGGTGGCGATGACCAGTTTGTCATAAGCCAGCATGTCCTTCTTTTCCGTGTCCAGGTGACGGACATGTAGCGTTTTCCCCTCCCGGTCAATGGACACCGCCTCCACCCGGGGCAGGATCGTCACCCCTTTGCTGGACCTGAAAAATGCCGGGTCCCGCAACACATGGGAAGAGGTGGAACAAAGCCCTTCCAGGTCATTGATATCCCCGCCAACATAATAGGGAATCCCGCATCCCCCGTAGGATATCAGATTGTCCCTGTCAATCACGGTAATTTCCGCCTCAGGATCCAGCCTCCTGAGCCGGCACGCCACCTTGGGTCCCAATGCCACCGCACCGACAACAATCACGCGTTTACTCACTTTTTTTTTCTCCTTTATCTTCACCGGCCGCACTGGATAAGCCAGGCGGCGGAAATATATTTAAAAACCTGCCCTGTCCGGACAAAGTTGATTCAACCAAATTATGCAGTATAGGGATGACCAGGCAAAATGCAAGGGAGTTTCTCTCTTCGGCCCATCCCGGAAAGCCAATGGAAACGTTGACAGATAATCAAGAATATCGCATCCTGAATAGAACGGAAACACCAGAGATGGGAGCAAATGAAAGCAGATCCCGCATCCTTCAGTGTAATGACCATGAACCTGCGGTTCGGCCTGGCAAAAGACGGAAAAAACCGCTGGGAAAGGCGCAGGGATGTGGTCAAAAATTTTCTGGAACCGATGAACACTGATTTTATCGGATTCCAGGAGGTGAACCATTTTCAGGCGGAGTTTTTAAAACCACCCTGAAACGATACCGCCACATCGGCTGGTACAACCGGAACCATCCCTGGTGGCAGTCCAACATGGTCTTTTTTCACAAAGACTGGACCTGCCTGGGGCATCGACACCATTTCATCTCGCGGTTTCCCGATATCCCGTCCAAAATGCCCGGATCCCGCTGGCCCCGGCAGTGTGTGGCGGGATGGTTTGAAAAAAAGGGCACAAATCTGTTGATGGCCAATACCCATTTTGATTTCAACCCAGAGGTCCAGGCCAAAAGTGCCGGATTGGTGGCCGGTTTTCTGAAACGGTTTCCGCCTGGACTGCCTGTGGTTATCACCGGTGATTTCAATACCGGTCACAGCTCATCCGCGTTCAAAGCCTTTCAGTCCCACGGGTTTAAGGAGGTGTTTAGCGCTGGTCCCCCGGGCACATTTCACGGTTTCACCGGCAATTCCGACGGCCGGCACATCGACTGGATTTTGTACAGAGGCGAAATTCGGCCGGTTTCCCGGCGGGTACTGACCTTCCATAAAGGCAGCCAGTATCCCTCAGACCACTTTCCCGTGACCGCAGAGTTTCATATAAAAACCAAAAAAGAATAGTGATGTCAGCGACTGTTATCCAAAAATTTCGAACAGCTGAACCCTTATGCACCATTTAATTTTTCTGTTTTTTAACTATGCCGGTCACCCCGAACACCCAATCAGCAGCCATGTTCCCCTTTTCATCAAGGAAACCGCCATGGGGCTGACCGCCATGGGTTCTACCCCGGATAATAAGTCGGCTGCTTCGGGTTTCAACCTTTAATTTGACCCGGCACCGGATTCAGGGCATACTGTTCAGGCCTGTTAACCCGATTGACACGAGGAGGATCATCCCATGTCCTTTATGATCTCTGACCCGGAAAAATTTATCATCACCATCGAAGTGGTACCTCCGGCCGGCAACGACCCCGCAGATCTTCTGGACAAGCTGGCCGCCATTTCAGGTCTGGCTTTTGACGGATTCAGCGTGGCCTTCAATCCCGTGGCCAAGCCCCGGATGTCTGCCACGGTGTTCTGCCATCTGCTGCATCAGAAAACCGGCAAACCCGCCATTTTGCACCTGACGGTGCGGGACCATAATCTTCTGGGTCTTCAAGCCGAACTGTGGGGGGCAAAAGCGTTAGGCATCGACACCCTGATCGCCATCACCGGAGACCCGTCCGCCGGCCGACAAAAGGACGGCGCCACCGCAGTGAACGATGTGACTGTGTATCAGCTGATCACCCTGGGCAACGAATCCGGCCTGACCGCAGGCGCTGTTCTGGATTTCCGGCCGGAGCGCAACGGGTTGAAAAATGAAGTCAAACGCCTGGAAAAAAAAGGTGGCGGCCGGATCCCGGTTCATCGTCACCCAGCCCGTATATGACGAACCCACGGCCCAAACCCTGGCGGATGCATGCGCACATCTGCCGGTGCCCAAAATCATGGGAATCCTGCCGCTGTTGTCTTTCAGGCACGCGACATTTCTTCATGACAAGGTGGACGGCATTGCCGTGCCCGAACCCCTTCGCCGGGAAATGGAGAAATCGGTTGATCCTATCCGCACCGGTACGGCCCAGGCAAAACACATGCTGGAAATCGCAAAAACCTATTTTTCCGGGGCTTGTGTAATGCCGCCGTTCGAGAGGTTCGAGATCCTGAAGGATATCCTGTAATACCGGTTCGGATCAGGCCGGATCGACGTGTTGTTTTGGGGGCATGATCTGCTTTATTTCGAAGGGATATGCCTGGTCGGACCGGTCTGAAAAAAAGTCTGCCAGGGTCTGGCGAATCGACTCGAACGCGATATTTTCCCAAGGGATTTCTGATTCACGAAACAGCTGCACTGCTGCGCTTTCCTTGGTGGGGCCAAAATCGTTATCCAGCAGTTTTGCCCGGAACATCAAATAGATTTGGTGAACAAATACGAGATTGAACATGCGGTAAGGGGCAATGATGTCCACCCGGGACCGGGTTTCTTCCAGGGTTTCGCGCACCGCCCCTTCCTGAACGGTTTCCCCGTTCTCCAGATAACCGGCCGGCAGGGTCCATTTTCCTTTTCTGTGGCTCAATATTTCTTTTGCACAGCAGCACCTGATCTCCGAGCACCGGGATGCAGCCCACCACCAGTTTGGGATTGTCATAATGGACATGGCCGCATCGATCACACACCGGCCGGGCATGGTCGTCATCCTTTGGCACCCTGATCGTCATTTCCGCTCCGCAGGCACTGCAGTATTTCACATTCATCTGGTGTTTTTTCTCTCCATTTCCCGGTCCGCTGCTATTGTCACTGCCCTGGTTACCGCCCTGATCCACTGCCGACTTTAAACACTTACATGAAATTATCGTTTCATTCAACCCCGGATCACGACAGCTTATCCTGCAGCCAGCCGGGTCATCAGACGATGCCTGGACCATCAATGAAATCGCTTTCTTCAACCTGGCCCCCAAGTTCATCTGGGGAAATGACGGACGGATGGCATACCCGACAGGGTACCGGTATTTAAATGACAGCCATATGGTGTCTGCGTTGACCGCCGTCAAGGGCCTGGCTCCGTTTCTGCCCGCCAACCAGTCGCTTTTGCGATATATGGACAGCCTTTAGCTATTTGTCCAAGCAAAGGCGGTGATGCGGATGGGTAAATCCTGGAACATTCCATATTTCAATTCTGAATCCCCGAATTTCAACTGGGTCGTATTTCCTGTGCCGCCGCCGATAAACTGGGACCATGTGGAGCTACAAGTGGATGGTGTCTGCCGTGACCGGGAAATCATCAAGATAAAACCTAAGGTTCCCGGGTTCAATTGCCGATCAGAAAACGGTTGACTTATCAACCATTTTCTCAAAAAATTCTCGAACAGATCCGAATTTTTATTGACAACCGCCGGGTTCATTCGGTATAGCCTCTAACCGGTGCTACAATATAGTTACATTGTGACACTAAAACGGCGACATGTAACCGGCAGGGGCCATCTGAGAAAAAGCATACGTCAGACCGGTCCCGCTGATTTGAGGAGGAGAGTGAATGCGAACACGATCGGTTTCATTGTTTCTAATTTTCTGTACCACCCTTTTTCTGACCTCGCCAGCCGATGCCCAGACGCGGCTGACCTATTCCAACTTCTTTCCGCCCACCCATGTTCACAGCCAACTGGCAGAAAGCTGGTGCAAGGAAGTGGAAAAACAGACCAACGGCGAGATTGTGTTCAACTATTTTCCGGCTTCCACCCTGACCCGGCCCCAGCAGACCTATATTGCCGTGGCAAAGGGAGTGGCAGACATCGGCATGACCGCCATCGCCTATTCCAGAGGCCGTTTTCCGGTACTGGAAGCCATTGACCTGCCCATGGGATACACCTCCGGGGTCCAGGCCACGACCGTGGCCAACAAAGTACTGAAACGGTTCGATCCGGAAGAGCTGCACAACACCGAAGTGATGTATCTGCATGCCCACGGCCCCGGCATAATCCATACCCGGAACAAGCCGATACATACCCTGGAAGATCTCAAAGGGCTGAAAATCCGGGGAACCGGCACCAGCGGAGAAGTAATCGCCGCTCTGGGCGGGACCCCGGTGGGTCAGTCCATGGCGGAAACCTACCAGATGCTTCAACGAGGTGTGGTGGACGGGTCGGCCCATCCCATTGAAGCCAACAACGGCTGGAAGCTGGGAGAAGTGTCCAAATTCATGATTCAGAACTTTACCAGCGCGTACACCACAACCTTTGCCGTGTTCATGAACCAAAAAAGGTGGCATCAGCTGACCCGCAAACAGCAGGGAATCATCACAGATATCAACAAAGAATTTGCACAGAAACACGGCCGGGCCTGGGATGAGGCGGACGAGAAAGGCATGGCGTTCTTTCTGTCCAAAGGCGGCACCGTCATTTCACAGACTGCAGAAGAATCCAGCCGATGGGCCGAAAAAGTATCGGTCTTGCTCCAGAGCTACATTCAAAATGTGGCAAAACGGGGCATCGACGGCAAAACCATCATCGATTTCATTCAGACAAAAGTGGCTCAGCCTTAACCGACAATAATTTTGACACAGGATTATCCATGAAACTGATCGCTTCGACACTTACCAACTATCCAATACCATGAAACTCATCGGCGGCATCGCCTAGTGGGCATGATGCTGTTGACGGTTGTGGATGTCATTGGACGGTGTTTCAAACACCCGATTTTCGGATCCGTTGAAATCGTCGGATTTCTGGCCACCGTCATCGTGGCTGGAGCCCTGCCCTATACCTATAAGATCGGCGGTCATGTGGGCGTCGAAATTCTGATGCAGACCACCTCCCAAAAACCCAGACCTGGGTCCGGCTGATCACCCGGACGTTGACGTTGATCCTTTTCGGTCTGATCACCTGGCAGATGTTTCTGCATGCCGCTGAACTCAGACAGATGGGAGAAGTGTCCATGAGCCTGAAATTTCCCACCTATTACATCGCGTATATCCTTGGCTTCGGGTTGTTGATTTTTTCCGTCACCATCGTGGAAGCCATGTTTCACGACATTACAGCATTGCGGAAAGGGGATGAAAAATGAGCCCGACTCTCATCGGTATTATCGGTATCATCATCATGCTTCTGATGTTTCTCACACAGATGCCGGTGGCATTTGTCATGGCTCTGGTGGGATACGTTGGCTTTTCCTATGTCATCAATATCGAGGCCGGGCTGGCCCTGCTGGCCCTGGAAGTCTATGAAACCCTGGCCTCTTATGATCTATCCACCATCCCGCTGTTCATTCTGATGGGGCAGCTGGGGTTTCATTCGGGCATCAGCAAACGGCTGTATGACGTCGGGTATAAATTTTTGGGTGATATCAGAGGTGGCCTGGCCATGGCCACGGTATCCGCCTGCACCGCATTCGGAGCGGTATGCGGGTCCAGCCCGGCCACCGCCGCCACCATGGCCACCATCGGGCTGCCGGAAATGAAACGTTACAACTATGACGACGAACTGGCAACCGGATCCGTGGCCTCCGGCGGCAGCATCGGCATGATCATGCCGCCGTCCGTAGTGCTGATCATCTATGGCATCCTGACTCAGCAGTCCATCGGGGCGTTGTTTGTGGCCGGCATTTTCCGGCCCTGCTGATCACGTTGCTGTTCATTCTGTGCATTTACATCCGCTGCACCATTCTCCGGAACAGGGCCCCCCCGGAGAATCCTTTTCATGGGCGGAAAAGTTGAAATCCCTCTTGGGGCTGGGAGAAACCCTGGCGGTCTTTGCCCTGGTCATTATCGGAATCTTCGTGGGCCTTTTCACCCCGACGGAAGCCGCCGCCATCGGGGCTTTCGGAGTGCTGTCGATCGCTCTTGTCCGTCGGCAGCTCACCTGGCAGGGATTTGTAAACGCCGTTCTGGAGACCCTTCGCACCTCCTGCATGGTCATGATGCTGATCGTGGGAGCCGTGATCCTGAGCAAATTTCTGGCCGTGACAAGGATTCCCTTTGAGATCGCCGGATGGGTGGCCGGTCTGGAGATTCCCGCAGTACTGGTAATGAGCGTAATTCTGATTATCTATCTGATCGGCGGCTGCTTTATCGATGCGCTGGCCTTTGTCACTCTGACAGTGCCCATTTTTTACCCCGTAGTCCAGCAATTGGGGTATGATCCTGTCTGGTTCGGGGTCATGATCGTGATGATCACCCAGATGGGGGTAATCACACCCCCCATCGGCATCAATGTGTATGTGGTATATGGAGTCGCCCAGACAATATTCAAGCAGACCATTCCGCTGCAGAAAATCTTCAAGGGCGTGGTTCCGTTTGTGGCGGCCCTGATCGTGGGCGTCATTATTTTGATCCTGTTCCCTCAGATCATTTTGTACCTGCCCAACCTGCTGTACTGACACCCGCCGGAATACCGTCTATACCCGAACCGCCCCGGTCCGGCCTGCCCGGCCGGGCCTTCACCGATTCCACCATATAGTGCAGCCGGTTTCTGACATTGACCTCGGAAGTACCGGCATCAAAATCCAGGTATAGCAGATTCATGTCCGGATACAGGGTTTTGATGCGTTTTTCCACACCCTTGGACACGATGTGGTTGGCAATGCAGCCGAACGGCTGAACACTGATCACATGGTTCACCCCGTCTTCGGCCAGACAGGCGATCTCACCGGGGATGAGCCACCCTTCACCGAACTGATTCACCAAGGACAAAATGTTACGTGCCTTGTGCGCCACTTGGCGGATGTCATGAAACGGCGTGTAAAATCGGAAACGCCTGAACCGGTGATCGATTTTTCTGTGAAACGTATTCAGAAACGTTTCAATAAACCGCCCCAGAATATCGGTGATTTTCCGGTGCCGGATATGGGCCCGGATGTTTTCCCGGTAATTGATAAAATCCTGGATAAAATAATCCAGAATCGGAGGCATGACCGGTTCCACCCGGTTTTCCATGAGAAATTCGGCTAAAAACTGATTGCCGAACGCATTGTATTTGATATAGATCTCACCGACAATCGCTATTTTGCCCGCGACCTGATCATTGACTTCAACCCGGTTAAACTCCGTAACCGCCGCATCCAACAACGAAAAAACCGGTCATAATCCCGGGTCAGGATACAGGCATGGGCCGCGTCAATATATGTTTGCCGCAGACGGCTGCTGGTGCCCGCCTGAACCTCTCTCACCGCTGTGGCATAATACATTTTGGCAATGCAGTCCGCGTACATGGTGGTAACAAACAATAGTTTGATCAACTTGAGCCAGTTGATGTCAAACCCGGGCTGATGGGTCAGTCCCTGGGCGCTGGTCACGGATATGACCGGTATCTGGCCATATCCGGCCGCCACCATGGCCTTGCGGATCAAAGACAGGTAACTGGAGGCCCGGCACTGTCCCCCGGTCTGGGTGATGCCCACGGCGATTCTTTCAGGATCATACCGTCCGGATTTCAACGCCTTGATGATATCCCCGGTCACGAGCACGGCCGGATAACATATGTCATTGCTCGCATATCTCAGACCGGTTTCGACGGACATCCGGTCCGGCGGAGGAAGGATCGCGACCTCATATCCCGCGGTCTGAAACACCGGCGGCAGGTATCCGGAATAATCGTCTGCAAAAAACGGGGCAATGATCTGCCGTTTCCGGTCTCTTTTCTCAAAATGAGGCGTCGTCTTCCGCTTTTCCTGCCTGCGTTCCTGGCGCTTTTCCCGGTCCTGCCGTATCAGGGATTCCACCATGGAACGGATGCGCAGCCTTACCGATCCGGTGCTGGAGATATCATCCACCTTCACAAGGGTCAGATTTTTCCCCCCCCGCCTCCAGAATCTGCCGGTTTTCTTCCAGTGCCACGGCATCCGGGCCGCATCCGAATGAGTTAAGCTGGACCAGCTGGACATGGTTTGGTTGGCCTGCCACCCAGGATGCCGCATGATACAGCCGGTTGGGATACGCCCACTGGGTCAGCACCTGCAGGCCGTCAAAACGGCTGGTTCCGTTGTCCGGCACCGCGTCTTCCGTGATGAAATCAACACCGAAACCGGTCAGGAGCTGGGGAATTTTCTGATTAATCAGCGGATCGATGTGATAGGGCCGGCCGCACAGCACCACCAACAACCGTTGATCCTGTTTGGCCTGACGTACCCGCTGCTCCCTTTTTCCCGGATCATTTGCCTATATTCCTTTTGCGCGGCCACCCCTTTTTTCACGGCAGCCCGGATCCGGGACGTATTCACCCCCAGGGGCCGCAGATAGGCCACACAGGCCTTTGTCAGCAGCACCTCATCCCTGAACGTGATCACCGGTTTGTCCAGAGGAATCCCCTTCCGGGTCCGTTGATCCAGACTGCTGTCGATCACATCGGTATAGCTGCTGACAATCGGACAGTTAAACGTGTTAACCACTTTCCGGAATTCATCGTGCTCATACATGACCATCGGTAGAAAATCCGATCCACTCCTTTTTGAACCAGATCCAAGACATGGGCATTGGCCAGTTTGGCTGGGAAACAGATATTGTCGGACATGATACTGCCTCTGGCCGTATCACTCATGGCCATGGTGGAAGGGCCAGACACAACGATATTAATACCGCAATGCACGAAAAAAGCATGCCAAAAGGCAAAATTCTCGTAAAAATTCAAGCATCTGGGGATCCCCACAGTCCATTTTGGCATCATGTGGGGCGACAGGTTCCGGTCAAACAGGAGCCGGTACTTGAAATCGGCAAAATCAAACCCTTTCTTTGCCCGGTCCCTGCCTTTGGACCCGAATATCTTTTCACACCGGTTGCCCGAATAAAAGGACCGGCCGTTGGAAAACACAAATCGTGTCACCGAACACACGTTTTCACATCCGCTGCACACAATCTGGCGGGTATTGAAATCAGAAATGGATTCCAGGTGATGAATGGCTGCAAACGTTGCCAGGGGATGATCCTGTTCGATGTCAGCGGATTTCCCCGCTGCCAGGGCCGCACCGAATGCCCCATCATTTCCGGCATATCGGAACAGGTGACACGAACATCTGCCAGATTTTCCAAGGCCCGGACAATAGAGAGGTTCCGGCACGCACCCCCCTGAAGCACGATACGGGTTCCCATCTCTGCCATGCCCGTCAATTTGAGCACTTTGAACAGGCAGTTTTTCACCACTGCGTACGAAAGCCCGGCGCTGATGTCCGAAATCGTCGCATTTTCCCGCAATGCCTGTTTGACCCGGGAGTTCATGGAACACGGTGCACCGGGTACCCAGATCACAGGGAGATGCCGCTTCCATGGCCAGTTCGGCAAAGCGGTTGACCCGGTAACCCAAAGAATCGGCAAAGGTTTCAATAAATGATCCGCACCCGGACGAGCAGGCTTCATTGAGTTCGATACGGCAAATCGTACCATGATGAATAAAATAGCTTTCATGTCCTGGCCGCCAATGTCCAGAATAAACGACACCTCCGGATCCATGTGCTTTGCCGCCTCAAAATGGGCAATGGTTTCCACCAGTCCGATGTCCATGCCGAATGCCGTTCGGATCAAATCTTCCCCATACCCGGTCACGGCGGTTCTTGCGATGGCCAGATGCGGATGATGAATCCGAATCTCATCGCGCAGAGCGGCCAATCCCTGCACCACAGCCTGAATGGGATTGCCGTCATTATTTCGGTACCAGGAAAACAACACCTGATTGCCCGTGCCCAAGGCAATGATTTTGGTGGTGGTGGACCCTGAATCCACACCCAGGAAACAGGATGTGCCTGAATAATTGGACAGGGCTGTCCGAGGAATCGGTATCTGCCGCCGGTGCTGTTCCCAGCTTTCCCGATCTTTTTTTGTGGAAAACAAGGGGGGCAGACGGTTGTCCCGGACCTGGGACCGGGCCTGTTTCAGGGCCATCTCTTCCAACAGGCCCGACACCGACCACAGGGCCTTATGACGTCTGCTGACCATGGCCGCCCCGATGGCCGGCAGGAGGCGGGTTCATCCGGCGTCACCAAATCATCTGCAGACAGGTCCAGGGTTCTGAGAAATGCGTTGACCAGTTCCGGCAGAAACGCGAACACGCCCCCGCACAACAGCAGTTTCGGCCGGATGTCATATCCCCTGGATAACGTATTCAGGCACTGGATGGCCACGGCATGAAACACAGAAGCCGAGATATCCGCCACCGGCACATTGCGCTCAACAGGTTCTGTACATCGGTCTTGGCAAACACCCCGCACCGGGACGCAATGGGATATACCCCGGTATGCTGCCGGGCCAGGCGGTTGAGGTCCCCGGGGGTGCAGTTCAACAGGGCGGCCAGTTGATCGATGAACGCACCGGTTCCGCCTGCGCAGCTGCCGTTCATACGGATATCCGGAGGACGGTCAGGGGACAGGAAGATCATTTTCGAATCTTCCCCGCCGATATCCACCACGGTCCGAACCTCCGGGTAAGCCCCCCGGACCACTTCATGGGTGGCGATCACCTCCTGAACAAACGGCAGGTCCAGTTCCTGGGACAGCCCCATGCCGGCGGACCCGGTCAAAGACAGATGCAGGAGGCCATCTCCCGGATCCGCCAGCACCTGTGAAAAAAACCGGCCACCGTTTCCATGATCCGGGCGCAATGACGCTTATACCGGGAAAAATCAACCGGCCGGTACTATCCGCCAATACCAGTTTTACCGTTGTGGAACCGATATCCAGGCCGGCATGATATATCTTGTCCTGTTCCATATGATCATCTCTCGACGCTTAATCCACTGGATTGTTTTTAATCCTAATTCGCCGGAGATGCAAGAGGCGGATTGTTTTCTTTTCAAACGGTATTCCGGAAACCGGGGCGATACCGCTGAAGAGCCAGGGCCGTCAAAAGCAAAACGAACCCGGCCGCTTCGCTTAAGTAGAAGGGCCACAGCAGTCCGGCGGCGGCCAGCCAGAGCAGGACGGTTTCCAGAACAGTGGCCGCCCGGAGGCAGAACCGTTCCAGAGCCGAGGCAAACGCCACCAGTCCCAGGGTGGTGGTGACCATGGTCAGGATCACCTCCCAGTGGAACAGCTCGTACTGGTCTCCCATCCCCAGAAGAGGCCGGTATGCCATCACCAGGGGAATGATGTAGAGTCCTTTTGCCAGTTTCCAGGAAGCGAACGCGGTGCGCATGGGATTGGCCCGGGCAATTCCGGCCCCGGCAAAGCTGGCCAGGCTCACCGGCGGGGTGACGTTGGAATCCTGAGAATACCAGAACACGATCATGTGGGCCACCAGCACCGGCACCCCCATGTCCATGAGAGCCGGCCCGGCAAGCGTTGCCAAAACAATATAGCTGGCTGTGACCGGCAGTCCCATCCCCAGTACCAGGGAAGCGCCGGCAATCAGCAGAATGGCCACGGTCTTGATGCCGAAACTCAAGTCCATCACCAGGCTGAAAACTTAAGCCCCATGCCGGTGAGACTGACCATGCCCACGATGATACCAGCGGCCGCACAGGCCACCGACACCATGACCGCGTTTCTGGCTCCGTTTTCCATGGCTTTAAGCAAAAGGTTGCCTTCTTTGGCTGCAAACCCCTGCAGGGAAATGCGGTTTTCCTTTGTGACCCCCCATCGGATGAAATTCACCAGGATGCTGATGGACAACGTGCTGACAACCGCGATGAACCCGGCCATCATGGGGGAATAATTGGACACCAGCACATAGATTAGAATCAGCACCGGAATGATGAAATGAAGGCCGTTTTGAGCACTTGAACAACCCTGGGCAGGCTCTCTTTCGGCTGTCCCTTCAACCCGAATTTTTTTGCTTCATAATGAACGAACACCAGGACGGTGAGATAATACATGACCGCCGGCACCAGAGCCACCTTGATGATGGTCAGGTAGCTGGTGTTGGTGAACTCGGCCATCAGAAACGCCCCCGCTCCCATGATGGGGGCATAAGCTGGCCGCCTGTAGACGCCGCCGCCTCAATGGCCCCGGCCATGTGGGGCCGGTATCCCACTTTTTTCATCATTGGGATGGTGAAAGAGCCTGTGGCGACCACATTGCCCACGGCCGATCCGGACACCGATCCCATGAATCCGGAAGCCACCACGGATGCCTTGGCCGGACCGCCTGAAAACCGCCCGGTCAAGGAATAGGCCATGTCAATGAAAAAGCCCCCCACCCGTGGTTCCCAGAATCGCCCAAACAGTACGAACACAACACAAACGTGGCAGCCACGCCGATGGGCAGGCCGAAAATCCTTCGGTGGTCAGCCACAAGGTGGTGGCGACCCGTTCGATACTGTATCCCTTGTGAATGATCAGCTCGGGCATGTAAGGGCCGTACATGGCATAGGCAATGCTCGCGGCACAGATAAGAGTCATGAAGATCCCGATCACCCGGCGGCAGGCCTCCAGCACGATCAGCACCCCGATGATGCTCACCACCCGGTCCTGAATCAGCCAGTCCCCCTGGCGGTCGAAGATGTCCGTCAGATTGCTGCAGATATAAAACGTGCAGTAAACCGACATGGCCACCAAACCCCAGTCCGCCAGCAGCCAGACGGACCACCGATTTTTTTTCGCTCCTGAAAAGGGCGGTTTGAGCAGAAAGACCAGGCTGAGAATCGCGCCCAAGTGGATAGAGCGCTGGACCAGGGCGGTCAGGGCTACCACGCCGGCAGTATACAGCTGGTAAAGGCTCAGGCACACGGCAATCACCGTCACCACCCGGGCCGTGAGGATCACCAGGATCCGGTTCTGGTCTGAAAAGACCGTTTTCTTTTGTGAATTCGCCTCTGTTTCGGACATGCCGGTGTCGTTCATCGATCTTCCTTTTCAGCGTTCCTTTTCAGGGCTATATGGGCTTGGGCCAGGATCCGGCCCGGCCGGACTCATAAAGACAGCAAAGCCTCTGGTATAGAGTCAGTGGCCGGCCGGAAAACCGGGCCCGCCGGTGGGAAAATTGCTCCGACAAATTGAACCGGCGATCCCGCCAGATCAAGGTATGGGCCACGCCCGGGCTGCCTACCCGCAACACGAACGGACCCACCGGATGATGCATGTCCACAACGGCTTCAAGGTTTCCCTTCCGCACCATCCGGCCCACGCCGGGCAGTTTTCCCATGCCGGCACCGAATTTCGCATACCGCTCCTCTTCAATAAAAATCATACCCAGGGCATCCATGCTGTGAACTTCCCATATGGGGGCGTTTTCCACGGAATGGTAGTAATGAAGGGTAAACCGTTCTGCCGGTACCAGAGGCAGTATCAGAACCGGGGTACCATCTTCTGCCAGGGTGACATGCAGGGCCACGGTTTCCGGAATCAGCCGGGCCGCTACCATCAGCAGTAAAACCAGGCCGGACATACATACAGCGGCGGCAGCGATTCCCGGCCTGGTCATGGGAGGCATTCCGGATCATCCCCGTTGTCAGGGCTTGAGTTTCTCAGGGACGGTGAGACCTTTTTCCTCCAAATACCTAATGGTGCCCGGATGCAGCGGAATCGGCGAATAGTTCACCGTGTTTTCAGGCACGGTATAGGCAGCGGTGGGATGAATTTTCGTCAGATAGTCATTGTGCACGAACAGGGATTTGGTCAGATTGTACACCAAGTCCGTGTCCAGGGATGCCTGACAGATGATCACGTTCCACACCCCGATGGTGGGCACGTTTTCATCCGCACCCCGGTAGACCCCGCCGGAAAGGTCCACTCCGGCATAGGTGGGTTCGGCTGCCAGGATTTTCCGGGTCTGTTCTTCGGTGAACGGCAGGATCGTGATCTCATGGGTGGTGGCAGATCCAGAATGGAGCTGGTGCCGGTCCCACACACCAGACCCCACATCCGATGTGC
>LQAG01000348.1_pt1 | contig 14802 bp, 18 predicted proteins | sample 1535801 | NCBI WGS metagenome assembly LQAG01 (sample SAMN04331584, study PRJNA305678) | bioreactor metagenome | isolation source: bioreactor_3 inoculated with Wadden Sea sediment 1st replicate of a... | place: Germany:Bremen | reverse complement strand
CAAGGGTTTCGGCCTCCCGGATGGCCGCAGCCATGGCTGCTCCGGAACTCATGCCCACGAACAATCCCTCTTCTGCGGCCAGGCGCTGGCCGTTTCAAAGGCCAGGTCATCATCAACGTGATAAATCCGATCCAAAAGGGTTTTGTCATAAATTTCCGGGGTATAGGATTCCTTCATGTTCTTGAGTCCCTGGATGCCGTGACCCAGAAACGGTTCTGCGCACACAATCCGGGTTTGCGGGCTGTGTTCCCGGAAATACCGGGACAGGCCCATCAGGGTACCGGATGTCCCCACGGCCGCCACCACACTGGCCGGTCTTTCCGGCATCTGGCCCATGATCTCCGGGCCGGTGGTGTAATAATGGGCCTGCCAGTTGGCCTCATTGTTATATTGATCCGTAATGAAATATTTATCCGGATTTTCCCGGGCCAGCCGATAGGCTTCCTCAATGGCGCCGTCCGATCCCAGGTGCCTGGGGGTCAGAATGATTTTCGCCCCCCGGGCCTTGAGAATCTGTTTGCGCTCCTCACTGGCGTTTTCCGCCATGGTCAAAGCCAGACGGTATCCCTTGACCGCGCAGATCATGGCCAGACCGATACCGGTGTTGCCTGAAGTGGCTTCGATCACGGTCTTGTCGCTGGTGAGCCGGCCGGAGCGTTCCCCCGCCCGAATCATAGACAGCGCGGCCCGGTCTTTGATGGACCTCCCGGGTTCATATATTCGAGTTTGGCGAAAATCCTGACACCGGGAACCGGATTGATCCGCTGAATTTCCACCACCGGGGTATTGCCGATGGCATCTATGATTGAATCTGTCATAAAGGTCCTTTCCAGTCCGTCACGGGATTCCGGCTTGACTTTTACCGCATAAGATGGCTTTATACAGTAATTTTTACCACAGTGCAATTGGTTACCGGGTGTTTCATGAACGGCGTTTTCCTGATTGAAAATCAACATTGGCTTCAGCATGTGCCGAATCGGATTCTGTGTGTCTTCCTGATTTGCTGCGCCTGCCTGGTGTGCCTGCCAGACAGGACGGCGGCAGTGACAAAGATCGATGACCCCGGAGCCGTATCCTGGAATCTGTCCGCCGAATCGGTCATATATGACCGGACCACCGACCTTTACATCGCCAAAACACAGGTAATCATTACCGGCGGGCAAACCCGCCTGGAGGCGGATTATGTGGAATTTTCCAATACCACTAAAGAGGTGTCCGCCAAGGGCCATGTGAAATTGATTTCCGGCGGAGACGTTATTTCCTGCAATGCTCTGCAGGTGAACCTTGCCACGGAAACCGGACTGATCGATCAGGGCACGGTGTTCATTCAAAAAAACCACCTGTATATTCACGGAGAACAGATCCGAAAGACCGGCCGGTTCACGTATGATGCGAAAAGAGGATCCATCACTTCCTGTGACGGAGAGACACCGGACTGGAAGATCACGGGAAAAGATGTCAACGTCACCATTGAAGGATACGGGTCTGCAAAAGACACGGTTTTCTGGGCCAGAAACGTACCGGCCCTGTACTCGCCCTTTCTGGTGTTTCCGGTCAAAACCCAGCGCCAGTCCGGCTTGCTCATCCCTGAAGTGTCCTCCTCTGACCGGCAGGGATTTGTGTATACCCAGCCGTTTTTCTGGGCCATTTCTCCCAGCAGTGATGCCACATTGTATGCGGAATTCCTGTCGGACCGCGGCGTTAAACTCGGTACAGAATTCCGGTATGTCGCTGATGACCACTCCAGGGGAATATGGCAGCTGGATTATTTGTCCGATGACAAGATTGATGACGGCACATCCGCTACCAGAGACTACCGGTTTGAAAGCACGCCTCAGCGCACCAATTCGGACCGATACTGGCTGCGCATGAAAATGACCAGGCACTGCCTCATGATTTTTTGCCAACTGGATGTAGATCTGGTGTCGGATCCGGATTATCTGCTGGAATTCAAAGACGGACTGTCCGGATACGACAGCAGCAACCAGCTGTTCGCCAGAGAATTCGGCCGGGACCTGGATGAATACGATGACAAGGTCCGCAGTAACAGCTTAATCCTTGACCGAACCGCAACCCGGTATGCGCTGGCAATCAGGGCTCTCTGGTATGATGATGTCGCCGCACGGCGTGCGCATGCAGACGATACGACATTACAGACTCTTCCCGGAATTGAATTCAGTACGGCACGCCGGCAATTGGGTCCGACTGGGCTGTATTATTCCTTAGATTCGCAACTGGACACGTTTTTCCGTCAGGATACGGTTTCTGCCGCCGGCCTGGACCGGAAAAAACAAAAATCAACGGACAGCGGCTGGATATCCATCCCACCTTTTATTACCCTGTGAATTGGGGAAACAAAGCAGCGTTTCACCCATTCATCAGCCTACGGGGGACGGCATATCATACCGACCAATTCATTGACATTGATGGAAATGATGACCCATTGAACTTCCGGAAAACCTACGAAATCGGCGGAGATCTGACCACCCGGATGAATCGTGTGTTCTCCGCAAACACCCCATTTTCCGACAAAATTCAGCATCAGGTCACCCCCGGCATTGGCTATCGCTTTGTTCCCCATGTGGATCAGGACACATTGCCGTTTTTCGATGAACTGGATGATATCGAGGAATCGAACAAAATCAGCTGGTTTCTGACCCACCGGTTCACAGCAAGGAATCCGGTAACCGGCAAGGATGGGAAACCGGTGAATACTTACCGGGAACTTGGGTGGGTCAAATTTTTCCAGGATTACAGTTTGCTGGACGAACACGATGAAATCAACACCGAAAACCGGCCCTGGTCAGATATTTATATGGATGCCCGCGTGTATCCGTTCTCTTTTCTATCTCTGAACACGGAACTGGCCTGGTCCCCCTACACCAGTCATTTCGACACCCTGAACCTGGATACCACGCTGACCAGCCCCAGGGGAGATGCTGTCACCACGGCATACCGCTATCAGCTGAACACCCGGAAAACCTGGTATACCCGATTTGATATCAAGCTCACTTCGTCCCTGGCGGCGTTCTATTCTTTTGAAAAAGACCTGGAACGGGATGTATCCATTGAAACCCGGACCGGTCTCCGCTTGAACAAGGCCTGCTGGGCCCTGGGGATGGAGCTGCAGGAATCGGATCTGGACACACGCATCGCTATCATGATTCACCTGAAAGGTATTGGAGAGTTTGGTTCACAATGACAAATGATTTTCACTGGTTTGCACTGTTGACCCGAAGCAATTTTGAGCAGGTGGTGTTTGATCAGATCGTGCAGAAAAAATGAACGTGTTTTTACCCAAAACCAAAAGACTCAGCCGCCGCCGGGACCGTAAGCAGATGATAGAGGTGCCGCTGTTTCCCGGATATCTGTTTGTCAAGTCCAGCTTTGACCCGGCGTGCCAGCTACTTATTCTGAAAACCCAGGGAGTGGTCCGGTTTCTGGGAAATCAACAGGGGCCGGTCCCAGTGCCTGACACCCAGATCGATTCTCTCAAAATCCTGATATCCGCAGGCAAAGAGCTGATTACCGGTGCCTGTTCCAGGCTGTCCAGAGGAGACCTTGTGATGGTGCTGAAAGGCCCTTTGGCCGGGACCCGGGGGGAGTTTGTCCAATACAGGGGCAGGGGCCGGGTCATTGTGAAACTGCCTGTTTTAGGACAGTACGCCGGCGTGGAAATCGATGAAGACCAGGTGGAAAAAATACCGGATTCCCTGTCATAACTCCTTGACTTTTTATTTATTTTTAAATATTCACTAAGGAACAACTTTTCATAACCAATACATGAGGATGTATGAATAAACTTGAATTGATTTCTGCATTAAAAGACCGGACATCTCTGACCAAGTCGGAAGCGGCGGAAGTGGTAAAAATTTTTTCGATGCGCTCTCAGACGCGTTTATCAAAGGAGAGCGTGTTGAAATCCGGGGATTTTGCAGCTTCCATATCAAAGAATACCAGAGCTATATGGGCCGAAATCCCAAAACCGGTGAAAAAGTACAGATTCCTCCCAAGCGGCTTCCGTTTTTCAAATGCGGTAAAGAGCTCAAGGAGCGGGTGGACTACTAGCCCGTCATTCCGGATATTTTATGACAGTTCACCCAAACGATTTTCCCACAGCTCTGTCTGAACTCGATCGTATTAGCGAGACCCGAAAAATTCCCAATGCCCTGCTGTTCACAGGTCTTCCCGGTTCCGGCAAAAAACAGGCGGCCTATCGGTTTGCCAAGGCAGTCAACTGCGCGGGAAAGCGGGCTCAACCCTGCAACCAGTGCCGGTCCTGCAGAAAAATTAACACAAACCAGCATCCGGATATGATTGTGGTAGCACCGGCAAAAAGCCAAAAACCGTCCTCATTTCCCAGATTCGGGAAATGATAGCCCGGACAGGAACCCGGCCCCATGAAGCCTCATACCGCATGGTGTTGATCACAGAGGCCGGCCAGATGAACCCTCAGGCTCAGAACGCGCTGCTCAAGGAACTGGAAGAACCGCCTGAAAAACTTTTTTCATTCTCTTGGCCCGGGAACGGTCCGGACTGCTGCCCACAATCCTTTCCCGGTGCCAGTCCCTGCGGTTTCCTCCATTGTCAGGATCAGCCCTGGCCGCCCATCTGAGTGCGCTTTATTCGATTGATACCCAATGGGCCGGCATTGCGGCAGCCACCGCCGGAACGGACATGGACCTGGCTGAAATCCTGGTCGGTGCGCTGAAACCGGTGCTTCGGAATCCCAAGAAAACCCGGAACAGGCTCAGGATCCGGGCTGGACTGGCAGACCACCCGGCCCTGGATGATCAGGCAACTGTGCCGTCTGATTTCCAGGCCCGGTTTTCATCACATACAGACGGCTTTAGGCCTGTCTGAATTCCTGAGTCATGATGCTGAAAGAGTGGCACCGGGCCTGGCGATCATGAAAACCGTTTTCCGGGATCTGTGTATCATCCGGCACGCGCCTGACAAACTGCTGAACAACGATTGCATTGATTCATTCCGGGACATCGGTCCATCTATCCATAGCGAGACTCCTCTCTTCTGGATGGATGAACTGCATGAAACTGAAAAACGGCTGGCATCCAACAGTTCCGTTCGCATGACTTTCGACCGTTTTTTTCTGAAACTGATAGATTTGCAAGGAAGTCCCTCATGACCCGTGTGACAGGCGTTCGATTCAAACCGGCCGGTAAGATTTATGACTTTGACTGCCGCAACCTTGACCTGAAAATGGATGACCGGGTGATTGTCGAAACCGAACAGGGCCTGGGATTTGGGATGGTGGCCACGCCCCCTGTGGAAACCGATGTCAACCCGGACAAACTCAAGCAGGTCATCCGCAAGGCCACCCGGGATGACTTTATCCGACGTCAGGAACTCATAGCCCTGGAAGCAGAAGCCCATGCGTTTTGTAACCAGTGCATCCAGAAACTGGACCTGATAATGAATCTGTTCAGTGTGGAAAGTACGTTTGACAGAAACAAACTCACTTTTTCTACACTGCGGACGGACGGGTGGATTTCCGACAGCTGATCAAGATGCTGGTCAAGGAATACAACCTGCGGATCGAAATGCGCCAGGTGGGTATCCGGAACCTTTCTAAACACTGCGGCGGCATCGGCAAATGCGGACGGGAATTCTGCTGTTCTTCTTTCATGAGCAGTTTTGAACCCATTTCCATTAAAATGGCCAAGGAACAGGGGCTGTCGCTGAACCCCACCAAAATTTCCGGGTATGCGGCCGGCTCATGTGCTGTCTGACCTTTGAAACAAGACCTATCAGCATCTGAAAAGACAATGCCCGGTTAGGAAAATCCTGACCCTGTCCCAGGGCAAAGGGAAAGTCATCCGCCAGAACATTCTCAAACAAACGGTCACCGTCCGGATGAACGATCAGACGGAAATTGAAACGTCGCTTTCCGAGATACTGCCAACTGATTAAAACCGGCCCGGCCGTCATGCGGCCGGGCAACCATCACACAGGATTCATCATGGAACCAAAGACACAATTTTTCAGCACCCCCATATATTACGTCAATGCCAAGCCCCATCTGGGTCACGCTTACACCACCATTGCCACGGATGTGGCTACCCGGTTCAAACAGATGGACGGTTATGACACCTATTTTCTCACCGGAACCGATGAACACGGGGACAAAATCGTCCAGGCAGCGGAAAAACAGTCCCAGAGCCCGGCCCAATATGTCGAAAAAATCAGCCGCCTGTTTCAGGATCTGTGGCCACGGCTCCATATTGAAAACGACCAGTTCATACGGACCACCCAGTCCGGACACATTCAGGTGGTGGAACACCTGCTGTCAAAAATTCACGCGCGGGGAGATATCTATTTTTCCAGTTATGAGGGGCTGTACTGTTACGGGTGTGAACGGTTTTACCAGGAACGGGAGCTTGTGGACGGGAAATGCCCGGACCACGGGACAGCCCCGTCATCCATCAAGGAATCCAATTATTTTTTCAAAATGAGTCAATACCAGGACTGGCTTATCGACCACATCAAAACTCATCCCGGATTCATTCACCCGAAACAGTATGAAACCGAAATCCTCTCGTTTCTAAAAGAACCCTTGGAAGACCTGTGCATCTCACGGCCCAAATCACGGCTCACCTGGGGGATCACCCTGCCATTTGATGACAACTATGTCACTTATGTGTGGTTTGACGCACTGACCAACTACATTTCCGCTTTAGGATATCCTGACGGGCCGCTGTTTAAAAAATTCTGGCCGTCGGCCCGGCATTTCGTGGCAAAGGACATTATCAAACCCCACGGCATCTACTGGCCCATCATGCTCAAAGCCGCGGGGCCTCGACATTTACAACGGGCTGAATGTCCATGGCTTCTGGAATGTATCGGGCAGCAAAAATGTCCAAATCCATTGGCAATGTCACCGATCCGGTTCAGGTCACAGGCCAGTACGGCGTGGACGCGTTCCGGTATTTTCTGATGCGGGAGATGGTGTTCGGCCTGGATGCCAATTTTACCGAGGATGTACTGGTATCCCGAATCAACGCGGATCTGGCCAATGATTTGGGCAACCTGTTTTCCCGGGTGCTGTCCATGAACCTGAAATATTTCAAGGGTCAGGTGCCGGCCCTGCATTCGGATATTTTTTCCGACCTGAGCTTGGCACCAGAGGCGGACGCCACCATCCGGCATTTCAGAGCGGCCATGGCCGGCTATGCCTTTCACAAAGGACTGGAGGCTGTCTGGCAGTTCATTTCCCGCATGAACAAATACATTGACACCCATGAACCCTGGGCCTGGCCAAAGATCCCAAGACCCGCCCCGGCTGGAAGCGGTGATCCGAAACCTGCTGGAAGGGCTGCGAACCGTGGCCGCCCTGATCTATCCTGTGATGCCGGAAACCAGCCGGAAAATGCTTCAGGAATTGACCATACCCCAGCCGGAAAGCGGATTTTCCGACTGGAACAAATAAGCACCTGGGAGCAGATGCCGGAGGGCACCTGTCTTGCAAAACCGGACAGCCTGTTTCCCCGGGTGGATGTTCCTGAAAAACCGACACAATGACCCTTGATTCAAGGAACTGTGGGACGTGAGCCATTTTAGGACCGAACATTCCTGGCGCCGGCAACAGGCCGCATACCTGTTTTCACGAAAAAGAAAGTCCTTTTTCAGAATGGCGCTCCTCTTTTTGTTGTTTTTCTGATGATGGCAGCTGTTGCCGGGGGATGGGCTGTTTTGCCACATTCCGGTCCGGATACGATATCCCGGACACTCCCGCCGTGTCAGCGCCGTCATTGAAATCACCGATTCAGCTGACCCAGGCCCAGGTCAGGGAGATGATCAAGGAACAGGATCTGGTAAATGCCGCCAAAAACGTTTTTCTGGCAGACACCCCGAACGGGTTCGTCCAGGTAGTGACCTTTCTGGACGTGGGGTTGACCGGATTTCTCAACGCCCGGGTGGATCACCTGAAAACCCTGACCCGGGGTAAACCCGAACAGATCGCCATTGTCGTCATGGACGGATATCAGGGCCATATTCTTGCCATGGCCGGGTTTGACCTGGAAAACAGCGACACAAATCCCTGTACCCAAGCCATGTATCCGGCAGCCAGTATTTTCAAAATTGTCACAGCCGCTGCTGCCATGGATTCGCTGAACTATACCCCGGATACGCCTCTGCATTTCAACGGCAACAAATACACCCTGTACAAACGGCAGCTAAAAGAAATCAAAAACAAATACACGGTCACCGTTTCACTAGAAGAAGCGTTTTCTGAATCCATTAACCCGGTTTTCGGCAAGCTGGGACAGACATATCTGGGCCGGGATACCTTAACCGCCTATGCACAGGCGTTCGGATTCAACCAGACCCCGGACACGGACCTGGAGTTTGACACCGGTTTTTTCATATGGAAGACAATCCCTTTCACCTGGCGGAACTGGGATGCGGATTCAACCGGGACACACTGATCTCCCCGATCTTCGGTGCCATGATGATCACCCGCTGCTCAATGAAGGCCGGACCCTGATCCCGGCGGTGATCAGCCATGTGATGGATGCCAACGGCAATGCCGTTTACCAGCACGCGCCGGCGCTGCCTTTCACCGCCATAAGCCCTGAATCTGCTACTGCCATGATGGGACTGATGGAAAAAACTGTGACCCATGGCACTGCCCGAAAATCATTCGGATCATTTTCAAGGGACAAAGTGCTGTCTCAATTGCGTATCGGCGGGAAAACCGGATCACTGTCCAATCGGGAACACACCGTCAAATATGACTGGTTCACCGGTTTTGCAAAAGACAAAACCCGGGGCCATGCCATTACGTTTTCCGTGGTGGTGGGCCATGGAAAATACATCGGCACCCGTGCCGCCGCCCATGCCCGGTCCTTGATCAGATATTACTTTGAATCCCTGCCGTCCACGGATTGATCTATTCCGATAGTCCGATAGAAGGTCGTGAGTCTTAAAAAAAGGAGGTTAGATGCGGTCAAAGCGATTTTTGAACGGATATCCCGAATTGCAAGGATATTTCCTTCTGTTCAGGTCGGAAAATCCCCGGACCAGGTCGGCGGGAATACCCTGATACTTTTTCCCTGGATACCAAGTCGTCTGTGCTGCGGTATCTGCGCTCTGGTGTCGTTTAAGAGATTTGATAAAAAATCCGGGCCGCCACCGGAACCACCGAACATTCTTCAAAAACGCATCAGCCAGCTTAAAAATCGGATGCCGCTTTCGGATGACTGGCCCCGGCTGTCCGGCCCGGAATCGATATCCCTCGAAAAGAAGAGTTAAATCATCTCTGGGAACTGGTCAGGGCCCTGAAACAGGAACAGGAATTCACCGCCTTGTTCTCTGATCCGGAACAGATCCAGGCCCTGTCCCGAACCGCGGACACCCTGTCCGAAATCATCACCCGGTTTCAGGATGGGTTCACCCGAACCAAACCCACCCTGCCGCCCCGGACCGTGGAAAAGCTCTCCGTCTGTTTGGAAACCCTCAAAGACATCCACTGGTGCTTGAAACAGGAGGTGTTGGGCAATGTCACCACCATTGCCGACCTGATGCCTCCCAATCTGTTCAAAACCAGCCCATTGGAAAGCCTATCCATTTTTCAGCGCATCAATGCCGTACTCAACAGTATTGACCGACTTGAGGTCCGGGGGCGGGACTCCGCCGGTATATCCGTGCTGTTCACCCTTTCGTCATCTGAATTCAACCGGTTCAAAAACTATCTGAATGAATCCGGCCTCTCCGGTCTTTTGAAGCAGCGGACCAATCATTCGGTACTGGCCAATAACTGCATCAATGTCAACAATCCGGTTTTCGGCACCCAAGACCAGGTGTCCATTTCATTTGTATATAAATATGCAGCGGAGATCGGTGCGTTAGGGGACAACATCGCATTCATCCGCACCCAGATTCGAAATGACCTGATTCTCATGGCTCTGACCGGCTTCCATCTGGATACCCAGTCGGTGAGCGCCCATACCAGGTGGGCGTCCGTGGGGGATATCACGGACGCCAACTGCCATCCCGTGGACAACACCCCTGCAGACAAGGAAATCGAAACGACCGGAACCATTCATGTGTGCCTCAATGGAGACATTGACAATTATCTGGAACTTAAGACCGAATACGAGGCCCTGTATGACAAAATCCACCCCCGGATCAACACCGATACCAAACTGATTCCGCTGCAGATTCAGCACTATCTGAAACAAGGGGCTGTCATTGAAGAGGCGTTTCGTTCAGCGGTCAATGATTTTGACGGATCCCATGCCATTTCCATGCATACCGACCTGGCACCGGGCAAACTGTTTCTGGCTCAGAAAGGGAGCGGGCAGGCCATTTTCGTCGGCATCGGTCCGGACCATTATATCGCGGCGTCCGAACTTTACGGAGTGGTGGAACAGACGTCTGAATACATCAAACTCAATGGAGAAGAATCCGGGCAGATCGTGATTCTTGATCAGAAAATCCCGGGGGCTCCAGGGCATTCACTCTTTTTCCTATTCCGGTGATATCATCGACATCTCTTCCCGAAACATACGAGTCAGCCAGATCACGGCCAGGGATATCGATCGACAGGGATTTGCTCATTATTTTCTTAAAGAAATCAATGAAGCACCGGTATCTGTGGAACAAACCCTGGAAAACAAATTTGAAAAAAAATCCAGACACCGGCCTTTTGGAACTTCGGATACCGGAATCGGTCATGCCCCAGACACTTCAAACCGATCTTTTAACCGGTCAACTAAAAAAAATCTATTTTATCGGACAAGGCACCGCCGGTGTGGCAGCCCGGGGATGCGCGGATCTGCTCAACACCTATCTGGGAGACCGGGGGTATGACATCCGGGCGTTAAAATCTTCGGAGCTGTCCGGCTTCTGCATGAACGGCAACGACACATCTGCCACGGCCATGGCCAACACCCTGGTGGTGGCCATCAGCCAGTCCGGCACCACCACTGACACCAACCGGACCGTAGATATGGTCCGGGCACTGGGTGCCAGGACTATGGCCATCGTCAACCGCCGGGATTCCGATCTCACCTTCAAGGTCGACGGGGTGTTTACACCAGTTCCGGCCGGGATATCGAAATGTCGGTTGCATCTACCAAAGCGTTTACGCCCAGATCACGGCCGGCGCGCTACTGGGCCTGCACATGGCGGCCGTCACCAACGCCAGATCTATGGAATATATCACAAAGGCCATTCAGGAGCTTCAGACCATTCCGGACAAAATGCGCGCCGTCCTTTGTTTGCAAGATGAGATCCAGACGTCTGCGAACCGCCTGGCCGTCAGCAAAACATACTGGGCCACCGTGGGATCGGGTCCCAACAAAACAGCGGCGGATGAAATCCGCATCAAGTTGTCTGAATTGTGCTACAAACCATTTCTTCGGATTACGTAGAAGACAAGAAGCACATCGACCTGTCCTCTGAGCCGCTGATCATCGTTTGTGCGGCCGGAACCAGGGAGAGCGTTCTCAAGGATATTGTCAAGGACACCGCGATTTCCATGCCCACAAGGCGGCACCGGTGGTTATCACCACCAAAGGAGAGGACAGGTTCGACCTGTACGCGGCGGACGTCTTTAAGGTGCCGGAAATCAGCGAACCCTTTGCGCCCATCCTCAATACACTGGTGGGTCATCTATGGGGTATTCTGCGGCTCTGGCCATCAACGAAGGGTCTCGGTTCATGTATCAGTGCCGGACCCGGGTTCAGGACACTTTGGATGAGTTCATTGCCCAGGGCCATGATGAATACGAAGTGCTACTGGAGAAAACGTTCCGGGAACAGATAGCACAATTTTACAACCGGTTCACCCGAAAACGCCGTGAAAACGGGTTTCCCGTTGCCATGGGCCTGGACAATGCCGCCAATATCACACTGCTGCTCAAATACCTGTCCGGCCGACTGCCCGTGTCTGATTTTGAAATCGATTTCATGACCAAAGGGACGCCGGTCAACATGCTGGATACGTTTTTCAAAACCCTGAATCAGGCCATCAATGCCATGGCAAGGCCGGTGGATGCCATCAAACATCAGGCCAAGACCGTGACTGTGGGTACCAGCCGAATCAGGGAAACGTTTGAAGGCCTGGTGTTTGATGCACTGGCCCGGCATCAGATCCAGATCTCGCAGATCACCACCAAAAACGTGCTGGTCATCAAACATCTTCAGGAGGTCATTGCCCGGGTCAACGGGGGCTCCTGTATCAGATCACCGGACTCAATCTGCTGGGCGAGGTCACTCCGGGGACCCGGATCAACGTGCTTGAGAAAACCGGCACACTGGTCAGCGAGACCTCCCGGGTGGAATCCGATCCCCAGCTCAAGGGCACCAAAAACATCATTGTCAGAGAAGGCAACGTCTATATCGGCAAGGGCCGGAAAGACAAAAAAAGCATCCTTGTGATTCCGGTGCTGTCAGCCGATCCATCCACTTCCAATATCATTGAATATATCCTGTCGTTGAACGTGGAGTTCAAACCTTCGGAATCCGTGTCTCTGCTCAAGAAAATCAAGGCCCTGGGAGGCAAATATACGCGGCTCAAGGACTGGATACTGGAAAGCGAAACGATTGAATGGGATGATAAATACCTGAATCTGGTGCCGGTGGAGACCCTGTTCGGCGACACGGCAGAACAGGTGGTGGCAGCCATCATCAAAAAATCTGACCACCGCCGCTTAACGTCGGCTCACCGCAGCACAACGTCCGGTCCCCTCTGCCTGAATAGGGTTATCCGGTGACCCATTTTTTTTTGGCGGATCCAGGAGTAAAACGTGGCCCCCAGCAGTCCCATGCAGAACAGCAGGTGAAGCAGGTCCAGACCGATTATCACATAATGGGGAAAAAACACCTGGGGCAGATTTTTCACCACCATGAGGCATCCGGTCACCACCAGGCCGGCCAGGGCGACCAGTTTGATCCAGCCGGTGGCCGTCAATGTACCCTTGTTGAGACAAATCAGCTGTGCAGGCCTGCGTTTGCACCCCAAAACCTCATCCAGCAAGGCATACGCCCCCAATGCCAGAAGCAGGGCCGCCATGATATAATGCATGGCATGGGTCACATAAAACTGTGCCAGCCATCCCAGTCCGGGAATATCTGAAATATAGTAGCGGTCAAATATCGGCATCTGGGCAAACCCGGACAGGGGTAATGAAAAACAAAATCAGGCCGTATGTCAGGCGGCGGCCTGTGTAATTCTCCGGCATCACGCCTCCACTTTTTTGATGTACTTATAGAACTTACCCAATGCAGCGGCCGCACCGGCCAAAGGAGCGATCACCATGGCCAAAGCCAGATTGGAACCGTCTGCCATGAAATCTTTGACCGGGTTCAGATGGGTTTGCCTCTGCCGGTATCATAGGTGAGCTGATCAAAGGCAATAGGTGACACATAAAATGTATGGGTGCCGCCATTCTCCTTAAGGCCGTAAACAAATCCGTCCATCTCTTTGGCTCTTTCTTTGGCCAAAGCCATCATTTCCGATCGTTTGCCGATCACCTGAACCTGTTCCGGACAGGCCTCGATACAGGCTGGCTGCTCCCCCTTTTCCAATCGGTCGTAACACCGGTCACACTTGTACATCACCCCGTTACCGGCAAAGGCGGGCAGCAGGTCCAGATACAGTCCCACCCCGGTCTGCCGCTGGGGAATGTCCCAGGGGCAGACCTTTTTACATTTTGAGCCGCCCAGGCAGATCCCGGAATCGATGCGGGACAATCCGTTGGCTTCCTGTTTGGCCGCTCCCCAGGGGCACAGCTTCACACAGGGGGGGTTTTCACAGTGCATGCAGCGTCTGGGAATGGTCAGGGTCATCTCTTTGCCATCCCTGATCCCGGTGGCATATTGGATAAACAGCCAGTTGTATGGGCTCAGCCGGTCAGTGACATCTCTTTTATCTGACCAGTCCTCCACCGGCACCCGGTCCGGAAGCATCTTTGGAAAGGGTTTCTGCGGCTCAGGGAATTTGTGGGCACTGGCCTCTTTGCAGGCATAGACACATTCCTCGCACCCGATGCACCGGCTGATATCGATCAAAGTAGCCAGGGGTTCCCCCCCTTGATCTGCGGCGGCCCGCGATATTCCCGCGCCGGTAACCGCCGTTCCGGCCGCAAAACCGTGGATTTCAAAAATTGCCGTCGTGATACTGATGGACGCATGATAGCCTCTTTTCTTTTGTTTGCTGTTACTATTTAACAAAGTCCTGAAAACTCATGGAAAGATAACTCTGTGTATGAATATATTTGAGAATTTTCAGCAGTTGCGCCCCGTCTACATACCCGGGAAGACTGCTGATCCGTTCCCCTTCCGGGGTCAGAAACCACATGGTGGGCAGGCCGGTAACCTGCCAGGTCTGGGAAAGGGTCTGATTTTCATCCGTATTCACGGAAATGCTGATAAAATTCTCATCCAGATAGGCCTGAACTTTTTTATCCACAAACGTGGTCTGCTTCAACTTGGTGCAATAGGTGCACCACTGGGCATAAAAATAGAGAAACACATTTTTCCCCTGATGTTTTGCCTGAGCCAGGCCGGGTGTGTAATCATTCCAGGCGATGCCGGCATTACCGATTCCGATATATCATCATCCGTTACAGAGACCGTTACCGTTTCCGTTACGTTTCCCGTGCCGGATTGATCAGTTTCCACTGTCCGGGTGGTACCGGTATACCAGTAGATGCCAGCCAGACCCATCACAACCAGAATAACCACCAGTACCTGTTCTTTTTCATTAATTCAATCCTTTCATATATGGTGTGACAATGCACCATTACAAATAAGCAGCAAATGCAAACAATGATGC
>LQAG01000347.1_pt1 | contig 14833 bp, 18 predicted proteins | sample 1535801 | NCBI WGS metagenome assembly LQAG01 (sample SAMN04331584, study PRJNA305678) | bioreactor metagenome | isolation source: bioreactor_3 inoculated with Wadden Sea sediment 1st replicate of a... | place: Germany:Bremen | reverse complement strand
CTTAAAAAAACTCTTGGCCAAAGAGTCAAAACCTTCTATTCTTTAAAAGAAAAATTAACGGGAAAATGCGGCGTCGATATGCTGAGCGTATCACAGTTCAATATGGACCTATATATGGCAGACTTAAACCGAAATGACATTACACCCCTAGTAAGGACAGCAACAGCTAGGGATTTCGACTTTTATTCTATTGTCCAGCAAAGGAAGCTGGCTGAGAAAAAGGTTGATGAACTTGTTGATATATATAGGGGACGGTACGGGTCTAAGGTCAATAGAATTATGCCTGAAATTCGAAAATCTAAGGCCAACAAAGCAAAATTCTTAGCGGCATATAACGCTATGCTTGACGACATTGACAGACCCTGGACCCGCGTTTTCAAAATCAACCTGCTCTTTTTTACCATTAGTATTCCCTTTAGATGGTTTCAGGGGGAGTATACTGCTCTAAGGTATTTTGAAGATCAGAAGTATGCTCTTTTTGTAGCAGTGCTCGATCGAGACAAGGTAAGGGTCACAGAATCTGCAGCAAGGGCCGAGCTTAAAGAAAAGGTTAAAGGCGCTTATGATGCAGTTAGAGAGCTGGAAGCGGCTTATAAGGATTCTATTGAAACCATAGAGCAAGAGACGGAGAATTATGCATCTGCATTCGAAAAGAACAAGTTGGGCACTTTAAGTTTTTCTGAACTTGAATCAGCAAAGAATGCCCTTATATCAGCAGAAGCAACGGCTTTATCCAATTTAGTCAACTACAATAAGTTTATTCACACCTTGGATTTCTATACAGTTGGTGGCCTTGATGGCAAGCTGACAGCCATAGATTTTGACTCTGGAGTATATGATTCAGGACAGTCGATTCCTGCATCTGCCGATCTTGGAACGGCAGCCCTTGAGAAAAAAGTGGACAAACCGACATGGGTGATTGAAGTCCCTTATACGGAATACAGGTTTAGCTTTGGTGTGTTTCTACCATCATCTATTGAAGCCACACATTTTCAACTGGAAATGGAAGATGGGCGTAAAATCGGAGGCAAAACGGAAATCAAAAAAAGACTGGAACATATGCCAATATTATTTTCCGATTCGTCTATTTTGAGGGTCAAGCTGTACAAAGACAAAGCCTTGATTTACAAGGCTCTATTAGATGGCACTGATTACTCTGGCACTCTAGAGCTTGAAGCAGTCGATCAGTCAGCTGATATAAATGCCTAAGCGGGCAGAGTTTTGGCACATATAAGATAGTTGAGAATGACAAGACAGGCTTTAGCAGTCTGTATATAATCCCAGCCAAAGATTTTGGTGCAGATGGCTTTAAGTTGGTCATAATGGAGACAGACAACAAAACAAAGACAGCCAGTGACACATGGCCGATTACAAAATTTGAAGATGGTCTGATTGGATTGACTTTTGTGATTAAAGACACCGAGAGCTACTCTTTAAAGTTTTACAAGGGTGATGAACCAGTGTTTACGGGGCGGCTTGAAAAAGGTGAGAATCCATCAAGTGGTCAACTTATTATAGAAAAGGCTGAAACAGGTGATGTATCATGACAAGAAAAATTTATGGAAAAAATTTCATTCGGACGTTTATCATAATGCTGGTTTTCACATCAATGCTTGGCTGGGGGACTTACGGCGCCTTAGCTCGACCGGCGGCTGGTGATATTCCTCTTAAGTCATTAATAATAGGCACCTACATTATAGATTTTGCCGCTGTGAGCCCAACAAATGTTGAAACAGCAATAAAAACAGTGGAAGACTCGGGTCAGGATCAAATGTATTACAGATCCGAACTAACCAGTGGCGGGCTTGGGTTAACATTACAAATGGAAGTGGTGTGGGGATATTCTCGACACTTCTGAAACCGTTGTTAAAAATGCGGAAATTAACAGCCTGCGCTTAACCCACTGGATTAAAATGATGGGGCTGTCTATGAACTGGGAAGTGGGAATAGAAAGACTTTTAGTCAGTTAAACCCTTTTGTTGATCCTATTGTTATGGATGGTATGGCACCGCTTGATACAGAGAGAGACAAACAGATTGAAATACTGAAAAACCTTGATGATGAAGATGACGGTTACACAACCGCACGTAATAAGAAGGCCATACTGGACACTGTCCTTGGTCCGCTAAACTCTGGTCCCCTTCAAGGTCTGGATGCCAAGGTGGATGCTATTGAAGCCAGCGCTGCGTCCCTAAGGCAAAATAAAAATGTGGACGTGTCTGCTGTGCATGCTATGGATGATGCATTAAAAGCAGAGACAATAAATCGGGAATTGGCCTACCTAAATGAAGAACTCAAGAAGTTGACAGATGCTGGTGAGCGAGCGGGCACACTAGATTATGGGACCTTGTCAGATCAAATCTGGACTGCACATGGTAAAATAGCAGAACGTATTCGTGCCCTTGAGGCCGAGGCCAGCGGTGGAGAACCTGCAAGCCCCTTGAGCTGTGGCGCGAAGTGCAGGGGATAAACTGGCACAAGCTGCTGAATCGGGGAATATTGAAGCGATAATAGCCGCAGCAGAGGAAAAAGCCCTTTCAGATCAGTTGGCATTGGGTCTGCCTATAAAGTCGGAGGAGGCTAAGGCCATTTTAGAATCGACATTGGAAGACACTAAAAATGATGCTGTCTTGGCAGCCCTAAAAGGGACATCATTTGAATATGAAGCAGGGAAAAGAAATGGAGAAGGTCCTGCTGTGCTTTCGGAGATGCTTACTGAAGAAACAGAGGCAGTAAAAAGTGCTCTTGATAACTGGAAAGACCTAGTGGACATGCTCCTTGATGCCAGTGATGAAGATGCGGATAAGTCAGCAGTTTTAGCAGAATACAGTGAAGCTCTGACAACATTGATGGGAACCTTGCCAGACACCGACATGAAACCGCAATTGACCAGTGAATTGGTGGATGCTCTTGGTGAGTCACAAGGTCAATTGTCGGCAGCGAGTGCAGATAACAATCCTGTCCTGCAGGCTCTATTAAATAATAAGGATCAGCAAGAGGCACAATTGGCTTTGATAAATGAAGCCTATGCCGATGCCCTTGAAAATGGCGATCTGGAGGGTGCCAATGAGATTTCAGCCTTAGCTGACCAATTGATTGTTTCCAGCGAAGCTTCCGCTGAAGCAGCCCTAGACAATTATTTTGAGGCTAAAAGTGATTTGGACATCGCTCAAGGAAAGGTGGATGCAATTTTACAAGGTTCAAGCGATGACGCCAGCGATGATTCGGATGTTCAAGACGATAAATCCGGACAGGAAGAAGGCGGATCTGAAATGAGCGACGAGGAAGCTTCCGGTAAGACCACTGATGAGAATGAAAGTGGTAATGAAAACGGTAATGAAAGCGGGACCAGTGACTCGTCAGATGAAGAAGACAGTGGAAGTTCTGCTTCTGGTCTTAATGATCAAGATTCTATTGATATGGTTGCCTTAACCAAAGCGATTGAGGAACTTGGTCAGGCAAGGGACGCCCTAGAAGAAGCCAAAGCGCTTCTAAGTCCTGAAGATTTGCAGCTTATTGAAGCCTTTCTTGACTTGGCCAGTGCGGTTGAAGTCTATGCACAGGAAGGCAATGGTGAAATGGCAAAGGCTTCGGCAGAAGCCCTTCAAGACATGCTTGCCGTCCTCCCACAAGGGTTTGATGTAAAGACCATCTTAGAAGATGTGGTTGATCTACTTAATAAGGCCAAGGCTCAAGCCGCCCTTGAAGGTGACATGAGCGGCGCTCAGGACTTGGCGTCCGCACAGCTTATGATGAAAGAAGCCGCCCTTGGTGAATTTGCAGACGCCCAACTTTCAAAAGACACGTCTGTTACAGATGTTCTGACAGGCACAGTGATTATTAAGCCAGATGCTTATCTCTCAAAAGGCGTAACTTACATTGGAATAAAGTCACTATTTGATCAGATCGGTGGACAGACGGTGTGGAATCCTGAGACACAAGTGGCACTAGGCATTGCCAATAAATCGAGTTTGGAAATCACTGTGGGATCACAAAACGCTGTCATCGGTGAGGATGAAGTGCCCATGAAGGGGCCGGCCCAGTTAAAAGATGGGAGGGCCTATCTACCGTTCAATACTGTGAGCCAATATATTCAAGAATACTTAGATGATAGATTCGATGGATTACGAGTCATAATACTACCACACCTGATAGGAGAGTGATGCAATGGGGCGCTATACAGTTATATCCGAAATCACAGAATCCCTGATAAATGTTTTAAGAGAGGATCTGGTACCTGAACCTGTTCGTAAAAAAGATTTGATAGCCGCATGCTCCCCTGGAGACAAGGCTGATATAAAGATTGGTCTGCACTTATACGATGTGCAGGAAAATGGAGAATTTGTCAATAGGGATAGGATACAGCGGTCATCAAGCAAATTGCAGTATCCGCCCATGTCATTGACCTTATTCTATATGCTGACAGCCTACTCCAACGCAGATCCTCGAGATAGGGGCATAGATGCCCAGCGGGCCTTGGGCAGATGTATTCAGTCCCTTTATGACAAGGCCATACTTCCACCTGACAAATTGGTTGGATCCTTGTCGGACTATAATGAAAGCATAGAAATATCCAGACATAATATGACTTTTGAAGAAAAACAGCGGATATGGCATTTCCCAAATGTTCCCTACCAGCTAAGTGTTTTTTATAAAGTTGCCCCAGTTTTCGTTGAATCAACAAGGGTTAAGGACGTTACTCCTGTTTCAGAAATTGACATTTCCATTAAAGGCAGGTGATGATATGACAACATTTTGGAGCGATCGATCAAGAATAACACTGAAAACAGATTTGGTTCTTGAGCTTGTTGACAGTTTTACCAACCAGCTCATAGGGCCCTGTCGACAAAGATTTTATATTAACGAAAGACCTGCAAAGGTTACACGCAATAAAAATGGTCTTATGGTATTTTGCAACTTGATTGACACACCTAAGACATTGCGCATTGAGTTTGATATATATCAGAACCGAGTCATTGCTTTTACAAAAGAAGAGATTGACACACATAGGGCTGGTGGCTATATACACAAATACTTCGACTGGAACCTTCAAGACGGTATAATTTACCGAGCTGGGCAACTGTGGTTGTGGGCCAGCTGGAGGAAACTACGCTAAAGATAGCATCTATGAGGCCATTGTGGCAGATGTAACCGATGTTTTCAGGATTAAAAAGACTTCTGAAGATGGCAAACGTGTTGATATTCATTTGACCAACAATGATATTATGCTGGGACGCCAGTTTTATGATGCAGACCTTCATCCTGTTGATGCCTTTTTTATTGTGGGAACAGAAAACAAGACATTCATCATTGAACCAGAGGCGAAAAAAAACCTTGAAGCCCATGCACTTCTTAGTGAAATTCGAAGTCTTTACATTGATGAAAATAATAAATTTATGCTTAGTTTAGCCAATGTATCTGGTGAGAGAACCTCTATAAAACTCTACAGGGATAAGCAAAAGATTGGGGAGTTTCAAATCCAGTCTGGCCAGTGGAATGATATTGGAGCCGTGGACTCTTAAAGTTTTAAATTCTTTTACTTGATTCTCAATCCACCTGTCAGCTACAATGAGTAGGTAGAGGATTGGGAAGGACTGGTTATTATGTCGTATTATCAAGAAATCAAGTCATTTACCCCTGCCAATGAGCAGGAGGCAAACGATAAAAGAGTCATTTTAAATTATATTGACCACTTTAAAAGCAATATTTTGACGAGGGAAAATGAAATCGCCCATATGACGAGCTCTGGTCTTATACTGAACAAAAGTCTAGATAAGATATTAATGATTCACCACAATATTTATCAGACCTGGGCATGGACTGGAGGACATGCAGACGGTGAAAGTGACATGCTCAAAACAGCTCTTAAGGAGGCTAAAGAAGAAACCGGACTAAAGGACATTGTTCCTTTTAGAAGGGAACTGGCCTCAATAGATATACTGCCTGTCTATGGTCATATGAAGCGGGGGAGATACGTTTCGGCCCACCTGCATTTAAACACATCATATGCCCTAATAGCCAGTGAGACTGAAGTTCCTGTGGTTAATGTAGAAGAGACCAGCGGGGTGCAGTGGGTGCCTGTCAATGATCTTTCGTCATTTTCCAATGAACCTTATTTAATTGATGTCTATATGAAAATTGTTCAATGGGCAAGAAAAAAATCAGAAGATGATAAAGGCTTATAAGCCATTGGTTTGATTTAAGAAAGGACCTATGCCACTGAGAGATGATCCAGCAGGCAAGGCCCTTTTTAATTGGATTAAATTTTATGTTTTGATCTATATGCTTAATCAACATTTCCATTTTTAGTGCTATCAGACCGGCTTTTTACAATGCGTCTATGCATCCATTTTTTTTAAAGTGGTATGCTGTTCTTGCTCGAAGCCCCCTTCATAGTTTGGGGATGACATTTCACCAAATAATAGATCAAGGATATGGACCGCTTTTTTTATCAGACCGATTGAGTGACTCAGCACATTCCTGACAGTAGGTCAGTATATGTTCGGTTTGAGCCTCCTTGGCCCTTTTTGATTTATGGGCTTCAGATAGGTCTGTATGGATTAAAGAAAGCATAGCACCAGAACCGCAACAGGCAGTCAAATGTTTATTGGCCTTATATTCGAAGAATTCAACTTGCATCAGATTGAGAACTTGTCGTACAGCCTCGTGAATATGTCCATGATGGCGTGTTGGACAAGGATCGTGCAGTGTGAAAGGCGGAAATTTACTGGAGCCTTTGTCAAGTCCTCTTCTATGAGAAGGCAGACCATCCCGCAGGTAGACTTCCCATATTGTCAGTACAGGAATGGTGGGAAACAGCTTTCTAAATGTGTTGTAGCAGTTCATGCAAAGGACTATAATTTCACTTGGCGCCAAAGCGTTAACTTCTTGGACCAAGGGCTGGGTGAAGCGTTTAAACTCTTTAATATTGCCAACACTTAAGGTGGGGTTGCCACAGCACTTCTTAAGAAAAATTGTTGGTGACTGGTCATTGAGAGCCTTATAAACAGAAGTGACAATGTTGGGACTATATGCTGAAGGACTACACCCTGGTATAAAGAGTCTGTTTTTAGAGTGGGCTGTGTCGTTCTTTTTTTGATTTCACTGGTCTTGATGAAAAGGCCCTGGAAAAAGAGAGATTTTGATGGAATGACAGGGGCAATTTTCCAAAGGCTTTTGGATAGCCCATATGATGGATGATATCTTTTTTCAAAGCATAGAAAATGTTTTTCAGACTCACATTTTTCTGGACAAACATGGTCGCAGTAGCCACACAATGTGCATGTAAATGGCATTCTAAGATTTTGGATATAATCAGAATCCTGATCGTGGTCACTGAAGTACTTTCCAGAGGCCAGTGCATAAAGAAGGTTTTTCGGGGAAGAACAATATGCCTTTAGCATGGGACACTCTTTCATACATGCGCCACAGCCTGTGCATTTGTCATGCTCTATTTTTATCAGGTTCATTTGCTCATCATTTATATATTCATATCTACTTGTTTTCATTTCTTCACCTATATTAGAATTGCTACTTAGCTATATGGATTAAACCTTGTCACATCCGATGTTTGACCTGACCTAAATTATACAGGGAAAATTCCAATACGTATAGTTTTGTGACGGTTATGACAAGATGTATAGAAAAAACGCATAATGTGTCAATGTGCATAAAAAAAAGCAAATACCCTAAAGCTTTTCAAGTTTGCTAAAATAAGACCCGGTGATTCATTTGTTTTGCATCACTTGATAAGATAAAAAGAATCAGGATAACAAAACTATTGGAGGATGAAAATGAAAAAAATAATGACAATCATGCTTGCACTGGTCATGATGGTTTCTATGCTTGCAGGATGCTCGCAAGGACAAGAACAGGCAGAAAACACCAGCGAACCAGCAAGCGAAGAAAATGTAGAAACGACTACAGAAAACGCAAGTGAAGAAAGTGAAGCATCTGTAGCGACGGATGACAAGGTTATGGATTTAGAAACTTTCAAAACCCTTTTTAATGACCAAGCTTACCTTATAGTTGATACAAGACCAACTTATGCATTTAATGGCTGGGCTCTTGAGAACGAAGCAAGAGGGGGACATGTTGTTGGCTCAACGGTTTTTAGTGCTAGTTGGTTAAGCAAGCTTGAATCTGATGAGGCTATACAAGCAGAGCTGGACCGGTATGCAATCTCTAAGGACAAAACAATTGTAACTTACGGATACAGTGTGGAAACGGCAAAGCTTGTTGCTGATGCACTGACAGGCCTAGGGTATGAAAATGTTAAGGTATTAGATGCTGAATTTTCTGAAGTGGCTGCAGATGAGTCTATTGAGCTTGCATCTATGGCACACTACGATTACCTGGTTCATCCAAAGTGGGTTAAAGAAAACATGGACAATGAAGATGTGCTTGTTTACGAAGCAAGCTGGGGACCTGGCGACAAGTACAGAGAAGCGCATATTCCAAATGCAGCACACATTAACACGGATGATTTTGAAGAAGGTCCACTTTGGAACAGAAAGTCTGATGAGGAAATTGAGAAATCGCTTCTTTCAAATGGTATAACAAGTGACAAGACAGTTGTTCTTTATGGCGAAGACATTACAGCGGCTTCAAGAATTGCCTCATATTAAAGTATGCAGGTGTTGAAGATGTTAGACTTCTTGACGGTGGATTAATGGCTTGGAAAGATGCAGGGTATGATCTTGCTAAAGGTGGAGTTGAAGTAACGCCTGTTGAAGCATTCGGTGTGACTGTCCCACAGAAGCCTGAGTATATTATAGACATGGATGAAGCGACACAACTTCTTGACAAAGAGGATGGACGTCTTGTAAGTATCAGAAGCTGGGCAGAATACATAGGTGAAACAAGCGGATATGACTATATTGAGGCAGCTGGCCGTATTGATGGCGCTGTATATGGTTATGCAGGTTCTGACCCATGGCATATGGAAGACTATAGAACACCAGACAATACTATGGTAAACTATGAGTACATGGCTGACCGTTGGGCGAAATCTGATATTTCAATGGACACTGTGAATTCATTCTACTGTGGTACTGGCTGGAGAGCTTCAGAAACTTGGTTCTATGCCCATGCAATGGGTTGGGAAAATGTTTCGGTGTACGACGGTGGTTGGAAAGAGTGGAGTGAGACTGAAGGCAGTCCAGTCGCTACTGGAGAACCTGCTTCAAACTAATTATGAAAAAATCGTCGACAAAGCACTAAAAGTATTAAGCCTTGTCCTATTAATTGGGGGCACAGTGCTCGGCTTTTAGCCACAAAAAGATGGGTGTTCAAAGAAGTTTATATTATAGAAACACCCAGTTAGAAGCGTTTTTCTTTGATACAAAGGGATTAATTGGTCTGATAGTTCTGGGCGGTTTCTATTTCTGGATAATTTGGAAGGATAAAGACCGCTTGAACCCAGTTGAACTGGCCGTTTTTAGAGTGGCTGCAGGATTTTTGGTTCTGACCATACTCTTGTATGTTATGACGTCCTTCATGGGCGCCCCTTGGATAATGCTTGGTGCCTACGCATATTTTATTGCAGTATGTGTGGAAACCATCGGCAATAGACGCTAAGCGTATTTCTAGGAATGCATTAAAAATTTAAAAGCGAGTTGCACTCATTAAAAGGGTGTAACTCGCTTTTTAAATGTCCTGCATTCTTGAGTGATGCTTATTTAGGTTACTTACAGGCTTAATGGGTAAATATAAGAGTGTAATAGTCCATTTATAATAATTCAGACACTTGCAAAATCTCATATACATTATTACACCTTACATAGAATTTTTGATTCATAAATATATATATGCATGACGTGGATTCATGAATTCTATTTTGCAAGTCGCTCAATGAACAAACAAAAATTGATAGCAGGGATATGGGTGTTTATCAGAATCAACTGAAAAGGAGAATATTTATGGATAATAGGCCAAAGCAAAAGAAAAAGAGCAAAAAATTATCAAATAAAATAGCATTGTCCATTATTTTGACAAATTTAGCTGTGGTGTTAGTCATTGCAGGTATTATGGGCATTCTACTTAGCCAGAATGTTGGGCAAGAGTCACGAAAGCTTGCCGTTGGCCAAGTGGAAACTCAAGTTAACGCCTTTCAGCAAGAATTTTTAACATGGAGTCAGCAGTTAGTGTTATTGTGAATGAAATCGCAGTTGAAGTGGATTTGCAAAAGGCAAAAACCCAGCCAGGAATATTTGGAAACGTATAGAAATGAAACTTGTGCCTAGACTAAAAAACATTGGCGAGCAAACGCATTTGACAGATAGTATCTATGTATACTTCAATGTGGAAAAGTTTGGCCGTGAGGTGGACGCATGGATGCTTCGGGATGAAAACGATAAGTTTAACCAGCAAGCCTCACTGGGAGAAGCATATTATGAAGATTACTATGAGTGGTACAACGAACCTATAGATAATCAGAAGACCTTATGGACTTTCCCATATGAATCAGCTGCAGGCGGATTAATTTCATCCCATGTCCAGCCAATAATCATTGATGGTGAGTCAGTGGGGCTTGTTGGGATGGACTTATACCTTGACAGCGTTCAAAATACCTTAGAAGAGGTCGTCTTATTTGATACAGGTTTCTTGTACTTAATGCATCCAGACGGACGTGTTATGGTTCATCCTGAGATAGCCTTTGGTGAAAATGTGCTGGATAAAGGTGATTTTAAAGCTCTCCTTGACGAAATGAATGACAATAAGACCGGTTTTACCAGCTATGCAAATAAAAATGGCGAAAAAATTGTAGCGGCTTATGCTCACCTTGACAATGATTGGATCGTGGCCTCAAGCATACCAGAAAGAGAAGTTTTGAAAATCTTAAATATGATTCTTCTAATTTTATTTGCAATTGCAGTTTTCGCAGTGATTATATCCCTAGTGGTTTCGAAAATTGTCGGCAGTGGTATCAGCAAACCTATTTTGAAAGTGTTAAACGCTACAGAACAAATTAAAAATGGTGACTTTACTGTGCGTGTTGACGTTAAGTCAAAGGATGAAACCAAGCTTCTGTCTGAGGGACTCAACGCCATGACTGAAAGCGTTAAGGTTCTTATTTCTCAGGCCAGAGAGGTATCACATGAAATGCTGGATTCAGCTTCCAATTTGGCTTCCATGGCAGAAGAGACCAATGCCACAGTTGACCAAGTGGCTTCAACTGTTCAGGAAATATCAAAGGGAACACAAGACACGGCAAGAGATGCTGAAGATGGTGCTCGCGTTGCCAATGATATAGACGAAAAGTTTAGTATGCTTATGGATAACAGCATCGAAATGAAGTCAAACGCTCAAGTGGCAATAGAAATGAATGAAACGGGCTTATTGGCCCTTAAAGAGCTCAAGGAAAAATCAGATGTGAGCAAGGCATCCAATGACAAGGTTATAAATGCGGTGCAGAGCCTAAATAATCGGGCAAGCTCTATTACGAATATCATTGCTACCATTTCAAGCATTGCTGAACAAACGAATCTTTTAGCTTTAAATGCATCCATTGAGGCAGCAAGGGCAGGAGAAGCAGGCCGAGGGTTCGCAGTCGTTGCTGATGAGATTCGTAAACTCGCTGAGGATTCCGCAAGTTCAACTGATGAAATTCGCGATATTATATTAAACATTCAGCAGGAAAGCCAAGACACCGTTAAGATTATGAATGAAGTGAGTACAATATCTAATGAGCAAATGAAGCTGTTGAAAATGTTACAGAATCCTTTAACAAGATATTCACGTCTGTTGAAGGCATCACAGGTCAAATAGAAACTGTGACTCACGAACTTGATGGACTTTCAAACAATAAAGATCAGATTGTTGAGATCGTAAGTAATATTTCAGCTGTCTCAGAGGAGACTGCTGCAGGCACAGAGCAGGTGAGTCTGTCAATGGACGAACAGGCCAAAGCTGTTGAAGAAGTGGCTAAAAGTGCTGAAAGACTCAATGAGCTCTCTATTGAACTCAATAAGCAAATTGATGTGTTTAAAATTTTAAAAGGATTTTATGGTTCTATTTGAACAGGTTTAAGGATGGGGATGTTGATAAGACATTCCCATTTCTATGGCGAAAAGTAGAGATGGAGCAAGAAAAGATACATTTTACAGAAATAAGAGACCTGTTATAATATAAATAGGTGAAAATTCAACTATAATTTTAGGGAGGTGACGCTGGGCTATCCCAGTGTGAATATGAATAATAAATGGATCGATTTGAGAAGTGATACGGTAACAATACCACCTATGGAAATGAAGCAAACTATGTTAAATGCGGTCCTAGGTGATGACGTTTATGGAGATGACCCTACAGTCAATGCCCTTGAAGCTTACGCAGCAGAAAAACTTGGAAAAGAAGCGGCACTTTTTGTGCCAAGTGGAACGTTTGGAAATTCAACTGGCTCTTTTGACCCATACCCGAAGGGGAGATGAGGTGATTTTGGCCTCCGATGCTCATATTATGGCCCATGAAGTGGGGGCAGCAGCAGTTATTGCTGGTGTACAGCTGCGAACTTTTGACATCGAAGGGGTGTGTAAACTTCCTGTTGAAAAAATACGTGGCTTAATCCGAGAGGATGACATACATTATCCTGATACGGGTCTTATTTGCCTGGAAAATGCCTTAGGCAATGGGTCGGTGGTTTCCCTTGAAGACATGAAGGCCGTTAAATCTCTCGCTGAAGAATATAATATTCCCCTTCATCTGGATGGTGCAAGACTCTTTAACGCTGCCCATGCGCTCCAGGTTGATGTAAAAGAGTTGACACAGTTGGTGGACAGTGCAAACATATGTCTGTCAAAAGGCCTATGTGCTCCTGTTGGATCCATTCTGGTCGGGAACAAGAAATTTATAGACAGGGCTCGAAAAAACCGTAAGTTAATGGGGGGCGGTATGCGTCAAGCAGGTGTCATTGCAGCGCCAGCCCTATATGCCCTAAAAGAGATGACGGACAGGCTCACTGAGGACCACAGCAATGCAAAATATATGGCTCAAAAATTATCTGAAATTGACTCTGTAAATGTGATAGAAGACAGATTAGCCATTAATATGGTCTTCTTTACACTTGGGCAGGATGTCATTAAAGAGTCCATACTGGTTGAAAAAATGCAAGACAAGGGCATTAAAATCAATGGAACAGAAGATGGTGAATATAGGTTTGTTACCCATCATGGTGTGACTAGAGAAGATATTGATATTGTGGTAAAGTTCTTAAGATTTACTTTAATACAACCGATATTTATAGTATAAAGACAAAGTGGAAATCATGTCAGGAGTGATCTTATGGTCATTGCAAATGCTATATGTATTGAATCGGCTGATGTTGAAATTGTCAAAGAGAACGATGCCTATTTAAAGCTGTATAAAAGTGTTTCTGTTCCATTTAATGAAATGGAACGTATTGTGACCCTACTACATACAAGGGGGGAAACAGAGCTTTATGCTTTTATAAGCTCAATTGCGCGAAGTGAATATGATTTTTACTTACAAAGGCGGTATGTGTTCGCCTTGATGAATAAGGGGGAAATTGAGTTTGATGTTTTTCTCCTATTGATGAAAGAACAACAATTTGGACCAATAGCAGTGAAGTCATATAAAACCATTGGTCATGAATGATAATGAAAATATCGTAGAAGAGAACATTACAGGCTTCTACGATATTTTTATGCCCAAAGACTGAATCACTTCGATTTTCACGTGTGTTTACACTTCGTATACAAATTTGTAACTGAAATGTTTTCTAATAAAAGGCAAATAGCTAGTATAATGTATAAGGATAGATTTGAGCCACTTGGGAGGCGGAAATATGTTTGGACAAAATAGTAAAAACAGCAAAAACGTTGGGAAAATTACAGAAAATTGGGGAAGACCAAATTTATACTTTTCTTTTCAGTATATTTTTCGCTGGCCATGTCTGTTATAAATTTCTTCTTGGAATTAGCGGCCTACGGGTATGCATCACCCTATATGGCAGTTATACGGTTTATTACATATGTTGTTATCAGTCCGCTGATGGCCTTGATTATCTGGAATATATCTGAAAAAAAGTATATGCAACAAGGTGAATAAGTTGTGATTCAACTATTGCGTACTACAGCGGGCGACTTATGAGGGAGTTATTATGAAGAAAATTTGGAAAGAAGTCATAGAATGGGTTAAATCATTTGCCCTAGCTTTAGTTATATTTGTTATATTAACAGCCTTTGGTGATGTCACTCAGGTCTATGGACAATCAATGGAGCCAACCCTTCATCAAAATGATCAACTGGTATATAGCAAGTTATCCGGCGTTGAGCGCGGTGATATAGTTATCGTTCGGTCTGAAATAAAGTTAAACAGACAGTGAACTCTCAAAAAATGAATATGGTTCAAAAATGGAAAATCGGAGACTATAAGCCACTCATTAAGCGTGTGATCGCAGTGGCTGGCGATGAAGTTCTGATCGAGAATGGTCAGGTGTTCATCAATGGTGTTGATCTGACTGAGGAATATATAGGTGGGGTAAATACCCCTGGCGACGTTCACATCGAGGCCATACCTTCAGGCTATTTCTTCGTTATGGGCGACAACCGTTTAAACTCTCTTGACAGCAGGAGCAAACGTGTTGGACTGGTTCATCAAGAACAGATAGAAGGGAAAGTATTGGTTCGAATTTTCCCTTTTGATGATGCAGGTTTTTATAAGTGTAAGAATAAGTGAATTGTTTAAAAATTACGAAATAAAAAAAATGCCCGCGTAGTCGCGGGTTTTTTGTTATAATAGAAAGGCTAAAATATGGATGTTGAAGAGGGGATCTATATGTTTGAGCTTTTAAAAAGAAGCAGGAAAAATATTAGAA
>LQAG01000346.1_pt1 | contig 14836 bp, 22 predicted proteins | sample 1535801 | NCBI WGS metagenome assembly LQAG01 (sample SAMN04331584, study PRJNA305678) | bioreactor metagenome | isolation source: bioreactor_3 inoculated with Wadden Sea sediment 1st replicate of a... | place: Germany:Bremen | reverse complement strand
CTGGCCCAGGCCATGGAGCGCCTGGCCAGAGAAGTGGATGCACAGAACAAGGCCGGATCTAAGGCAAATACCGGTACCGGGCCGGTTGCCGGGTCCGGCAGCGGTGCCGGGGCCGGTCGCAGGGGGGGACACCCCTTGATTTTACAAATGATTCTCCAGTTCAGCCGTTCAGCAAAACTGGGTGTTCAACGAGATGCTGGCAGGTTGGATCAGGATCTGGAGGTCCGGATTTTAATAAAAATTTTGAAAAACGGGGAAATAAGAGATATCATTTATGAAACCCGGTCTGGGAACCCCTACCTGGACCAGAGTGCCAGACGGGCGATCCAGCGGGCCAACCCACTGCCGGCACTGCCTAAGGGGATGGCCTCCTATGATGTGGTGGTGATTTTTACCCCGAAAGGATTGAGATAACTATGCGGTTTTACTGTCAGCCATGAGGTTGCTGTTGATCGTTTCATTGTTTGTACCGGTCCGGTCAGATGCGGCCTCTTATGATACCATTCAAGTAAGCAATCCATTTTTGAACAAGACCCCGGTGGCATTGCCTGCATTCATGCCATTGACCGGCAGTCCCGGTGAGACGGCATTGGGTGGAGAAGCGCTTGAAATTCTAAAGAACGGGCTGGAATTCACCGGATATTTGAAGCAGATCAGTCCGAACGCTTTTCTGGCCAATCCGGCGGAAACCGGTATCCAGATGTCACAGATCAATTTCCAGGACTGGACCGGAATCGGTGCGGAACTGCTGATCACGGGGGGGATAGAGGAAAAGAACGGGCGCGTGAAACTGGAGCTGCGCCTGTTTGATACGTTCAATACCCAGCTGCTGAAAGGCAAAATCTATACAGGCCCCCCTTCTCAGATTCGCCGGATGATTCACCTGTTCTGTGCCGAAGTGTCCTATGCACTTACCGGCAAATGGGGAGTGTTTGCCAGCAAACTGGCCTTTGTGTCCACGGTGGACGGCAACAAAGAAATCTTTGTGAGTGATTTTGACGGGTACAATCCGGTTCGGTTCACCCGTCACAAAAGCATTTCCCTGTCCCCGGCCTGGTCATCAAATGGCCAATGGCTGGCATATGTTAGCTATGCCGGCGGCAAACCCGATATCTATATCCGGCATCAGGAACAAAACCGTGGGGGACGATCGACCGGGAAGGCATGAATATCACACCGGCCTGGATGCCTGGGCAGGAAATGCTGGCCGCAGCCTTGAGTTTTCCGGGAATCAGGAAATATATCTGTTGACCCGCCAAGGAGAAATGATTAAAAAGGTGACCAGCAGCTGGGGATTAATGTTTCACCGGAATTTTCACCGGACGGCGGCAAACTGGCCTTTGTTTCAAACCGGTCCGGAAACCCTCAGATTTACATTAAAGACCTGTCATCCGGAAATGTCAGCCGGGTGACGTTTCAAGGAAAATACAACACGTCCCCAGCCTGGTCTCCGGATGGAAAGAAAATCGTTTATGTGGGCATTGAAAACAACCGGATCGATATCTATCTGATACTGCTGGATACGGGACCGGGAATGCCGGTGCAGCTGACCAGGGATCAGGGGGACAACGAAGACCCATGCTGGTCTCCGGATGGAAATCTGATCGTTTTTCTTCAACCCGTGACGGGCAGGGGCCGGCATTGTTTGTGATGACTGCAGCAGGAACCGACCAGCGCCGACTCATGAAAATGCCGGGTCGTCAGACCCAGCCCCGCTGGTCAGGACCCATAACATACAGAGAACAGTAGAAACAGCAGGTAAATCAATCAAGGAGGTTGTGATGAACAAAAATGGGGGTTTTATTTGTTAATGGCGATTCTGGTGGCCGGTCTTTTTTTGATGTCATCTTGCGCAAAGAAAACCGTGGTGTCGGACGCCACCACCATTGAGGATCAGACTCAGACAGCGGATGAGGCAGCCATGGCAGCCAAAAAAGCGGAAGAGGAACGGATTCGGCAGCAGGAGCTTCAAGAGGAAATGGCAAAAAACAGGCGTTGGAACAGGCCCGGAAAGCGGCTGAAAAAAACCGTTTCCAGCATCAGAATATTCATTTTGAGTATGACAGTGCCGAATTGACAGACATGGCAAAAGCACTGCTTCGGGAAAAAGCGGACTGGCTCAAGGAAAACCCCGAACAGAGCATTATCATTGAGGGGCATTGTGACGAAAGAGGAACCACTGAATACAACCTTGCCTTAGGTGAACGCCGTGCTGCTGCGGCCAAGCAGTATCTGCAGGATTTTGGTGTCGGGGCGTTCCGTATGACCACGGTTAGCTACGGCGAAGAACGGCCCCTGGACCCGGGGCAGAATGAAGCGGCTTACAGCAAAACCGGCGGGCCCAGTTTGTCTTGAAATAACAGCTGGTAAGCGGAAACACCAGGATTTGGCCGGATTTCGCTGATTTCCGACCGAACCCTGGTTGTTTATTCAGGCTATGGGGGAAATCATGAGAACCATGTTGCAAGTATGTCTATTTTGTCTCTGCTTTTGCTGGCAGGATGCGTGCCATCGGATCAGTACCAGATGTTGGAGAATCGGGTCAATGCTCTGGAAATGGAGAATTCCCGGCTCAAGATCCTCCAGGCTCGGTTTGAAGACCAGGCGGCGGATCTGACAACCATCATCACTGATCTGGAAGACAGGGTTCACTCAATTGATGAATTCTCCGGAAAAACATTGCAGAGATCAATCAAGAACTGCAGCAGGTGCATAAAAACATGGGCAGCTGCAGGGAATGATGGAGGAGACCGCCTATCGACTGGGCCATACGGATCTGGATTCCCGGTCAAGCCTGACTGAGGTCCTGGACCGGATGGACCGTGCCGTCTCCCGCAACCATGTCCGGATTACCCGGCTGGAAACCTATATGGGATTTGAACCCACGGTACCGGGATCTGAAGACACGGACGCTTCTGGTGCGGCTGTGTCCGATAATGATGAGGGACAGGCTCCCGCCGCCATGCCCGTGTCCGATAAAACCGCCTATGAACAGGCCAAAAAGACGTTTGACGAAGGGGACATGGAAACCGCCCGGATTCAGTTTGAAAATTTTATCAACACGTTTCCGGAATCTTCTTATGCCGGGAATGCCCGGTTCTGGATTGCGGACAGCTATTATGTGGAAAAGTGGTATGAGAAGGCCATTCTAGAATATCAGAAAGTGCTGGAACAATATCCGGATTGCAATAAAGTAGCGGCAGCCAGGCTCAAACAGGGGTATGCATTTGCCGAACTGGGGGAAAAAGCCAATGCCAGGCTGATTTTAAACGAGCTGATCACCCGGTTTCCGGACAGCCGGGAATCGATGTTTGCTAAGGAAAAGCTCAAACAGCTTCAGTGATAGCTAACATGATCAAGGGTGGTGGGGATCGACCCCGGCCTGGCCGGCACCGGCATCGGGGTGGTGGAGGGTGATGAGCGGTCCGTGATCCGGTATTCCTTCGGGTGTGTGTCCACGGAGTCCGCGGAGTCGCTTCCGTTTCGCCTGGACACCATCTACACGCGCATTCAAGCGTTTCTCTCGGACCAGGCCCCGGATCTGGTGGTGATCGAGGATATCTACTCCCTTGAAAGATTTCCGGGTTCAGGCATTCAGCTGGGCAAGGTGTCCGGGGTGATTTTGGTCAGTGCATTCCGGGCAGGGTCAAAGGTGGAGGAGATTGCCGTCCGGGAAGCAAAAAAATTATCTGCGGCAACGGCAATGCCGATAAATTTCAGATGGAGCGGGCGGTCCGGCATTTTCTGGACCATCCGGAACCCATACGGCCGTTTCATGCATCCGATGCCCTGGGACTGGCCATTACCGGTTATTTTCGGTACAGGAAAAATAAATGATCGGATATCTTGAAGGACGTCTTTTGGACTGCAACACGGAAGCCATTCTGCTGCTGGCAGGACAGGTGGGGTATGAAGTGCAGGTCAGCCCTTTCACCCGGGCCCGGGTGACGGCCGGATCCCCTGACGACACGGTCCGGCTGTATATCTATTACCACGTGACGGAACGCCAGCCTAAACCCGTACTGATCGGATTTCTGGAGCAGCGGGACAAGGCGTTTTTTCAATTTGTTTTGTCGGTGTCCGCCATCGGGCCCATGAAGGCGGTCAAGGCAATGATCCGCCCGGTGGGAGAAATCGCTGCCGCCATTGAGGATAAACAGGTGGCACTGTTATCGAAGCTGCCCGGTATCGGACCCCGAACAGCGGAAAAGATCATTGCCACGCTTCATGGCAAAACCAGGGAGTTTGCGGAAAGAGCTGCTGCCCGACCGGCGGGTTCGCCCGACTCAGCCGGTGGGCCGCTACCGGAGACCCCGGAAATGGTCGGCCTGGTGACCGGGGTACTGGTGGACCAGCTGGGACATTCCCCGGCTTCGGCCCAGCGCATGATCCGGGCGGCACTTGAAAAGAATCCCGATATCCAGACTCCGGAAGCGTTGCTGGATGCGATTTACCTGGAAGGATCCTGATCATGGCCGATGATATTCTGTCTTTTCGTTCCGAACACAAGGGCGTGGTCACGGCCCGAAAGACGTCAGAAGATCAGGCACCGGACATGGTGTCGCTGAGGCCGGAGCGGTTTGATGACTATATCGGCCAGACCGCCACCGTGGAAACCCTGAAGATTGCCATTCAAGCGGCCAGACTCCGCAACGAATCTCTGGATCACATTCTGCTGCATGGCCCTCCGGGTTTAGGAAAAACCACTCTGTGCCACATCATTGCCAATGAAATGGAACAAGAGGTGACGGTCACGTCCGGGCCCACCCTTGAAAAAGGCGGGGATCTGATGGGAATTTTGACCCATCTGTCGGACGGAGAGTTTCTGTTCATCGATGAAATCCACAGGATACCCAAGGTTGTGGAAGAGTTTCTGTATCCGGCCATGGAAGATTATGCCGTGGATTTTGTGTTTGACAAAGGCATTCATGCCCGTAGCCACCGTTACCGGCTCAAACGGTTCGTGCTGGTGGGGGCCACCACCCGGGTGGGGCTGCTGTCTTCGCCCCTGAGGGACCGGTTCGGGCTGTTTCGGACCCTGGATTTCTATACGCCCGAAGAGCTGGTGGTCATTATCCAGCGCTCGGCACAGCTGTTGAATACCCGGATTTCAGAGAACGCTGCCCTGGCTTTGGCGGACCGGTCCCGGGGAACCCCAAGGATTGCCAACCGGCTGCTCAAACGGGTCCGGGATTTTGCCCAGGTCCGGGCAGATGGGCGGGTGACCCGGGAAGTGGTTCAGGCGGCCTGGCACTGGAAGGGGATTGACCGACTGGGGCTCACCCGGCTGGACCGCAGCTATCTGGAAACCATCATCGATTTTATCACGGAGGGCCGGTGGGATCGAAGCCATTGCCGCCACCCTTCAGGAGGAAACCGACACCCTGGTGGATGTGGTGGAGCCGTTTCTACTGAAAATCGGGCTGGTGCTGCGTACGTCCAGCGGCAGGAAAGCCTCTGACTTCGCGTATCAGCATCTTGAAAGGTCTCTCCCGAACCGGTAATGCGGTTCGAAGATTATGAAAATTATTATCTGTTTTTTTGTGTGGCTGTTGGCAGGCGGGATGATGGCGTTGGCCGGATCTGTGCCGGTTCAGGCTGATTCCGGTTCCAGACAGGCACTGTCCGTGCCCGCCGCGGTGATTACTTTGCCTGAAGGGGAACATGCCATTCTGGTGGAAAAACAGACCCAGCGCCTGTATGTTTATAGACAGGACGATGGTCTCCAGCAACTGGTCCGGGTGTTTGATGCGGCTTGTTCCACCGGCGAGGCCCCAGGCCCCAAACAGGTGGAAGGCGATAAAAAACCCCGGAAGGAGTTTATTTTCTTGTTGACGAACATCTGGAAAAGGACCTGACCCCCATATACGGTCCCCGGGCTTTTCCCACGGACTACCCGCATCTGCTGGACCGGCTGCAGGGAAAACCGGATACGCCATCTGGATCCACGGCACAAACAGACCGTTGAAACCCATGGATACCAACGGATGCATCGCATTGGAAATCCGGGTGTGCTACGTCTGTCTGAATACGTTACCCGCCATGTCACTCCGGTGATCATCCAGCAGACCATACCGTATGCGGATCCTCAGGATCTGTTGGAGTGGAAAACCGGTGTGATCTGTTTGTGAGCCAATGGATTCAGGCGCAGCACAGTGGTGGCGCTGAAGCGTATCAGTCTTTTATCTGCCGGAATCTCTTCCGGACAGTCGGGAATGGGAGGCATGGGCGGTCCAACGTCAAAAGGCTTTAGATTTCGGGGAGGCATTTCAAATCCGGATATCCCGCATCGGTATCTACCGGCATGAGAACCTGTTTGTGGTCGCAATGGATGTAGTGCTGATCCGGGGAAGAGACCAGTTCATGCTGGGCCGCCGGCGGTTGTTTGTCCGGCTGTACGGGCAGGAAACCTTGGGGATCGCCGCAGACGAATTTCAGGATGTGACGCTGCCCCGGACTTCTCTGGCGGTAATGGCAGACGGTGCCGCACATCTGTTGCCATCAAGATAGATTTGCTTGACAAAGAAAATCTTCTATAAAATGTCAGGATTGTGTATATGAATGAGGAGCAGTGAAACAGTGAAAAAATATACGTACAGTGCCAAAAGAGCGGATAACCGGGAAAACTGGTGTGTGATTGATGCAACGGACCAGGTACTGGGCGGCTGGCATCTCAGGTGGCCTATCGGATTCGGGGAAACACAACCCGTTGTACACGCCCCATGTGGATACCGGAGACTGGGTGGTGGTGATCAATGCGGATAAAATCCGGTTGACCGGAAATAAGCTGGATCAAAAAAAATTACTACCGGCACTCCGGATATGTGGGAAGCCTCAAATCCCGGACCGCTGGAGAAATGCTGGAAAAGAAGCCTGAAGAGGTGATCCGGAAAGCGGTTCAGGGCATGCTGCCCAAAAACCGGCTCGGTAGAAAATTGAACAAAAAATTGTTCGTGTATGCCGGGGATCAGCACCCTCATGCGGCACAGAAGCCTGAACCCGCTGAAATCAAAGGATAAAAGGACGCGATAAGATCAATGGAAAGTGGAAACGTGTTTTACGCGACAGGAAAGCGGAAGAAATCCGTGGCCAAAGTCTGGCTGATGCCAGGAACCGGAAAATGACAGTCAATGACCGGGTTATGGACGATTATTTTGACATTCGGGTCAATCGGGATGCGCTGGCAGCCCCCTTACACTGACTCAGATGGATGAGGCATTCGACGTCCGTATAGATGTTATGGGCGGTGGTCAGACCGGTCAGGCGGGCGCGGTTCGCCAGGGTTTGTCCAAAGCCTGGTACAGGTGGACCCGGATTTGCGGGGTGTGCTCAAGAACGCCGGATTTCTGACCCGGGACTCCCGGCAGAAAGAACGGAAGAAATACGGCAAAAAGGGGCCAGGGCCAGTTTCCAGTTTTCCAAGAGATAAGATTTTTGTTTACGACCTGGAAACGTCGGGTCTTGATCCGGCGTTTGACCAGGTATTAACCTTTGCCGGGATCCGGACGGATGCCCGGCTTCGGGAAATTAGTCGAACCTCTCTGACCTTCCGGCTCCGCAAAGATATCATTCCATCCCCGGAAGCCGTTGTTACCCATTGTCTGACCCCGGAGGATCTGTCAGCCGGGCAGTGCGAATATCAGGCTGCCCGGCTTTTGCATGAACTTCTCAATACACCGGACACCATCAGTCTTGGGTATAATTCTCTGGGATTTGATGACGAATTCTTAAGATTTCTGTTCTACCGGAATCTGCTGGATCCTTATACCCATCAGTATGCCGGCGGGTGTTACCGAGCCGACATTCTTCCTGTCACCGCTTTGTACAACCGGTTCTGCGACCCTCCGGTGATCCGGTGGCCTCGCTTGGAAAAAGGGCGGCCCACCTTGAAACTGGAACATATCGCCCGGGAGAACCGGTTTAACACATCAGGTCCGGCTCACGATGCCATGGCAGATGTGGAGGCCCTGGTTGCCCTGTGCCGGCGGTTTGCCGAAAAAGCCGATGTCTGGACCTATGCTCTGGGATATTTTGACAAGCAGACCGACCTCAAACGGATGGAAATGATAGCACCTGCCTGCCAGATCCAGGACCGTTTTTTTCGCAATGCCGTGATGATATCTGCGTCGTTCGGTGCAGAAGCCGGATATCTTGCTCCGGTTCTGCATATCGGCCGTGCCATTCCCTACAGCAATCAGGATCTCTGGATTCGTCTGGACCGGCCGGAATGCGGGAATATTGATCCGGATACCCGGCAGTTCGACTGGTTTCCCATACGTAAAAACCGGCGGATCAGTGGCTGCTGCTTCCGCCAGCAGACCGGTTCACCGGTCGGTTGACCCATGACGCTCAAGAAATCGCGGCCGCAGTGGTTGCCCGGTTTCGGGAAAAGGCAACAGTGTTTCAAAAGACGGTCCAGGCCCATCGGACCTATGCGTATCCGATTGTCCCGGATTTGGATCCGGATGCGGCCCTGTATCAGGAGGGGTTTTTACGGTGACGGAGAAAAAGGATATCGCACGGTTCCATGAAGCGGTGACGTTCGGCCGGGCGGGCAAGACGGATCTATCCGCTCTGCCGGCAACGTTACAATCCCCACGGGTCCGGACTTTGGCTGCCCGGATTCTGGCACGCAACTTTGACCTGCCAGGTTCTGCGGAATTCAAGGATCATCTGGAAAAACTGGGATCAGGCGGAGAAATCACCGGATTTCGCAGCGAAAGCAAAGTTACTCTTCAGCGGGCAGTCACCGCGCTGAAACAACTGGGAGATGACCGCCAGCAGCTGAGCCAACGTCAACGTCACGCTTTGAATGCCGTCGAAACATATCTCCGCAACTGGGCAGCGTGATCGGATAATTCTGTCGGATTGTTTTGGATGAATCCCCTCCAGGAGGTATCCGGCGATGCACCGGCAAGCTTTGTCCGAATCCTTCCTGGAGGAGTTGAAGCCGAAAGTGAAGGGCTTTTATTTTACCGCTTCTTTCAAAGCTTTTCCAGGGATGAATTTGGGGACGTTTCTCGCCGGGATATTGATCTCTTTGCCGGTTTGAGGATTTCTGCCTTTTCTGGCTTTTCTTTCCGCTGTCTTGAAAGTGCCGAACCCCACCAGGGTGACGGAATCGTTGTTGGCAAGCGCATCTGTAACTGTTTGAACCATGCAGTCCACTGCCTTCTGGGCATCTTTCTTACTTTCCAATACTTCAGCTACCTTGTTGATTAAATCGCCTTTGTTCATCTTGATCACTCCTTTGTTTTGTGTTGGAAGGACAATTTTGGTTTAAATGTCCAAAACCGCGTTGCCTGTGGGTTATAACTCATTTGAATCAGCTTCAGCGGTACGTTACGTCGTTGCGCCTGTGTGTCAAGTGTTTATTGCTTTTTTCAAAAAAAACCCTTGTTGAGAAGGCGTTTCAAGGAAAAATCAAAAAAATACCTGAAAAAAATACCAGTCAATGAGCATATCGCCGAAAAAAATATATACCAAAGCCCCTGCTGACAGGTAGGGGCCGAACGGGATTTGCATCTGACGGTTGATTTGTCCGTGCCGTATCATTGGTACGATACCGGCAATGGTGCCCAAAACCGACCCGGCAAACAGGGTGAACAGTACCCCGGTGACACCAGTGACCGCGCCGATCATGGCCAGTAGTTTAATATCTCCGCCTCCCATGCCTTCAGTTTTTCGGATCATGTAATATACCAGGGCCACCGCATATAAAATCCCCCCCCCGGTCAGAATGCCGGTGCCAATGGTGGCCAGGGAACGGTCCAGCACAGTCCATGCCAGCAATCCAAAAACCGCAATCCCCGGGAGGCTGATTCGGTCGGGAATAATGTGGAAGTCCAGATCGATGCCGGATACCATGACCAGTATGGCGGCAAATGAGAACCAGACCAGGGCTGCAGGAGTGGGGCCGAAATTCAGGTACGACAATACTGCCAGAAGGCCGGCCACGCACTCCACCACCAGATACCGGGGTGAAATACGACTCCGGCAGAACAGGCACCGACCCCTGAGTATCAAAAAGCTGAAAATCGGAATGTTGGTGTAAAACGGAAGGGCATGGCCGCAGGCCGGGCAGGCGGAACCGGGATACACAATGGACAGGTTCCGTGGAATCCGGTGAATGCACACATTCAGAAAACTGCCGATACAGGCGCCAAAGACAAAAGAAGCGGCCAGTGCAGCAGGAACGGAAAACGTCATAGTAATTTTTTTGCCCTGGATATTGTAAAATTCGAATTATGCGTTATTGTACGGTCAAAAGTAAATACCTGAATCGAAAAATTTTACACCTCATTTTAATGCCCTTGCCTGAAAACCAGGCTGAAGAGGTGAGAAAATAACAAGGAGATCAGATGGCGGAAGCGGACATGGATGACCTGATTGAAGTCATAGAAAAGAGGGAATCTTGACAATATTCCCAAAACCATTCCCATGATGCCGGTCCGGGACATAGTGGTGTTCACGGATATGCTGCTGCCCCTGTTTGTGGGCCGGGATAAATCCGTCAAAGCCATGGAAGAATGCGTGGGGTTTGACCGGTATATTTTTTGACGGCCCAGAAGGATCCGGATGTGGAAAATCCCGGCATTGAGGACGTGTATGAGGTGGGCACCGTGGGCCGGGTCCAGAAAATGATCAAACTTCCGGACGGGCGGATCAAGGCCCTGGTACAGGGTATCGTCAAGGCCCGGGCGGTGACGTGGCTCAAGAAACGCGGTTATTTCAAGGTGGAGGTGACATTTCTGGAGGAGCAAGATCCTGAAGAGATAGACATTCAGCTTGAAGCGCTGATGCGCAATGTCAAGGAGAACAGTGAAAAACTGCTGGCCCTGAAAGGAGAGCTTCCGGAGATATCGGGGACCTTTTGTCCCATATTGATTCACCGGGTAAACTGGCGGATTTGGTGGCGGCCAACCTCAACCTGCGCACCGAAGATGCCCAGAATCTGCTGGAACTTTTCAACACCCCTGAACGGCTGAAAAAAGTCAATGATCTTCTGGCCCGGGAGCTGGCGTTGACAACGGTTCAGGCCAAGATTCAGACCGATGTCAAAGACGAGATTTCCAAGAACCAGCGGGATTATTATCTGCGGGAACAGGTCAAGGCCATTCACCGGGAACTGGGAGAAAGCGATGACAAACTGGCGGAGATCCATGAGTTTAAGGCCAGAATAAAACGGTGCAAACTGCCCAAAAGAATGCGAGGAAGAAGCCGTGAAGCAGCTGCGCCGGTTAGAGCAGATGCATTCAGATTCTTCGGAAGCCTCCGTGGTCAGGACCTATCTGGACACCATTGTGGAACTGCCCTGGAACAAATTTTCCAAAGAGGTGCTGGACATTGCCCGGGCCAGGGATGTTCTGGACAAGAATCATTTCGGCCTGGACAAGGTCAAGGAGCGGATTCTGGAATACCTGAGCGTGCGTAAGCTCAATCCCAGGAAAAAGGACAGATCATCTGTTTTGTCGGACCCCCGGGCGTGGGCAAGACCTCTTTGGGCCAGGCCATTGCCAAGGCCATGAAACGAAAGTTTCACCGGGTGTCATTGGGCGGCATGCGGGACGAGGCTGAGATCCGGGGGCATCGCCGGACCTATATCGGCTCCATGCCCGGCCGGATTCTTCAGGGGCTGCGCCAATGCGGCACCAACAATCCGGTGTTCATGCTCGACGAAATCGACAAGCTGGGCAATGATTTTCGGGGAGATCCTTCATCCGCCCTGCTGGAGGCGCTGGACCCGGAACAGAACTTCGCATTCTCCGATCATTATCTGAACATGCCGTTTGACCTGTCCAACGTCATGTTTATCCTGACCGCCAACATCGCGGATACCATCCCGTCGGCCCTGTTGGACCGGATGGAAGTAATCCGGATTCCCGGTTATACCCACCAGGAAAAGATCGAGATCGCCAAAGCCCATCTTTTGCCCAGAAAATTGCGGGACAACGGGTTGATCCGGCGCTCTATCGTGATTCACCCCAATGCCATGGCCGCCATAGTGACCGACTTTACCCTGGAGGCGGGGCTTAGAGAACTGGAGCGGAAACTGGACACCATCTGCCGGAAGATCGCCCGGAAAATCGCCGAAGGACAGAAAGGCAGGTTTACCATCACCCGACGGAACCTGACCCAGTATCTGGGGCCACCCCAATATTATCCGGAGCTGGATCAGGAAGAAAGCCAGGTAGGCCTGGCCACAGGACTGGCTTGGACGGAGGTGGGCGGAGAGATTCTGTACATCGAAATTTCCCTGTTTCCGGGCAAGGGCGAATTTCAGGTCACCGGACAGATCGGTGAAGTGATGCAGGAATCGGCCCGGGCTGCCCTGACCTGGATCAAGGCCAATCAGGAGGGCTTAGGCATTGACAGGGATGCGTTCGAAAACCAGGATATCCACATCCATGTTCCGGCCGGTGCCATCCCCAAGGATGGGCCATCTGCGGGGATCGCCATGGTCACGGCCCTGGTGTCCGCCTTTACCGGCCGGCGGGTGAACAACCTGGTGGCCATGACCGGCGAGGTATCGCTGCGGGGCCGGGTCCTGCCCATCGGTGGGCTAAAGGAAAAAGCCCTGGGTGCGCTGCGGGCCGGTATCAAACAGGTCCTTATTCCGGAAAAAAACAAAAAAGAATCTGTATGACATCCCAAAAAATGTGAAATCAAAACTTAAATTCACCTGTGTGAGAGATGTGAGCCAGGTGCTGGAAATTGCTTGGAATCACCTGAGGAAGAGACTGTGTCGGATTTCCCGGACACCGGCAGTGATGAAACCGGCGGTAAAGAAACGGTCGGTCAAAAGCAGAGGACCGGGAAGCCGGGGGCTCAAACGGGGACAAGACCCGGGATCCGGCACCGGCAAAAAAGCAGGCACCGGACAGGGCGGGCCGGCGTGAAGATTCTGGCCTTGAGTACAGCGGAATCCGGGTGCAGCCTGGCCGTGATGGACAATGATCAGCTGGTCTGCGAAAGCTTCTGGCACAGCCGCTTGACCCATTCCCGGCGCCTGCTGTCCATGGCAGGCGCCTTGTTTCCGGGGCAGGCCGGATTTGAGATTTCTGAAGTGGATGCAGTGGTGGCGGCCAGAGGGCCGGGAAGCTTTACCGGGCTCCGCATCGGCATCAGCGCAGCATTGGGGCTGGCCACCGCCCTGTGCCGGCCAGCCGTGGGGGTGTCTACCCTGGATGGAATCGGTTTCCGATTTTCTCTGGTGGATGTGCCGGTGTGTGCCATGATGGATGCAAGGCGGGGTCAGGTTTACTGTGCCGTATACTGGTTTGAGCAGGGCAGGCTGAAGCACAGAAGCGATGACATGGTGTGCCCCCCGGATCAGGCGGTCGCCATGGTGCCGGGAAAAGACGCCGTGTTTGCCGGTTCCGGTGCCAGGGTCTATGACACTGTGATCCAAAACACGTTTCCGGGAAAAAGCCGGCCGGTCCCCCGTGCATGGACCCGGTCAGTGCTGCGGCCCTGGCTCTGTCCGCGTTGAGTTCCCCGGACTTTATCAAAGATTCTTCCAATCTGCTATCACCGGTCTACATCCGCTCAGCCGGGGCGGATGCGCCCCGGCGGGGTTTTGCTTGACACAGGGACCGGTTGTCTGTTACCCTTTGTCGGCTTTAACTATTTGGAACTCAGGAACATGGATCGAACGAAATGGCCGGGCCGGGCCGTACTGCCGGTGGCGGTACCGGGCATTAAATATATTGTGGGCGCCGCCTGTTTGACAGGGGTGCTTTTTTATCTGGGGTGGATTCTTGCAGCCATGATTGCAGCCGGTGTGGCCCTGTTTGTCACCTGGTTTTTCCGGGATCCGGACCGGGAGATACCTAAAGGGGACCACCTGCTGGTATCCCCGGCTGACGGCCGGGTGATCCGGGTGGACCACGGGGTTCATACCGAATACCTGCCGGGAACCTGCCGCAGGGTGAGCATTTTCATGAACGTGTTCAACGTGCATGTCAATCGTATGCCCCTGGACGGGACGGTGGAAAAAGTGGTGTATACCCCGGGCCGTTTCATCAATGCCTCGTTTGACAAGGCATCGGTTTATAATGAACGAAATGCCCTGACCATTCAGACCCCGGAACGGCAGCAGTTTGTGGTGGTTCAGATTGCGGGCCTGGTGGCCCGGCGGATTGTCAACTGCGCCGCCAAAGGGATGCAGGTGCAGCGGGGGAGCGATACGGCATGATCCAGTTCGGTTCCCGTCTGGATCTGTACCTGCCCATGGCCTGCCGGATACGGGTCAAAAACGGGGACAGAGCCTGGGCCGGCACCACGGTCATCGGCGAGATGCCCTCAAACGGTCCGTCCACCCCGGCATCCACCGCCTATTAACCCTTAACCAGCATGACCGCCGGCTGTCATGACGCGGAGTGATTTTCAGTTTGGAGCAGATACCGATGACCAGACAGGGCTATGAAGCCCTGAAACAGGAACTGGCAAGACTTAAGCGCGTGGAACGTCCCGCCAACATCAAGGCCATTGAAACGGCCCGAGCCCACGGGGATTTGTCTGAAAACGCGGAATACCATGCCGCCAAGGAGCGGCAGTCTTTTCTGGAAGGGCGGATTGGAGAGATCAGTTATAAACTGGGCGTGGCCAAGGTGATCGATCCGGAATCCGTACCCAAGGATGTCGTGCGGTTCGCCAGCCGTGTCCTGGTGGAAAACCTGGATTCCGAAGAGGAAACCGAATATTTGATCGTGGGACCGGATGAAGCGGATATTAAACAGGGCAAAATTTCGGTGTCCTCTCCGCTGGGCAGTGCCTTGATCGGCAAACAGCCGGGGGATGAAGCCGTGGTCCGGGCCCCCGGCGGCAAACGGGT
>LQAG01000345.1_pt1 | contig 14899 bp, 24 predicted proteins | sample 1535801 | NCBI WGS metagenome assembly LQAG01 (sample SAMN04331584, study PRJNA305678) | bioreactor metagenome | isolation source: bioreactor_3 inoculated with Wadden Sea sediment 1st replicate of a... | place: Germany:Bremen | reverse complement strand
TTAATTACTACCCCTAACATGTCAATTCCCAACACGCCCCGTATTACACAAAATAGGGCGTGTTTTATTACATTTAAAATGTTAAAATATAGAAGAGTATATATAAAGTGGGGAACGATCTTGAACCATGGGAACGTTATATATCAATTATCACCTAGCTAATGTTGATGAACGAGGAGGATTATATGTCAGTAGTAATCACGACAGGTAGAGTAATTATTCGTTCACCTGAAGTTGAGGATTTTGAAACGATTTGGAAAATGAAAAATGATCCTTCGGTGGTAGAGTACACCGGTGGTGTTTCAAAGTTTAGTAAAACAGAAGCATATGAACAACATAAGCAAAGATGTGCAGAATTTGAGAATAGTGAAGTTAAGGTGTTTTCTGTTGCACTAAAAGAATCGAATCAGTGCATAGGTTACTGTGGGCTTAAGCACTGTGAAACATTAAGTGGAACTGAAATCCTATATGGATTTTCTAAAGAGTATTGGGGCAAAGGGTATGCAAAAGAATCTGCAAAAGCAGTTCTTGAATATGGACTAAAGAATATCTCATCAGAGATTGTAGCCGCGGTACATCCGAATAACAAAGGATCAGAATGTGTTTTGCTAAGTATTGGTATGAAATACATAGGAAAAATTGAGTGGCCTAATCAGGGGTTAGTGAATAAGTATAAAATGAGAGTTTAATAAAACGGCGCTAATCGAAATATAAACACAGCGGTGTCCAGCCATTAGCCTGTTGGAGATCGAGTTTGTGAGTGTTGAGTGGTGAAGTGTTTATACGACGTTGAACAAGTTGCAATAAGTGGGCGAACGATCTTGAACCGTGGGAACGGTATGCGGAATGAAAAGACTAGAGAAATGAGTAGAAGGAGAGTAAATGAATAAGATAGAAATTAAGTACATAGCATTTAGTAGTTATGTTGAAATAAGTGGAGTTATATCAATGATAATAGGTGTGTTGTATGGAGTGGTTGGGACAATATTGGGTATGCCTAATTTCGTGAGTGTTGGACTTGAGATCATAAATATACTTTTACTTCATCTCATAGTAGTACCATTAATGTATTGTTTTGCAGGTGTATTAGTCGGTATTATGACATATCAACCTATAAAGCATTTATGAAGTTACGAAAAGGAATGGTGTTTACATACATTCCAAAATAGAACTGTATTTTCAAACCACATAACACAGCGGTGCCCGCCATGCGCCGAGTGAATAGAAGTTTAGCTTTGTACTATGCTTTTAGAATATTCCCGACATCTACAAATATTGTGAAGATTCGAGCGAATGAGCGTGAACTGTGGGAACATTATGCAAAACTGATACATCAGGTTAAAGTAGTCATTAAAGTAAACTATCGCAAAGGTGGAAAAAATGAAAAGAACTGAAATAGACATGAAGTTCTATCAAGGACTAGAAAATCAAGATAGATCGATATTAGAGCAGATTCCAAAATCGGATTTACATAATCATGCTGGTAGAGGGGGGAAAATTGAAGATCTATCAATGGACATATCTCCACGAACCAAACCATTTGAATCACTAAATGAAATGCAAGAGTGGTTTGAAATGAACGTGAAAACTAGAATAGCTCCAGGTGTTGAAGGATTTTTAGAAAGAGTAGAAGCTTCGTTTAAACAAGCAGAAAGAGATAGTATTAATAAGCTAGCACTAAGCTTTGCAATGAGAGATATAAATGCACTGCAAGGAGTTGAAAATTTCTCTAAAATCATCAATGAGTATAAGTGTAGATACATACCAGAATCAGAGTTCATACCTGAATTGACTCTATTGAGGTCGGAAATATCTGAGAATGAAATTGCAGAAGTAAAAGATATAATCTCATATGACTATTTCAAGTCATTGGATATTTGTGGGAATGAACAAGGGGCAAGTTTGAACCAATATGTAGATTTATATAAGTATGCAAGAACGAAAAAAAATGCTTTTGAAAAGTACATGTTGGAGAATTCGGAACTGCCGAAGATGTGGAAAATGCAGTTGATTTACTTGAATTAGACGAAGTTCACCATGGAATAGCGGCTGTAAACTCGAAAGAATGTATGGACTACTTGCGAAATAATAAGATCATTTTAAACATTTGCCCGATGAGTAATATTATGTTGAAAAGAGCAAAAAGCTATTCAACGCATCCAATAAGAAATTATTTGATGCCGGGGTAGCTGTAACAATAACACAGACGATTTGACAATATTTAATGCGACAGTATCAGACGAATATATGAATTATACAAGCATGGAGTATTTCATTGAAGAGCTAAACCACATAAGAATGAATAGTTTGAGTTCATATAACAAATATTAGTCAGGAAATACATATGTAACAGCATCGCCTAACACAGCGGTGTCCCGCCATTCGCCTGGTGGGAGCTGACTCTGAGGTTATTCCGAATTTTACGGCTGTGAAATAGCTATAAGTATTGCAATATAATGCACACGAGCTTGAACCGTGGGAACGTTATATGAAACTTCCAACTTAGATATATAGGAGAAACATAATGTTAGATTTTAAGAATAAACTGAGCAAGTTGAATTTTCGCCGTTCTGATATACGTGGTTTAATAATTTTGACAACTGTATACTTGGCAGGTGCTAAATTGTATTTTCCAAAAATGTTTGATTTAAGAATAGCTTTCTATTATGGAATTTACATTTTGCTAGGGCCTCTATGTATTTATCTAATTATTAGAATTTCTCACGAGGTAGTTGGTTTAACAGGCTTTGACAAAATTGATTCAAATGATGTTGATAAGATTTTTTTTAGGAAATGAGAATGTGATTAGAAAACGTTAGAAGAACATATAACACGAGGGTGTCCCGGTAATCAGCGTGACATCTACGTGGTTCGTGTAATGTGCTAACTGGAGACTGATGCTAGCATAGACAGTGGACGGTTTCCTAAAGTGATATAAAACATGACTTTAAGAAACTGTCCACGATGAAAAAAAGACGACGATTTACAAGTGACTTCAAAGCAAATGTAGTAAAGATGATACTCGAAGATGGCAAAAGCCAAGCGGAGGTTGCTGAAGAATTCGATCTTCATCCAAATACGATCAACAACTGGTTAAAAAAACATCGTGAACTTGAGGCGACGCCAAAGAGCGAGCAAGATTTAAGCGAAGAACTCAAGGCACTTAAACGTAAATATTCTGCTCTGGATGAGGAGAATGAAATCCTAAAAAAGGCGGCGACCTACTTTGCAAAGAACCAGAAGTAAAGTGTGCCTTCATCAAATCCGAAACCAAGAATCATTCGGTGGCAAAGTTGGTCAGAGTCATGAAGGTTTCCAGGAGTGGGTATTATGAATGGCTTGAGCGAAAGCCTCTGCACGATCTGCACACAAGAAAAACTCAAGCAGGAAATCATGATGATCTTTGTAGAGAGTGATTCATCTATGGTGCTCCCAAAATTACTGAAACAACTACATGATAAAGGCTATATAATTGCCGAAAGAACGGTCGGTAAATATATGAGAGAGCTTGGAACTTGCTCGACTGTCGTTAAAAAGTTCAGGCCTCAGAGTAAGGCAAAACGAGATTTACCTTATGAAAAATATCCTCAAGCAAAAACTTTTGTGTTCCAGCACCAAATGTCGCTTGGGTCACTGATATAACATATATTTGGACAAAGAAGCAGAAATGGGTTTATCTTGCCAGTGTCATGGATTTATACAGCAGAAAAAATCATCGGTTATTCTCTTGATAGGAACAAGGGCGTCAGTTTAGTCAAACGAGCTCTCAACAATGCTTTAGCTAATCAATGTTATCCAGAGGGTGTTATTCATTACTCGGATCGTGGAAGTCAATACACTTCGAATGACTATTTATCGATACTCCAAAAGCATAAGTTCAAAATCAGCTTCAGTGGCAAAGGCAATTGTTATGACAATGCTTGCATTGAGCCTTTTCACAGTGTATTAAAGCGCGAATATATTTATAGAAATACGCCCATAGATATACAGTCTTTGAATTTCACGCTATTCAAGTATATCGAAGGTTTCTACAATAGAAGGCGCATTCATGGAACCTTGGGTTTTAAGACGCCACAAGCATATGAAAATGTATACTATGTTGCCATGAAAACGGCAGCTTAATCACATAAAGGAACTGTCCATTTTCTTGACAGAGGTACATAAGAATTGAAGAATTTTTATCAAGTTTAGTATGTTAAAAAATTGAATAGTATAGAAATAGTGGGGATCGATCTTGAACCGTGGGAATGATAAGAAAAACTATTTCTCATTGAAAGAATGGATGATAATTATGATGAATCAACTAATATATACAGCTTTATTAATTGCTAGTTTACTAAGTGTTGGAGATATTACAATACCAAATGTTGATCATGATGATGTTAATAAATGTTTTATACAGTTTGATAAAAGTGTTAACAGTGATATTCATCATTACATGTTAATAGATGAAATATTTGAAAATAATGATCCTAATAATCCACACGCTTCATTTATTACAAGAGTGTATATAGAAGTATTTGGTGAGGAAGCAGAAGAAAGTCTTTATTCCAGTACTATTGCAATAAATAAAGTAAATAATATTGATGAAGCTCGAATATATATCAAAAATAATGGAATTTCTTTTGCTGATGATGGGCTGAAATGTGTAGTAAGTCCAGTTGTATTATATAAGTGGATACTTGAAGGTTATATACCTACTTGAAACTAATATACACGTTCAAAATAGCATCGCCTAACATGTCAATTCCAAAACATGACCCGTTTTATGCATAATTTAGTTTTCATTATACGGATAAATAGTAGTAAATTAGTTAGTATTTAGCACGGAGATGGGGCCATCGGGAATTGCAGGAACGTAAACTGTCATATTTTCAAGGCGTTATTGTTACCTCATCTATTGTAATGAATAAAGGTGGGATTGATAATTGCGTACACAAGTAATTTCTTGATTTAAGGAGTAAATTTGAATATTACATATAGAAGTATCAATGAAGATGAGTTACATGATGAATTTCTGAAAGATTTTGAACGTTACCAAGAAGTCAAAAATGATTGGGTTAAAGTAGACGGAGAGTTTGTATTGAAGTTCAATGCACACATAGAAAACTGGAGTGAGGAAAAGAAAATTCAGAAGGTTAACAAGACATTTAAAGACATCCTGGAATCAGAAGGTATCTTATTTGGAACATTTGAGAATGAAAAACTAATCGGTTTTGCTGGTTGTGGTGGATTAAAATTCGGAAGTAAGAAACAATACATTCAGCTAACAGAATTGCACGTATCATATAAACATCGTGGATGGGGTATCGGAAGGAAATTATTCGAGTATTGTATTGAATATGCTGAAGAATTGAGTGTTGAGAATTTATATATTGTAGCAAGTTCATCAGAAGAAAGCCAGATCGCATACAAGAAACTAGGGTGCGTTTATGCTATGGAAATACAGCCAACATTGTTTGAACAAGACCCAGACGATATACATATGGAATTCAGTATAATCAATCGATAGGTGGTTTCAAAGTGGATTTATCTTTAGTAATGGAGTATAAAAAAATATGGATACTTGGTTCGGTTGCAAGTGGAAAACAACTCTTGCCACTAAGTTATCTAAATTAATGAATTGTTATCAATATGAGTTGGATAATTTAGTATGGATTCGACGAAATACTGGGGACGTTAGAAGAACTAAGACTCAGATAAATAGAGTTCTGGATCGAATTTATAAAACTCAAAGTTGGATTGTAGAGGGAGTCTACCGAGAAGACTATAGTGTTTTACTTGAAAAAGTAGATATAATTTTATTGTTAAATACACCAGCTCATGTTAGAGAAGACAGGATATTAAAACGTTGGGTTAAGCAGAGATATGGTTTTGAATGTTGCAATTATATGCCAACAGTTAAAATGTTACAAAGTATGTATGCATGGAGTCGAGGCTATGAAGACAATTATTCAGCCTTACAAGAAATACTTGAACCATATAAAACCAAAATTCAAATAGTTAATCTTGACGGTCTGAAGGAACTATTAGAGTTAAGTTATTGAATCTTGAAAAAGAAGGCATCTAACAAAGCTGGGTCCTGCCATTCGCCTAGTGGTGACGAAGTTAATGCTATTAGCGAATTTGATGTTATGAAATAGATGGGGCATTGGATATTTGGGGGAACGACCTGAACCATGAGGATGTTACCGGGATAATTTTGTATACTCAATATAAGTAATTATATAAAATAAGTCAGACGAGTTCTATGCATATACAAGCTAATCAGTATGTTCTACACTAGTTATAGGCAAGCAAAAAGTGTATTGGTGGGGAGGAACAGTAAATGATGGATTTAATGAAGATTACTGAGATAATCAAGGATAAAATTGAAAAAAAATTATTTGAATGATGTAGCGATATTTGCATATTACGGTTCATATGCTACTGATGAAGCGACAGAAAAATTCGGATATTGATTTTTTCTATATACCAAAAACAGAGAAAAGTAAATGCATTAAGCATACAGTTTATAGTAGATGGAATTGGTATTGATCTTTTTCCGATTTCTTGGGATAGAATTGCGAGAATAGTATCATTAGATCAACCACTAACTTCAGTAATTACAAAGTCTAAAGTACTTTATGCTTCTAGCCCAGAAGAGAAAGAAAAGTATTTTTTTCTTAAAGAGAGACTGGAGCAATTGTTCTCTAATGAAAATATTGATTACATGTTGTCAAAAAGTCAGGATTATTTGGCGGAAGCCTGTACAAATTTGTTTAGTGTGCAACAAAGTAATGGTGCAATAAGCGATTTGAAAATTGAAGCCAGTAAGTTAATATCGAATGTAATGCTTGCTGTTGGATACTTGAATGGTACTTACTATAAAAAGGGTATTGGTAAAGCTATACAAGAATCATTCACGCTTGAAAAACAGCCGAATGATTATAAGTACTTAGTTGATTCATTAATGAAATCAACAGATATTGATAAACTGGGTAATGATTGTGAAAGGCTAATTTCAAATTTACGTATACTTATAAATGATGAATTAAAATCCAATTCACAGAAAGAACCTTATGAGACACTGTTCATAGGTTACTATGAGGAATTGAAATCTGTAATAAGAAAAGTAATCAATGCATGTGATAATAACGATTATTACACAGCGTTTTTTAGAGCTGCTACGATTCAAGATGAAACAGCACAATTTATATCTAAAGCAGAGAATGGTGTTTGGTATAATGCAAGATCCTCCTATTCAGATTATAAGAATGCAATTGAAGACTTGTTAGAAGTGGATATTATGGATAAATCAAAATGACTTAAGTATGTTGAAAGAAAAAGGTTCTTGAATTTGATACAAAAATTGAGAAGATTGCTTACTGAAAAAAAATGTTGAAATCCTAGAATTTTCAAGTATTGAAGAATTTAGAGCATACTATGCTGGTGTATAGATCATGAGTTACAAAAGCGCAGATAAGGTGTTGCCAAAAGAGCTTATGAAGGAAATCCAAAAGTATATTCAAGGCGAGTACATATATATTCCAAACACAACAAGTTCAAAAAAAAGGTTGGGGAGTCAAATCAGGCATTAGAGAGGAACTTACAAGTAGAAATAATAAAATACGTGAAGAGTACTCTGAAGGCTGTGATATTGATTCACTATCTGAAAAATATTACTTGTCCGTAAATACTCTAAAAAAAATTATTTACTCAAAAAATAGTTTTTGAATTGGGCTTGATAATGAGATAAAACGACAAAGTCATCACATAGCATGTCAATTCCTAACACGCCCTGTGTTATACAAAATGGGGCGTGTTTTATTTGCTTTTGAATGTTAAAATATAGAAGAGTATATATAAAGTGGGGAACGATCTTGAACCATGGGAACCTTAAGTAAAACAATTTCTAAACTATTTGGAGGTGAAAATTGAAGTATTTGATACGAGGTTTGATGCCAACTGTTTATATTTTAGTTGTGGAGCTAGTGGTTTACTTGATACTTTTTAGGGATACCTAAGTGGCATTATATGCATTTTTATGGATAGCAATTATGATTGGGGCATTGTTATTAAAAATTACTAATGTGGGGCCAATTAACAATCCGCTTAATGTAATGAATACCAGACAGTACACAAACTTGTTCATAATTAAGAAATTGTTTCCATCAAAATCAAAAGGTTCTGAGGTTACATTATCTGATAGTATTTTGAGATAGTGTGTTATATATTGGTCATAATGGTTAATTCTCTTATATTATATGTTTATGGATAATCGTAATTGCATCCCTAACACATATGTGTCCCGCCATTCGCCTGATGGTGATGAAGTTTAAGAAGGTTGCGCATTGAAAGACTTTGATCATGCTGAAAGTGTTGCAATAGTAGATTAAACGACCATGAAACGTGGGAACGTTACGTAACAATTCGAAATTAAATAAAATGTGAAAACACAGTATCGCTAAGTTAATGGCAATACTGTGTTATGTGTCAGTATCTCATATGAAATTACACAATATATAGGATTGTTTTTAATATGACTGTAGCGGATCAGTTCCATATGAGTTGGTTTCGCCTTCACCTTTAAAGAATCCAAAGAGAATACCAGGATATAAATTTACAATTGGAATGAGCGTAAGCCAAACAAAATGTCCAGATTTACCAAGATCGTGCGCCCTTTTAATTTGAATGCAAAATACTAAAATAAGCACTTGGAATTACTATAGCTAATATTAATACAATACCTAGAATAGGATTTTGAATTAGATCTAAAAGTCTGATCGAGACATTTGAAAAAACACTTATTCCGATTGAATAACCCCAGTACTGAGAACGGCTGAAACGCCCATCAAAACTTTTTAGTTCATTGAATAAATTCTGCATTAAAATGAAGTCCTTTCTGTGGTGAATATTAGAAAAATTATGGTAAAAAATAACTGTAATAGTAGTATCTAATAGAATGGGTGTAAAAGCAAAGAAAATATTTAATTTCGAAGAATGAAATTTGTATATAGACAATTCAAATCGTGATGTAACACATTGTTGGCCCACCATTAGCCTGGTGGTTATTTATCTTATTTGGGTTTCGTGGTGAATGTTTATACGACGTTGAATACGTCGCAATGGCTGGCAACTATCGTGAACCGTGGAAACCTTACATAAAACATTCCACAGTATAATCTATTAGAAACTTAATGAATAGCAACGAAAAATAGGAGTAGGGCATGGTCATACTGATAAGCGGCGCCAGTTGTACTGGAAAGACATTATTATCGAAGCGCATAGTAGAAAAATTATAAAATTACATATTATTCAATAGACCATTTGAAAATGGAATTGTATCGTGGAGATCAAAATTGTGGATTTACACCAACGGATGCCGATGAGCACATTGGCGAGAAATTGTGGCCTATTTTAAAAAGGCATAATCATGACCGCCATAGAAAATAAGCAAGACTTGATTATTGAAGGGGCATATATTTTCCCAGAGTTCTTAAAAAGTTTTAGTGAAAATTATATGATACATATTCTACCAGTGTTTATATGTTTCACTGAAAAGTATATTAGATCCAACTTTCTTACAGGCATTATTAAGTATCGGCATGCTGCGGAAACTAGAGATTATAAAGAAGACCGTCGACTGGAAGAGTTCATTTGTGATCATATGAATCTTATGCAAAAGTGTGAGACATGTAGATCAAAGTATTTCTTAATTAATATGAACTATGAAGAGGAAATGGAGCAGGTGTTTAAGTATATAAGCGCATCGCTTGAATCAAATCAATAGAGAAAATAGAGTGTATGGTTTGAGCGAATTGAGATCGTTCGAAGAGAGCAGTTGATTTTTGATTATAAGCGAAATTAATAAGAGGTAATTCAAGTGTTCATCAGGAGGAGTCATCATATGATATCAGCAACCTCAGCAAGGTTGATAAATTGTTTGCCAGATAGATTAGTTACATACATATCTAGAAAAGTTGTGGATAAATACATTAATAAATATGCCAAAATTGACATTGCTGGAAGGGAGAACTTAGAATTAATCGAAACGCCAAGGATATTTGTGTGTAATCATTTAAGTAATTCAGATGGACTAGTTTTAGAAAAGGCCCTCAAGGTCATCGATCCAACTTTTGTGGCTGGTGTTAAGCTGTCTAATAACGATGTAACAAGGATAGGAAGTAATATTATTAAGACCACTAATATTAAGCCTAATACCGCTGATCGGGAAGGTCTTAAGAAAATAATTAAGCTTGTTAAGAAAGGCGAAAGCTTACTTATTTTCCCTGAAGGTACTAGAAGTAGAGTGGGTAGCTTAATTGAAGCAAAAAAAGGAATATTGCTTATAGCAAAATCAACAGGTGCACCAATCATACCTATTGGATTGTATGGTACAGAGAAACTATTGCCTATTAATAAAGATGGGGACATGAGTTCTGAGGCGTTCGATTATGCAGATGTGTACATCCGGATTGGAAAACAGTTTGAGTTGCCAGAAAGAGCAAAAGACCAGAAGCGAAAAGAATACGAGAGTTATGCTATAAAATTTATCATGTCGAGGATCGCAGAATTACTACCAGAAGAGTACAGAGGATTTTATAAGTAGTTGGATTAATTGGGTGATTAGGTCCTTAATGTTTGGAACTATAATTGCCATCATATAACACAGCGATATTGTGCCATTTGCCTGGTGTTGACGTTTCTTTTAAATGTTCCGAAGTAAACGGCCGTGTAGGTCAAAGTCATGCAGTAGAAGGCGAACGTTCATGAACCGCGGGAACGTTATAGAGATAATTTTGACTAAGATTGTGTTGAAAAAATAGATGCTTTGATTAACTAAGAGGAGTGTGAATATGTACATAAAAGCTTTGACGGAAAATGAGAAAGAGTTAGTTAATCAGAGGTTGAAAAATAAAGGAGCTGCAAGAAAGGACATTTGTTTTGGCTGCTATAATTTTGAATCTGGTGATATCTTTCCTGATGATGGGCTGATTTTTATGAGGATGAATTAATAAGGTGTCAATTCGAGAAGTATCCACGTGTAAATGGTCAGACTATAATTGTTACGAGAGAGCATTATGAAGATATATCTGAAATGCCTCTTGAATTGGGGACTTACATATTGAAAGTTTCAAATGAGATCATAAAACTACATAAGAAAATTCTTGGTGCAGAAAAAGTTTATATGTGTACAATCTGCGATGGAAAAAGAAATCATCTGCACTTTCAACTATTCCCTCGGCTAAAGGGTGACTCCATAGGCTATGGTAATTTTGTTAAAGAAGAAGGCAAGCTTATGGATTATCATGAGTCTGTTAAATTATACAAGTCTGGACTTCGAGAATTCCTAAAAGAATAGTCAGTGAGTATGAAAACGTAAAAAGTGTCTCATTACAGGTCTATTTCCAACATACGCATTGTGTTTACTTGTTTTGAATGTGCCATAGAAAATGTTTATAAGACATTTTGGAATCTTAAAGGGAGAGTATTCATCTTGAACTGCGGAAACGTGATAGTGTAGAAATGAATAGTTAAATCGGTTATAGGCATGTGCATTAGAATATGTCTATAACCGATTTTCCTTAAATTTAAAGGATGGCATCAAAGTTTATATCACTAAATGCACCGTATATGCAATCTAATAAGATACAGGTTTTCAAAATGTAATTCATTACATGAAATAGATGTTATACAGAATATTTGAAGTAGAATGTCACGATCTAATAAGAATATGCGATCATATTTTTCTTGACCAGTGAGACGTTAAATGTGCTTGCAAGCTTGAGTTTTATCATAAACAAGGGTGATAAAATGGAGTCCCAAAGCGGCATGAGTAATAGAGTATGCAAGAAAAAGGCCGTCATTGTCCACCATATAAAAGAGTGGTTCCCAGCACTAAAACCGGTCACCCTTTTTACGAGGGTGTTTTTTATGCGGTGCATTGGAAGGAAATGGTTAAAAAAGATAGAATAGTTAATAGTGCGCGTGCAAAAGAGTCGCCGTAGACGCGCTAGGAACTGTCCGGACGTTATGTAACTTTCTATACTGGTTTGTGTAAAATATATACTTTTGAGGATGCTAGGGGTTAAAAGATGAGAAATATCAATAGAAGAGTGTTCGTTTTGGTCCTATTTATCAGTATCATTTTCATAAATGGCTGTACAAGTAATGACAAAAGAGTATTGGAGTTAGTCGTTGACCGTGGTGAGTTCACTAAAAGCAAATACACACCTAATAATGGTGTAACTATAGATAAGGCAAAAATAATTATATCAGATTATTTGGAGAAGGAAGCCGGTGTTAAAGGTAATTTTACCAGCGAGATCGAGGTGAAGGAAATTACCAATTTGGCTATTTGGGAAAGTAACAATCACCAGGTGTATAGAGTGACAATTGATTATGCTTGGTTAGATGGAATTATAGTATTAAAAAACGGAGTGGTTGAAAAGTTTTTATGGGGTCAAGACATTATAGATGTAATCGCAGCAGATTTAGATAAAGATGGCGATTATGAAATATGTATGAGTTCAAACTTTGGGTCAGGATTTGTACGAAGTTTACTGCTCGTATATGATTCAACATCAAATCAAGAATATAAACTAGAGAATAATGTGGAAAATTGGGATATCAGCATTGCATCAAATGAGGCAAGTACAGAAGTTCTTGTCTATGGAAATGAAATGAATGGAAGAGAAGAGAACAAAAGAAGTTTTAGGAAAATTGCGAATTGAAAATGAAAAATTGATTGTTGTAGATTGAGTGCCGTATAAAATGCTACATAACACAGCGTTGTCCAGCCATTCGGCCTGTGGAAACTGAGGTCTTGAAATGTTCCAAATATAATTACTGTTATATAGCTGAATGCATTGCAATAGAAGGTTAACGACCATGGACTATGGGTATGTTAGGTGAAATCTTTTACTAAGAAGGAATGAGACAATGTATAGAATATCAGAAGAGTTGAGTAATGAGCTCAAAGTAAACTACATAGAGAAGATACTAAGATCACTACCTGAATGGTTTGAACTAGAAGAAGGCATTAAAAAAATATATTGAGGAAGCTAAAAAAACGACATGTTATATATCTGAATCAGATGGTAATGTAAACGGCTATATTAGTGTGAAGTCACATAATAGTGATTCAGCGGAAATTCTTTCAATGGGAGTTTTAAAAGAATATCAAGGTCATGGAATTGGGAGAGACTTGGTTGGGACTGTTGAAAAAGCGTTGAAAAGAGAAAGGTATAAAACTTCTTCAAGTAAAAACGCTTGGACCATCAGCAAACTGTGAACACTACGAAAAAAACAAGAGCGTTCTACAGATCAATCGGGTTTTATAGCTTAGAGGAAAATTATGAAGTGTGGGGTGTTGAGAATCCATGTCTTATCATGGTTAAGATGATATGACATGGATAATTTCATTATACGTAAAAGACACTACATAACACAGCGGTGTCCCTCTATTTTCACTGCATTGAATTCGTTTACGAATGTTTCTAAATAAATGATTGTGGTGAAGCTTGCCGTATTTCAAGAGTACATGCAAACTGTCTGAGTTTTGACTATAACTAAATAGTTATATAAGGAGGTGCATCAAATGAAAAAATATAAAAATTGGTGATGATAATTATTATTGTGACACTCACTGCTTCATATGCATTAATAACATCTTATGATGCCGACACACCGAAAGAAGATTCACTTCAGAGTCCTTATGATGAATTAGATATAAACTTAGAACAAGAAATATTCGCAGACATCTATAATTTTCCTAATAGCTATTTTATTACTGACGTTGCAGTTCATGAAGCAAGTAGTCAAGTTGATGGGGATGTTGACATTTCAATTAAAGAATCTCATGACTACGAGGCAATATATGAACTTATTGGTTTTCAGTGTTTGAATACGACCGTCAGTGAATCAATTAGCACAGAGAATAATTATGACTACGTAGTCGATTTTAAATTAGGTTATGCTGGTGGACATAGAAATTTTAGTATTTCACTTGGTGAATCTTATTTACTGGTTTCACTAGTCAGTGAATCAGAACAACTAATAAAGCATGAAATCAGTCGAGACAACTACTTGAAATTGACTGAGTTGCTACATATAGAACCAGATAAAAGTATAGCAGTTGTTAAAGATAATCTAATAAGTGTGGACGAGCATATTCCATTTATTTTGAGTGACGAGGAAAAGATTTTAAAGTATCTAGTGCTTAAGGATAGCAATTCTAATGATATTCCACTCCTATTAAAAATCGAGTTAGAGCTAGAAGACTTAGGAGATCGCAAATCCATCCTGAGTTCAATCAAAAATATGAATATTGATCTATTTGGAGTTTCTTCATTTGAAGAAAGCGGAGAACACAGTAATGGTAATTACTACTGGGAGAAAGCCTTCATATTAAGAAAATGACCAATCAATATCAACAGTCGACCGAGAAAATCTGGCTGAGTTGAAATACTTAGAAAATCAATTTAGCGAAATTAGAAATATGGGATAAATCTGAAAATGTTGTAACGTACAACTCAACATACCCACTAGAGAATTATATCGTAAAAGTTGGAATTGGAAGAGATCCTGAATCTAAGCAAGTGTATTTAAGTGTGAGTGTTGAAAACGAATAGAGTAGTAAAGTTAGGTTTTCATATATGAAGACAAAATCTTATATCTTTAACCTTATATCTTTAGACGAAGGCACATAAACTGTTCAGACATTATATATCAGTTATATAGGCCTTAAAATTAGAGACTTATTGAGAGTTGGTAAATATGAAAACAAGGACCAGTAAGCAAGTGGTATTGATGGTTGCAATTATTATAATGTTGTTTCTAAGCTATAGAAGTTTTGAAGTGACGAAACTGTATGACTTAGGAGAATCACAAGGAAATTTAGAGCTTGAAACTAAAA